>JACZKY010084056.1_pt1 | contig 37408 bp, 32 predicted proteins | sample 8237611 | NCBI WGS metagenome assembly JACZKY01 (sample SAMN16148055, study PRJNA663545) | marine sediment metagenome | biome: sediments and biomass from bioreactor inoculated with such sediments; feature: coastal sediments; material: methane- and iron-fed bioreactor; isolation source: Bothnian...
TGGTAAAAGTGGATGAGCAGGGGCGGGCAATGATCGAGGACAGCGTCCGTCTGCGTGCCCAGATCACCGTAAAGGAGGTGCAGCTGGGCGCCATGCGCAGCTTCGCCACAGATCGTAACCCGGACCTGCAGCGCGCCCAGCAGGAGCTCGAATCTATGAAACACGAACTGGCGAAGATAGAAGGGACAGGGGGAGCTAGGTCTGGGACCAATAGCATCGGCGGCCAAGGTGCGAATAGCCTGCGCCTGCTGCGTGAGGTCAAATACCACGAGGTCATATTTGACCTGCTGGCGAGGCAGTACGAGGCAGCCAAAATCGATGAAGCCAAGGATTCGGCGGTCGTACAAGTGATGGACAAGGCGATCGAACCCGATTTCAGGTCCAGCCCGAAGCGGACGCTGTTTGTGCTGCTTTGCACGCTAGCGGCGGGGTTTGGAGCTGTTCTGGGGGCTTTTATTCTCGAAGCGATGGCTAAGACACGCAGTGACCCGCAACAGGCGGGTCGGTTGCGGGAGCTGATAGATTACCTGCGGACATGGCATTGACTCATTTGGCCAAGCAACATTAGACAGTCAACAACCGGCTCTTTCCCCTACACAAAAGCTCCGTCCCCCGTCGGTTTTTTTCTGGAAGCCGTGTCCCGTTCGGGACAAGCCACGGCGGAGGCGATATCGTGCTTAGTCTTCGGCATACTAGTGTTGCCGGCGGATAAGAGTTAGGAGTGCTGACGCAAGTCGGGCAGGAGACTAGAGCGAAGCGGCAAACTCGCTCATTGGTGAAGAAGCGTTCACCGAAAAGAGTAGGAAGTCGCGCAAAAGAAACGGAAAGATCGCAGTCAACAGCCAATTAATCGCATTCGAGTAATCGGACGGCTGCTTGTCTCACATGAAGAATATCTCGACGTGTGCCATCCAATCGCCTATGAATTGGGCGTCCTCACTAGGGCTTTTGACATTGAGCAGAACTTCGTTTCTTCGGTCAAATGTACTTTACAAGTCGCAGCAAACGATCAAGGGAGTTGAAAATTGAGAGCGATCATTAAGTCTGGGCTCAAGCGGCTTATAAATTGGCTGGTCCCGCTCATGGGTACAAGCTCCGTAGGGCGCTATGTATATGCCCAGATTATCAAGAACGTGATGGGCCAGACGCAAACGGTTGCGCACCAAGGGGTGGACATGATCTTCTCCATCCCCAACGCGCTTAGTGCATATCGAGCCGACAGCTTTTCGACCAAGGAACCGGAGACCATTGAGTGGATCGATCGCATTCCCAGGGGGGCGGTGGTTTGGGATATTGGTGCTAACGTGGGCCTATATACCTGTTATGCAGCCAAAGCGCGAGGCTGCCGGGTCTTTGCCTTCGAGCCTTCCATTTTTAATTTGGAACTGCTGGCGCGGAATATCTTTCTCAATGGCCTTACGGATCAAGCGACTATCGTACCGCTGCCGCTTACTGATGAATTGGCTGTCAGCAAGCTCAACATGACATCCACCGAATGGGGGGGGGCGCTGTCCACTTTCGGTCAAGGTTACGGACATGATGGCAAACCCATTCATAAAGTATTTGAGTTTCCAACGATTGGCCTTTCGATGGTCGATGCGGTCAATCTGTTGAAGATTTCGCTACCTGATTACATCAAGATGGATGTCGATGGAATCGAACATTTGATTCTCAAGGGCGGAATGCCTATCTTGCATAAAGTAAAAGGCATCCTGATTGAAATTAACGACAAATTTGTGGACCAAGCCAACGATGCGAGCATTTACCTGCAGGAAGCCGGTTTGTCCCTCATGGAAAAAAGGCATGCTGACTATTTTGATTCCGTTTCTGGCGCAGCCAAGTACACTTTCAATCAGATCTGGGTCAGGTAGTCGAGTGTTAGTCCATCTCGCGCGAATTCAATGTGGGACGCCCGCGCAGGCGATCACCGTATATCGAAGGAAAGTAGTGACGCAATGCATGTTCTGAAGGTCGGTATCGCTGGTTTCGGCGTGGTCGGGAAGCGCCGCAAGGACTGCATCGATCGTCACCGTTTTCTGCGGGTAGATGCAGTATGCGACCAGACTTTTGAAGGGGAGGGAGTGCTCGCTGATGGTGTTCGCCATTATCGGGATTACCGGCGCTTGCTGACGGAAGACCTGGACGTACTGATTGTCTGTCTGACCAACGACATCGCGGCGGAGGTGACGATAGCCGGTCTCGAGGCCGGATTGCATGTATTCTGCGAAAAGCCCCCAGGGCGAAACGTCGACGATATCGTGCAGGTCATCTCCTATGAAAGGAGGTATCCGGCTCTCAAGCTCATGTACGGCTTCAATCATCGCTACCACGAGTCGGTGCAGGATGCACTCCGAATCCTGCGGTCCACTGAACTTGGCCGCGTCATCAACATGCGCGGGATGTATGGAAAAGCCAAGCTGATTACCTTCAATCAGCCGGACTGGCGCACAAAACGCGAGATCGCTGGAGGCGGCGTGCTGCTTGATCAGGGCATACACATGGTCGATCTCATGCGCCTGTTCGGCGGTGATTTTAGCGAAGTTCACAGCTTCATCTCCAATAGCCACTGGGGCTACGACGTGGAAGATAACGCCTATGCGCTCATGCGGACACCAGATGGCGTTGTCGGCATGCTCAATTCGTCGGCCACCCAATGGCGGCACCGCTTTCATCTAGATATCAACTTGGAGCGTGGAAGTCTTATCCTGGGCGGGATTCTGTCCGGAACCAAGAGCTACGGCGCCGAGACGTTGACCGTGGTGCAGGCCGATCCGGACAATGATCTGGGCGACCCCCGAGAGCAAACAACCCGCTATAACCGGGACTCCTCTTGGGACGAGGAAATAGCCGCATTCGCCGACTGTATCCTGAACGACAAACCAGTGCGGAGCGGCACCTCCGAAGATGCATTGCGCACCATGCAGCTCGTATTTAAGATCTACTTCGCAGACTCCAATTGGCGGAAAACCTATGACATCCCCGATCCAGACATCCACGAATAATATTGACCGGATTTTCACGCCGGACCCGGTCGCTTTCGCCGGTGTTTATCTAAACTATTTGCAATCAGTCCTGCGGCGGATCGATACGGCCGAAATCGGACGCTTCATCGAGACCCTGCTGGACGCGCGAAAACGCGGTGCGATGATATTTTTCATCGGGAATGGAGGCAGTGCCGCCACAGCTAGCCACTTTGCCAATGATATTTCAATCGGTACCAATGACTATGATCAGCCGTTCCGTGCTGTGAGCCTGACGGATAACGTCCCGATAATTACTGCCATTGGCAACGATTTTGGCTACGAGGAAATTTTTGTCAGGCAACTGCGAATTTTGGGTAAGAAGGGGGATGTACTGGTCGGTATTTCAGCATCGGGCAACTCACCCAATGTGCTAAAGGCATTTGACTATGCACCAACGATCGGAATTAAGACTGTGGCAATTACCGCTTTTGATGGTGGCAAGATGAAAGCCCTCGCCGACGAAGGTATTCATGTGCCGACCGAACCTAAAGAATACGGCCCCGCCGAAGACGCCCACATGGTTTTGGATCACTTGGTAGGAGCATACCTGATGCGGTACGTCAAAAATGGCTGAAGTGCAGGCACTGCTGGAGTTGGCTAAGTCTATTGCGACCTCAGCAGGGCAGCGATTGCTCGGTGGTCTCACGCGAGATCATCGAACCTATGTGCATTGCCTCGATCATCCAAAGGAGGTCAAGTCGATAGCTGATACTGTCCTCGAAAAATACATTCTGGATGGTCTTGCGCCTACGGGACTTTCGATTCTGAGTGAGGAATCTGGGTTCATTCCTGCAAGAGGTAAATCATCGACTCGCTGGTTCATCGTTGATCCTCTCGATGGCACCTTCAATTACGTAAAGGGATTGGGTCCGAGTGCTGTTTCCATCGCCCTTTGGGACGATCAAACGCCGATATTCGGCGTGATTTATGACCTCATGGAGCGACAACTGGTCTGGGGTGGCGCCGGGATGGGCGCATATGTGGACGGTCAGAAGATTTCAATTTCGGAGACATCCGATCAGGCGCTTGCATCGATATGCACCGGATTTCCCGCCCGGTTCGATGTTGCGCGCGATTACGCCATGCAAGAATTCTGGCGGATTGTCAGTCCTTACGCCAAGGTGCGGATGCTTGGCAGCGCCGCAGTGTCTCTGCTTCATGTTGCTACAGGATCCGCTGACGCCTATTCAGAGCAAGACATAATGCTCTGGGACGTAGCGGCAGGCGTAGCAATCGTCGAAGGGGCGGGGGGGGCGTATTCGATGAAGAAAGCCAACCACCCGTGGTCGTATACAGTCTTTGCAGCAAATGTGCGACTCCTCTCGACTCTTTCTGATCAACATCATTAGCTCCGCGTTATTTGACTCGGCAGAGGTTTCGTCCGCAGTTGCATATTCTTCAGCACTATAAGAGCCAACCCATGAATGTGAATACAGTGAAAGTCAATGCGGCAATCATTGAGAGGCTGCGGTCATTTATTAGCTCTGATCTTTTTACGATTCAATCTGATGTTGCGAAGACTGAATACTGGAAGCATTTCAGTGGGCAGCTTCACACGAAGGTCTGCGAGAATTCGGTAGATATCTCTGGGAACTCTGGCTTCTATGTGCCCGAGCGGTCCTCTACTTTGAGCCGCGCGACTCAGAAAATGCTGCGCGCCGCTAAACAACCGTCATTAGTCATTCATTGGCTTACTCGTCAAGTGGCGGCTTGGTTCGGAGCCGCCGGAGAATTGATGTCCTGTGAAAAGGCATTCGACGCGGTCATGAGTAATGCTGAGGTTTCCGTCCCAATTATTTCGCCCTATAAAGTAAATCATCGCAAGCTCCAACAACACCATAAGGTAATTTCCAGTAGCGCATCTGTGAGACGGCATTATCAGGATTGGTCCGGCTATCAAGCGTCGGCCAACATCATCAATCACTACTACTATCAAAATATATTGCGTGGGTTCATTGGTGAGAATCAACTGCGAACCGTACTTGAAATTGGCGCGGGGAATGGTAACTTTCCATCAATCCTCTTTCACGATTGGGCGCCTCTCCGCGTGATATTGGTCGATCTGCCTGAAACTTTAGCAGTAGCCATCCCATATCTGAGCAGCCTTTTCCCGCAGGCCAAGCTTGTTATGCCCAACGAGGCGCAACCAAGTGGACTTCCTGATGAGTTTGATTTTGCGTTCCTGACGACAGACCAATTGGGGTTCATTGCCGATAATAGCGTCGATTTGGCAATTAACTGCCATTCGTTCCAGGAAATGACGCACCGACAGATCGACATCTACTTTAAGCTTGTGCAGCGAGTAGTGCGCAATGAAGGTTGTTTTTTTACAGCAAACAGGGTCGAAAAAATTCCGTGCGGTGCCGATGCCTTTTCGGCTGTGCAACTCGATCCCCCGAATCGATTCGCGGAGTACCCGTGGGATCCGCGCAATGAGGTTCTTGTCTATGAAGTATCTTCGCTAAGCAGGCTTGTGCAGCTTGATGACGTTTCAATTCGCCTCGAACGTATTCGAAAATAAAGTGGACAACTGATGTTTCCTGTCTATAGTCAATTCATTTCGAATGTCGCTGAATAGATCAAATGGTGAGTTGTTAGCGGACGACGGTAGTCGTGCTTCGAGAGTCGCCGTGTGCTCCCGCTCCTTCTCCAGCAATCCCGTTCTGCGGGCCGAATTGCTGGCACGCTATTCGCGGGTAAGCTTCAACGATGCAGGTCTCAAGTTGAAAGGCGACACGCTGGTCGAATTTCTGAGTGGGCATGACAAGGCCATCACCGCGCTCGAAACCATCGACGAGTCGGTGCTATCCCGTCTACCCGGGCTGCGCGTGATAAGCAAATATGGCGTCGGGCTGGACATGATTGACATGGCGGCGATGCGCGCTCACGGTAAGCGCCTGGGCTGGACCGGCGGCGTCAACCGCCGCTCCGTCTCCGAACTGGTGATTTCATTTGCCATAGCCATGCTGCGGCATGTGCCGGCCGCCCATCGTGAAGTTGTTTCGGGCGCCTGGGGCCAGCATGTCGGAGGCCAACTGACGGGACGCACTGTCGGCATCATCGGCTGCGGACACGTCGGCAAGGACTTGGTGTCCCTGTTGCAAGCCTTCGATTGCCCGATTCTGGTGAACGATATTCTGGATTTTCCCGAGTTCTACGTGGCTCACCGGATTGAACCGGTCGGCCTCGAGACCCTCCTGGCGCGATCCGATATCGTTACGCTCCACGTTCCCCTGGATGACAGCACGCGCGGAATGCTTGATGCCCGCAGGCTTGCCATGCTGAAGCCGACTGCCGTACTGATCAACGCCGCGCGCGGGGGATTGGTCGATGAGGTGGCTCTGAAGAATTTGCTCAGTAACAGGCGCTTGGCCGCTGCGGCTTTCGATGTATTCGCAGTAGAACCGCCCACGGACCACGAACTGCTTGGACTACCCAACTTTCTGGTTACGCCCCATATCGGAGGCAGCGCCGAAGAGGCCATTCTGGCAATGGGGCGGGCGGCCATCGATGGCCTAGACGATAACGATATTCCAAATTCGCCATAATCTACTAAGGCAGATTTTTAGTGAGCATACGTCCTCGCCGATCTCTTCTGAATCCGGAACTGCGGCGGCCGAGCGCTTTGAATTCGGTTCCGAGAAGATCGGATCGTTTGTGGCTAGATAAAAACGAGAATCTGGATCCGCAACTGATGGCGTTATCGCGCGAAATTGTTTTGGGGATTCCGCCAGTGACATTTGCGACCTACCCAGAGGCGGGAGAAATCTATCGGAAACTTGGACACTGGGTTGGGCTGAGTCCAGAATATTTGTTGTTGACGCCGGGAAGCGATGGAGCGATTCGCCTTGTGTTCGAGGCTTTTGTCGAACACGGGGATGCTGTGATACATACCGTTCCGACATTCGCCATGTATTCGGTTTATAGCCAGATGTTCGGCGCAGACGTATGCGCAATTGAATATGAGCGAACAGACGCCGGCCCGCGCCTGGACCCAATGGCCATTATCAAGGCTTTGCGGAAGCACAAACCGAAGCTGTTATGCCTTCCAAATCCAGACAGTCCTACCGGCACGATATTGGCGCCGGACGTGTTGCGCGAGATTCTCACGGAATGCGAGGCAGTCGGGGCCGTCATGCTGCTGGACGAAGCCTATCATCCCTTCTACGAGCCCTCCGCAGTTTCCCGGACCGAAACCTCCCGCAACCTGATCGTGGCAAGAACGTTTGCCAAAGCCTGGGGCGCTGCAGGTCTTCGTATCGGCTATGCAGTGGCCCACCCGGAGACGATTGCTCTAATGCACAAAATGCGACCAATGTACGAGGTGAGTACGTTTGCGGTGGAGTTCATGTCCAGGATGCTGGAGAAGACATCCGAAATGGCGCAGGCAGTAGGCAGAATCAACGAAGGAAAGGCCTATTTTGTCGGGGAGATGCGCTCTTTGGGTTTCAAGGTATTACCGTCGGAGGGGAATTTCGTGCATGTCGCTTTCGGCGAGAAGGGCCAGAGCATACGTGCCGCATTATCGAATAGGGTGCTCTATCGATCAGGATTCGATCATCCTTGCCTTGCCGGCTACAGCAGATTCACTGTGGCGCCCCGCGCAATAATGGCCGAGGTGGTTAATCTCATCAAACCAGTTGTGGAAAACAAGTCATGAAATCACGTGCTGTCAAGGTTGCTATTATTGGATGTGGGCGCGTTTCTGGACACCATTGCCGCTCGATTGCCCAAACCGAAGGAGTTGAGCTTGTCGCGGTTTGTGATCTGGTTCCGGAAAAAGCGCACCTCTATCGTGAACAGTTCGGCGCAAAGGCATACGAAAATTATCACCGAATGTTAAGCGAGAATCCACAAATAGACACTGTCGCGATTATTACGCCGTCAGGCATGCACTACGAGCACGCGCTGGATATCATCTCCCACTATCGAAAGAATATCATCGTCGAGAAACCGACCTTCATGAAGCCCTCGCAGGTGAAGGAGGTCTATGAGAAGGCGGCGGCGGCGGGTGTTCAAGTGTTTGCGGTATTTCAGAATCGCCACAATCTGGCGGTAAGGCGTGTTCTGCAGGGCCTGGCACATGGCGAGCTTGGTCGGCTGCGCTCGGTTGCGGTACGTGTCCGCTGGTGCCGGCCACAGCGCTATTACGACATGGCGCCGTGGCGCGGAACCTTTTCCATGGACGGAGGATGCCTGACCAACCAGGGTATCCATCACATAGACTTGCTCAGGAAGATGGGAGGTGAGGTCCGTCGTGTTTGCGGGACTCACAAAACTCTAGGCGCTGAAATCGAGGTAGAAGATACCGCTGTAGCAGCGATCGAGTTTGAAAGCGGCGCCATAGGTACGCTGGAAGTCACCACTGCCGCACGTCCTGATGATTACGAAGCGAGCATTTCTCTGGTTTGTGAAAAAGGTTTGGCGCAAATCGGCGGAATTGCCGTGAACGAATTGCAGGTCTATACACCGGATACGGCTGCTTGCGCTGGAAATTCCGAGGATTTCTCCGGGAATGTATATGGCCATGGCCACGTAAAGCTGTATGAGGAGATTGTTGCATTTTTTGAGAAAGCCCAGAAATATCCTGTGCCTTATGAAGACACGCTTGCGACGATTCAGCTCTTGAATGCCTTTTACCTGGCCGATGAGGCGCAGGCTTGGGTACGCGTGTCCAATTCTGGCGATAGTGCGCGACTTGGCCGATTGGACAACGAATTGGCAGCTATCTATCGGACCGCGTTGCCAGCAGGTACCCGAGGGCCGCGATGAAAGGTATCCGCATTTTCATTTTGTCTAGAATGGCATAGTTCTCTCTCGCTTGTGGAAGGTCAATCATGAAGATTATCGGAATTATTCCCGCACGCATGGCGGCTTCCCGCTTTCCGGGTAAGCCGCTATATTCTATTCTTGGCCGCCCGATGATCGAGCACGTCTACCTGCGCGCCAAAATGTACAGTGACTGGGATAAGTTGGCGTTGGCCACTTGTGACCACGAGATAGAACAGTTTGCGAACGACAAAGGTGTTCCGGTTGTCATGACTGGATCCCATCACACCCGCGCGCTCGATCGCGTCGCCGAGGCGGTTGAGCGCATAGGCGAGGCTGTTGCCGATGACGATATCGTCGTATGCGTCCAAGGGGATGAGCCGATGATGCGACCGGATATGATAGATACGGTGATTTCTCCACTTCGAGCCGATCCGTCAATTCCCTGCACGGTCTTGGCGATGCACATTACGGAGGAATCGATATGGTTGAATCCTGATACCGTCAAAATAATTCATAATGATGCGGGAGAGGTGCTCTATACGTCTCGCGCGCCCCTCCCCTATTGCAAGGGCGCGTTTTCTGCCGAACATATGGCACGCCGAATCTACGGTATTTTTGCCTTTCGGTGGCAATACCTCAAGGCCTTTACGGCACACGCGGAAACGCGCCTGGAAAAGCTGGAAGCGTGCGACAGCAATCGGATTCTCGATATGTCGTTTCGGCAGTTCATTGCGCCCTATCCCTACGTCAAGTCTTTCTCGGTAGATAGCTTGGAAGACCTCAGGCTTGTTGAAAAGTATATGGCATCGGACGAGTATTGGGGGCTTTACAAGTAACGCTCTAGATTCTGCTCGGCTAAAAATTCGAGAATTGATGAAAAACATCGCTTATCAAACAGATCAGATAGCTCGCTACTTCGCTCAGAATCGTGTCAGTTGGCAGCAGTTCTATGAATCCGAGCGCGTCATTATTGACAACCTCAATCTTGACCATCGCCATGCTGCCCTCGATATAGGGTGTGGCTGCGGCGGCTTGGGCTTGGCTCTACGAGAGCAGTTTGGGTTAAAAGACTACACAGGTGTGGAAATCAACCCTTCGGCCGCTGAAGCCGGGCGGAGGATGAATCCGCAAGCAAATATTCTTTGCGGGGACATTCTGGATTTGAGTCAGAATGAACTTCGTGATGAGCGGTTCGATGTCGTGTTCTCGCTCAGCTGCGTGGACTGGAATGTTCGCTTTTCAGACATGTTGGCGAGAGCTTGGAGCCATGTTCTGCCGGGCGGTCAGATGGTCGCAACTTTTCGTCTCACCAGCGAGGAGGGGTGTGATGACATCCAGCGGTCCTATCAGTACATCAACTTCGACGGGGCTCTCGAGGGGGAGCGTGCTGCCTATGTTGTTCTTAATGCAAAAACCCTGATTCAGCGACTCACGAACATCGATCCTTCCGAAATCAGGGCCTTCGGTTATTGGGGTGCGCCCTCGGCTACGGCGGTGACGCCCTATGCGACCCTCTGTTTCGCCGCGTTTTCTGTTCGCAAGAGAAAAGCGGAAGATGTCGATGTCCTTCGCTGCCAGTTGGATCTTCCGGCGGAAATTCTGGAGGGCATGGGAACACTGCCAAAGTGACGGCTTCGGCGTTCGTCTGTGGCCGAAAATGGAAACCGAGCGCCACAAAGGGAGAGTGTCTGTGTTGACAGGGATAGGCTATATCAGGCTGCGTCTCCCCCCGTTGCATACGATCCGAGAAAATATACGGAACGCCGCAGACTCTGTCGGCAATTCGAGGCCTGGACGAACGTTACGTTCCATAGCCCCGTGTGAAAATTGCGGTATTACTCTTTTCTTGAAGCCAGCGCCTCTCGATCCCCGAGGACGGGTGTGCGGAAGGAATTGTTCCAACGGAACTGAATGCTGCACTACATGCCGCCATCATCGGACGATAATTTGCTGACGTTAATGGTTTGGGATGCAGAGGGACGTCCTCCGGCGGGCGACTGGATACCCGTACTCTGGCAGGGATTTGCAAGTGACGGGGACTCTCCAAGTTATCATTCAATCCCGCGTCGGGTAGAAGAAAAAGCCGAGCTTCTGCGTGCCCAGTATCTTGCATGGATACATGATATTGGCCAATCCTTGGTGCTCGGCGGCCGTGTGGTTGACAAGCTTGCGTTGCGGCCGGGTTTTAGTTACTGGTGGATGACCTTGCCCGCGCTCATAAGCTTTGGGACGCGAACACCGATTTATCAGGCCGTGCGTCTGTTGGCGCTGGAGGGGCTTGCAACGGAACTATCGGCGGGAAAAATCATCCTTGCTAGCAAAGACCTGACCCTCGCTCAAGCGATTCGAACATGGTGCGCTAACGCTGGTTTGGCTTTTGAATGGAGGCGTTTGGGGAAGTCTTCAGGACCGGGCTTTTCTGTCAAAGAGATTTATCGCTCGTTACCTCACTGGGTTCGAGCGGTAGTGAGTTTGCTGCGCTATCTCAAATCGCGGTGGCCACTTCGGGACGGCGGGAACTCCTCCGGGAAAACATTTGACGGCAATATTGCAATTATCGACTACTTCATGAACCTCCAAGCCGACAAGCTGGCAGCGGGCCGCTATCGTTCCAACTATTGGGTCCGGCTCCACGATGCCCTGGAAGAGACCTCGGTAAAGGTCAATTGGATACATTTCTTTATCAGTCACCCCATGGTACCAACCGCTAAACATGCTCGTGGGGTGCTTGACCTATTAAATCAAGCCGCACCTGACAGAGAGCGCCACGCCTGCTTGGATGGCGCGCTAAATTGGGCTGTTGTTGGCGGATCCATACGCGACTATGCGCGGATCGTGTGGACCCGGTGGCGCTTTGGTAGTCTGCGAAGGCATTTCCGACCAAGGGATTCAAACGTTGATTTGTGGCCGCTACTGCGGCGTGATTGGGATAGTGCGATGTTCGGTATTGTCGCCATGTCGAATTGCATATTTCTCAATCTTCTGGAGCGAATGCTTAAAGCGCTGCCGCATCAGAGGCTTGGGATATATCTGCTGGAAAACCAACCGTGGGAGATGGCATTTATCCATGCGTGGCATGCGGCTGGTCACGGTCGATTGCTTGGAGTCCAGCACACCACAGTGATGTATTGGGATACACGTTACTTCTTCGATCCGCGCAGTTATCAGCGCGTTGGCGGGAACGATCTGCCGTTGCCCGATTTAGTCGTTCTTAATGGACCAGCAGCTATCGAGCGCTTTCGCGAGGGGGCGTTTCCGGAAGAAAAGATGGTTGAGGCAGAGGCGCTCCGCTATCTATACCTGGCCGATATTCCCTCTCGCAAACAAGTTCAATTGGAACCGCAGGATGTGCCCATTAGGGTTCTGATTCTAGGCGACTATTTTCGATCTTCCACTGACCAGATGATGCGTTGGCTGATAGGCGCCGCCCACGAACTGCCGCGCAATATCCGCTATACCGCGAAGCCGCATCCGAGTTGCGCCATAAAAGCAAGCGACTACCCTGAGTTGGAGTTTCGAGTTGCCGACTCTAATCTGGCCGAACTTCTGAGCGATTGTGATGCCGCTTTTGTGAGCAATACTACCTCTGCCGGGGTGGATGCCTACACTGTAGGGGTCCCGGTTATTGTTGTTTCTGACGGCGATGCCTTCAACCAGAGTCCTCTGCGTGGTTTGCCTGGGGTAACCTACGTCTCCGGTTCAGGCGAACTCGCGCGTGCTTTGCGTCGTGTATCCGAGAGCAACGTGGCGGAGATCCAACCTTATTTCTGTTTGGATAAAGCGATTCCGCGCTGGCGGCGGTTGCTGGGGTTGGATGAGATGAGACCGGCATAGTCGGTCTTGAACAGGGACTCGGCAACGGTGGAATTACCAGGGCCACGCATAGCGGCCGCAGCCGCTTCGTAAGCTGCAAAATTGAATACCTTCACAAGACTCATTGGCATGCTCGCTCCCGCCCAGCGGAAGGCTGGGGTGTTGCTGTTGGGCGCAATGCTGATTAGCATGCTACTTGAGACCCTCGGCGTCGGCCTTGTCATCCCCGCGTTGGCGCTAATGGCGGATAGCAATATTGCCACCCGCTATCCGGCTCTTGAGCCGATCCTTGCCGTACTCGGGCATCCCACCCACGTCCAACTCATCGGGGGCGGGATGATTGCGCTCGCCGGTGTTTTCGCCGTGAAAGCATTGTTTCTGGCCTTGCTTTCCTGGCAGCAGTCGCAGTTCGTGTTCGGGGTCGAGGTAAGCCTGTCGCAGCGGCTATTCGCAGGCTATCTGCGCCAGCCCTATGCTTTTCACTTGCAGCGCAATTCGGCGCAGTTGATTCACAGTGTATATAGCGAAGCCAGACAATTGGCTTCGGCACTAACCGCCGCGTCGCTGGTCATTACCGAGACCCTCGTGGTTGTCGGCATTGCCGCCTTGCTGCTCTTGGTCGAACCCCTGGGAACCTTGCTCGTCATGCTGACGCTGGGCCTGGCGAGCTATATGTTTCATTATTTCACCAAGGCCCGCGTTTCGCGCTGGGGCGCGGCCCGCCAGCTACACGAAACGCAACGCATCCAGCACCTGCAACAGGGACTGGGCAGCGCCAAGGATATTAAACTGCTGGGCCGCGAGGATGATTTTCTTACACAATATGCCGTCCACAACGACGGTAGCGCGCTCATGGGCAAGCGGCAGGCTGTGCTTCAAAGCTTGCCGCGACTTTGGCTGGAGTTGTTGGCGGTTATCGGGCTAGCCGCAGTAGTCATCAGTATGCTGGCCCAAGGCAAACCTCTGGAGGCGCTCATCCCCACGCTGGGGCTGTTTGCCGCCGCGGCTTTTCGCTTGATGCCCTCGGTCAACCGGATACTCGGCGGAGTGCAGAGCATGCGATATGCGCAGCCCGTGATCAACAGCCTGCAAGCCGAGCTTAGTATCTTGGAGAAGACGCAGCCACCGAGTCGCACGAAGCCCATTCCATTTACGACGGACCTGCAACTGTTCAACGTCGGCTATACGTACGCAGGCGCGGCTGCCGCCGCAATCACCGATATCAATCTGACAATCTCCCGAGGCCATTCGGTCGGTTTCATTGGTGGCAGCGGTGCCGGGAAGAGTACGCTGATCGACGTGATCTTGGGGCTGCTTACCCCCACCCGAGGGCACGTGCGCGTCGATGGCACCGACATCCAGTCATGCGTTCGCGGCTGGCAGGACCAGATCGGTTACGTGCCTCAGACCATTTACCTCACGGACGACACTCTGCGCCGTAACGTGGCCTTCGGACTGGCGCCCGATCAGATCGATGAACCTGCAGTGCAAGCTGCGATCCAGGCGGCACAATTGCAGGAATTCGTAGCCGGCCTGCCGGATGGCTTGAATACCGTGGTAGGCGAGCGCGGCGTCCGGCTCTCGGGCGGTCAACGCCAGCGCATTGGCATTGCGCGGGCCCTTTACCATGATCCGCCCGTGCTGGTGCTGGACGAAGCCACCAGTGCGCTCGACACTGCCACCGAGCAGGAGGTCATGCAAGCCGTCGGCGCGCTGCAGGGGAACAAGACCCTCCTCATCGTCGCGCATCGCCTTAGCACGGTATCGAAATGCGACGTGTTGTACAGGCTGGAACAGGGCAAGCTGGTCGACCAGGGTGCATTTTCGAAAGTGATCAACGCATGAATTCTATCCTAGTGACCGGTGCCGACGGCTTCATCGGCTCGCACCTTACCGAAGCTCTTGTCCGTGCCGGGCACAAGGTGCGCGCTTTTGTTCTATATAATTCCTTCAACTCCTGGGGCTGGCTGGACCATTGCGCACCGGATATCAAAGGCCAGTTTGACGTATTCGCGGGCGATATCCGAGATCCGCATGGCGTGCGCACGGCGATGAAGGACTGCGATGCGGTGCTGCATCTGGCGGCGCTTATTGCCATTCCTTACTCCTACCATTCGCCCGATACCTACGTCGATACCAACGTCAAAGGCACTCTCAATGTGGTTCAGGCCGCGCGCGAACTCGATGTGAGCCGGGTGGTGCATACCTCGACCAGCGAGGTCTATGGCACTGCGCGCTTTGTGCCGATCACCGAGGAGCATCCACTGCAGGGCCAGTCGCCCTACTCGGCTACCAAGATCGGCGCCGATCAAATCGCGATGTCGTTTTACAACGCGTTCAATACGCCCGTCGTGACCTTGCGACCGTTCAACACCTACGGTCCGCGGCAATCGGCGCGGGCCGTGATTCCGACGGTGATTACGCAGATTGCCAACGGCACGCGGCAAATCAAGCTCGGCGCGGTACGCCCGACACGTGACTTTAACTACGTGTCGGACACCGTGAGGGGTTTCATCGCCGCCCTGGAGTCCGAAAATGCGATCGGCGAGGTGATCAACATTGGAAGCAACTTCGAGATATCGATCGGCGATACCGCGCGAGCGATCGCAGAGGTTATGGGGGTGGAGATCAAGATCGTGACCGACGATCAGCGTTTGCGCCCCGAAAAAAGCGAGGTAGAGCGCCTCTGGGCAGCCAATGCCAAGGCGAAGAAACTTCTGCACTGGCAGCCTGATTACGGCGGTATCGAAGGCTTCAAACGCGGGTTGGCTGAAACGGTCGCCTGGTACGCGCAGTCTGAAAATCTGCGCGGTTACAAAGCCAACATTTACAATATTTGAGCGCCGTGCTCCATCGTCCCGCACTCGTTGAAGAAGTCGTCGCTGCCATTCGATCTGTCGTCGGTCCCGGCCCGGTGGGTCTGCACGAGCCGTACTTCGCCGGCAACGAGTGGGTCTATCTCAAGGAATGCCTGGACTCGAACTACGTTTCGTCCGTAGGAAAGTTCGTTGACCGCTTCGAGGCTGATCTGGCCGCCTACACCGGCGCCAAACATGCCATTGCGGTGGTCAACGGCACGACAGCCCTGCATTTGGCGCTGCAGCTGGCGGGCGTGCGGCGGGACGATGAGGTTCTAGTTCCAGCGCTGACGTTCGTGGCCACCGCAAGTGCGGTTAGCTACTGTGGGGCAACGCCGCATTTCGTGGACAGCGAAGAGCGCACCCTAGGAGTAGATCCTCGCGCGCTGCTCGAATACCTTCAAGCAATGACCGAGATTCGCAGCGGTAAGTGCGTGAACCGCGCCACCGGTCGCGTGATCCGGGCGCTGGTCCCCATGCACACGTTCGGCCACCCGGTGGATATCGAAGGGGTGCTAGCGGCTGCACGGGATTACCATCTGGCGGTAGTGGAAGATGCGGCCGAGTCCTTAGGCAGTACTGTCGACGGGCGGCATACCGGCACCTTTGGTTTGATGGGAACACTCAGCTTCAACGGCAACAAGACCATCACCACGGGCGGTGGGGGGGCTATTCTTACCAATAACAAAGAGTTGGCCAGACACGCCAAGCATCTGACCACCACCGCCAAACTGCCCCACCGCTGGAATTATGAGCACGACGAAATTGGCTATAACTATCGTATGCCGAATATCAATGCAGCGCTCGGCTGCGCCCAGTTAGAACAACTGCCCGATTTTCTGGCAGCGAAGCGCCGCATCTTTGAACGTTACCAGGCTGCGTTTGCTGCGGTGCCGCAAGCCCGCATCGTTGTCGAACCGGAAGGCTGCCGCAGCAACTATTGGTTGCAGACGCTGTTGCTGGACGAATCGGTAGCTGGGCAGCGTGATGCCATCCTGGCCGCCACGAACGATGCGGGTTTGATGACCCGCCCGGCGTGGACCCTGATGCATCGTCTTCCACCGTACCTTAGTTGTCCAAGAATGGAATTGCTATCCGCTGAGTCAATCGAGCGACGATTGATCAATTTGCCTAGTAGTAGCAACCTTTGAGTTCTTATCTTTCTAGTTATTGCGAAAGCCGCTGAATTGACGGTCGATTACGCTTTGTGGGTTGCCGCGATCGGCGACAATGTGCGAGCGCTTCGCTGCCAACGATCGATAATATGCGCCATTCACGATCGCCTGGGGTGGCTGAGAGAAGCGAAGGCTATTCAATATGGCGTTTGACCAAACCTGGGAACAGATCTTTGGGACCCGGACCTGGGGAAAATATCCGTCCGAAGACGTCATTCGTTTCGTTGCTTCGCGCTTTAAGAATGTTTCCGACCGAGGTAATATTCGCGTACTCGATCTCGGATGCGGCGGCGGGGCACATACCTGGCTTCTGGCCCGCGAAGGTTTTGAAACCTATGGCATCGACGGGAGTGAATCAGGCATCCGGCAGACAGAAGCGCTTCTTCGGCGTGAACAGCTCGATGCAAACCTTGCTATCGGCGATTTTATCCGACTTGACTACCCTGAAGCATTTTTCGATGCCATCATTGATTCGAGCGCCGTTCAACATAACAGGCTAGGCGACATTCGGATGGTTCATAAGCAAATCTGGAAGCTTCTAAAGCCCGGCGGGCATTTCTGCGGAATTATGATCAACACGCAAACTTCAGGGTGGCAAAGCGCCGAGAAACTCGAAGAGAACACTTTTCGAAATTTCAAAGGAGGGCCCATTCAAAAGGAACTCCTCGTTCACTTCTTTACAGAAAAGGAAGTCCGAGAACTCATGTCGGCCTACGAAGACGTCACAATTGAGAAGACAACGCGAACTGTGAACAACGGCAAGGATCGGTTTGGGCACTTTGTGATCACAGGCCGAAAGCCACTCTCCCAACCGGAAGGATGATTCGTTGGAATTCAAGTTATTGCGAGCAGCTGTCAGCCAAGAGAGACAAGAGTGGCTAGCCGCTTTCGCGCAAATGCCGACAGAACGCCAAGATGTATATTTCTTGCCCGAATACCTGCAGCCCCTTGAGGGGTTCATGGGCGTCGAAGCTTATTGCGCAGTTTTCAGTAGAAACAACGCTATTCTATTATATCCGTTTCTCAAGTACGCAATTCGGCAGCAAGAGGACTCGCCTAATGTCGAGAGGTTTCACGATATTGAGTCTGCCTATGGCTACGGGGGACCGGTTGTAAATGTCGCAGGCGAGGCGCCGACATTCTTGCATGATGCGTGGAGTCGTTTTGCCGAATGGTGCTCGACGGACAGGGTGGTTTCGGAGTTTGTTCGTTTCCATCCTCTGCTCGACAATGTGCGATGGGCTCCGAAAACAATGAAAGTGTTCAGGGATCGCATCACGGTCCCGATAACGCTAGGCAGTTATTCGACCGACCTGTTGAATTCCTCCTACTACAGAGTGCATCGTCAGATGGTTAGCAAAGCCGAACGCGTCGGTTTTAGCTTTCACATCCTCCCTCTGCAGAGCGAACTTTCCTGGTTTGTTCCTCTTTATCTGGAGACGCAGGAGTTTCTGCAGGCGGGAAGCGATACTCGTTTTGGGAGTAACTATTTTGAATATTTGGCGCAAGGGTTCGGCACAAGGGCGTGGCTAGGGGTAGTAAAGCATTCCGGCGAAATCACTGCGGCCGTTCTTGTTCTTGAAGGCCAGTCTTATCTTCATAGCCACTTAATGGGTTATCGGCGAAACATCAAAACTGCGGGAATGACAAATCTCGTCTATCACGGGATTGCATTGGAAGGCGCGAATCGCGGAAAAGCTGTTCTCCATATGGGTGGAGGACGAACCGGTAGCGAGGAAGATTCATTGTTCCGTTTCAAGGCATCCTTAAGTCCAGAAAGAGCCCACTTTTGGCTAGGTACCCTATGTCACAATCAATCCATGTACGATGACTTGGGGCGTCAATGGGAATTCGAGCATGGACCAAGACCCAAGAACTACTTACAGTTCTACCACATGCCTAGTTCATCTCAAACCGTTTCTTGAGCCATGGCAGCGGACGCGGCGCTCGCTGACCTCCCAATGCTCTCTGCAATAGGGTTAGCACAAGGCACTCATTCCATGTTTGCAATCAAAGGTGATTCATGTTTGCAGGAACTATTCAGCAGAAAACCATCATAATCGCCGAGGCAGGTGTTAATCATAATGGATCGCTTGGCCGCGCCCTTGAAATGGTTGATGTTGCGGCAGAGGCTGGCGCCGATATCGTCAAGTTTCAAACATTCAAGCCTCAACTGGTCGTCACTAAGAACGCCCCTAAGGCAGATTACCAGAAGAGAACCACAGGAAATCTCGAGTCCCAGCTCGAAATGGCTCGAAAGCTGGAGCTAGACAACGCTGCTCATCAGGCTTTGCTTCAGCGCTGTCAGGAGCGCAGAATTGAGTTTCTATCGTCGCCTTTTGACATGCCGAGTCTTCACTTTCTCGCATATACTTTAAATGTTTCCCGGATTAAGATCGCCTCCGGAGAGATCACGAATTTTCAGCTGCTTTTGGCCGCGGCGCGTACCGGCAGGAGTTTGATTCTTTCGTCTGGCATGAGCACATTGGGCGAGATCGAGGCCGCTCTCGGGGTCATAGCCTATGGTCTTATTAATTCTGAGACACCAAGCGGTAACTTGGCGGATTTCAGGGACGCATTTAGCTCATTAGAGGGGCAAAAGGCTCTTAGCGAGCATGTGAGCTTGTTGCATTGCACGACCGAATATCCGGCTGATTATTCCGATGTGAATTTGAGGATGATGCAAACCATGCATCAAGCTTTTGGTTTGAGTGTGGGCTTATCAGATCACACGCTCGGAATTGCAGTGCCCATCGCTGCAGTCGCAAGGGGCGCGGCGATAATCGAGAAGCACTTTACTTTGGACAAAGCGCTGCCGGGCCCGGACCATGCAGCTTCGTTGGATCCAGTGCAACTTCGCGCCATGGTACGTTCGATCAGAGAGGTCGAACTGTCGTTAGGCAATGAAACAAAATATCCGACAGCTGCTGAAAAGAAGAATCTCCCAATTGCGCGCCGGAGTTTGACTGCAGCATGCAAGATCGTCAGAGGAGAGGCGTTCACGCCCGAGAATGTAACGACAAAACGTCCAGGTGATGGAGTATCGGCCAGCTATTATTGGAGTTATCTCGGAAGACCGGCTAACCGAGAGTACCAAGAGGACGAACAGATTGATAACCTGTAAGCACTATGTCGATGTGCAAAGGCACTGTGTGTCCTTGTGCAGATTGAACTGATAATTCGATGAATCGCAAGATCTGCGTAGTTACCGGAACTAGAGCCGAGTACGGTTGTCTGCGCTGGGTAATGGAAGGTATTCGTGGGGCGTCAGGACTTGACTTGCAGATCATCGCCACTGGCATGCACCTTTCGCCTGAATTCGGCCTCACCTACCGGGAAATTGAACGAGACGGCTTTCGAATTGACCGTAAAGTGGAGATGCTGCTCAGCTCCGACACTCCCACGGGGCTAGCAAAATCCATGGGGTTGGGCCTGATCGGTATTGGTGAGGCCTTGCAGCAACTTCAGCCGGATTTGCTGCTGGTACTGGGAGACAGGTTCGAGATATTTTCTGCTGTTGCAGCCGCTATGGTCGCCCGGATTCCAGTAGCGCACCTGCACGGGGGCGAGTCTACTGAAGGTGCCTTTGACGAAGCGATCCGTCATTCGATCACAAAAATGTCCCATCTGCATTTTGTGGCGGCGGAGGAGTATCGAAAGCGGGTGATTCAGTTGGGTGAGGATCCGGAGCGAGTGTTTCTGGTGGGGGGGGTGGGGATCGACAATATCAAGAAGCTAACTCTGCTTGATCGTACGGCGTTGGAGGCGTCTCTTGGATTCGATCTGGGTCGCAAGAGTCTCCTGGTCACCTTTCATCCTGTCACTTTGGAAAATGGAACGTCTCTGGGCCAGATGGCGGAGTTGCTCGCCGCATTGGAAACCTTGGAAGACACACATCTGATATTCACCATGCCCAACGCCGACACCGACGGTCGTGCGTTGATCGACATGGTTGAGCGATTTGCTGCCGATCACGCCAATGCACGAGCCTATACGTCCTTGGGCCAGTTGCGTTACCTCTCGTGTATTCGACATGTGGATGGAGTAGTGGGCAATTCCTCCAGTGGCTTGGCGGAGGTGCCGAGCTTTGGTAAAGGCACTATCAATATCGGTGACCGTCAGCGAGGTCGTCTCAAGGCGGGGAGCGTGATCGATTGCTGTCCGGACCGGCAATCGATTGTCGCAGCTTTGCAACGCCTTTATTCACGGGAATTTCAGATGACCTTGAAGGGGGTCGTCAATCCCTACGGCGAGGGTGGCGCGAGCGAAAAGGTGGTGCAGATACTTCTGGATTACCCGCTGGCATCAGCCTTGAAGAAGTCATTCCATGATCTGCCATGCTAGCATTTAGCGAGAAAGCACAATGATCGAAGGCGCGAACAGATCTGTGTCCGAAAGCAATAAGCCCATACTCGCTGAGTCTTGGCGCAAAGCGCTGCTTCCCGCCGATGCCACATTGAAACAGGCCATCGGCAACCTGGATGAAACAGCTCTACAGATCGCGCTGGTAGTGTCGTCCGATGGTACCTTAATCGGTTCCGTAACCGACGGCGATATCCGGCGTGGACTATTGCGCGGTCTGGACCTGAATAGCTCGATCGACGCTATCATCTATCGTGAGCCCTTGGTCGTCCCGCCAGAGTTGGGGCGTGACACGGCGCTTCAGCTCATGCAGGCGAACAAGATTCACCAGTTACCGGTCGTCGACGAACACCGGCGCGTGGTCGGATTGCATCTGTGGGATGAACTGATGGCGCCGGGGCAACGCCCGAACCTGATGGTGATCATGGCCGGTGGCCAGGGTACCCGCTTGCGGCCCCATACCGAAAGCTGCCCCAAGCCGCTTCTGCCGGTGGGCGGCAAACCGATGCTGGAACACATCATTGTGCGGGCCCGCGCAGAAGGGTTCGAACATTTCGTCCTGGCTGTTCACTATCTTGGCCACATGATCGAAGACTATTTTGGTGACGGTGACCGCTGGCAGGTGCAGATCGACTACCTGCGCGAAAATTCGCCACTTGGCACTGCCGGCGCCATCAGTTTGCTGAATCCTCGTCCGGAAACGCCGTTTATAGTTTCCAACGGGGATGTGCTTACCGATATTCGCTATGGGGAACTGCTCGATTTTCATCGTCACCACAGCGCGTCGGCAACCATGGCCGTGCGCCTGCACGAATGGCAGCATCCCTTTGGCGTTGTCCATACCAACGGGGTCGAGATTGTCGGCTTCGAAGAGAAACCCATCGCTCGCAGCCATATCAATGCGGGCATATATGTATTGGAGCCTGGCGTACTCAATGATTTGAGTACCGGCGAACATTGCGACATGCCGACCTTGTTTAGTCGACTGCAAGCGCGGGCTGCGCGCACCATCGTCTATCCGATGCATGAACCCTGGCTAGATGTTGGTCGCGCAGCCGACTACACTCATGCGCAAGAGAAGATGCAGAGTCAATTGACTTGAGGCTGCTTGCTCTGATAACCGCCCGAGGCGGGTCGAAACGGCTTCCAGGGAAAAATGCTCGTCTATTGGGGGGGAGCCCTTTGATCGTATGGAGCATCGATGTTGCCAAAGGAATCCCCGAAATCTGCGACATTCTGGTTTCTACCGACGACCTTGGCATTGCTGAGATAGCCCGCAATGCAGGCGCGCTGGTTCCCTGGCTCCGGCCAGCGGAATTGGCCACCGATATTGCCTCATCAGTGGATGTTTGCCTGCACGCGCTGGATTGGTATGAAGGCGAAAGGGGCGACGTCGATGGACTACTGCTATTACAGCCGACTTCGCCATTTCGCAGTCGCGACACCGTGCTGCGCGGTATCGAGCTTTTCCGCACGCATCAGCGCCGTCCGGTGCTCGGGGTCTCCTTCGCGGCGTCTCATCCGATGTGGTGCTTTAGGATTGAAGGGAACACTATGCGTCCATTCATAGACAGCGGGAGATTTAACTGGCGTTCTCAGGATCTTCCACCGGCCTATGTGGTCAACGGTGCGCTTTATCTGATCACGCCGAATTATTTGAGAACGTCGCGGGCGTTCCATAGTGATGACACGGTGCCATTGGTGATTGATCAGTGGGAAGAGGGTCTTGATATCGATACGGAGCGGGACTGGCGGATCGCGGAGGCGATCCTTGCCATGAGCAGCAGCGACGCCAAATGATCCAGATGATCTACCTGATAACGCAACGCGACCGTCTGATATTGTCAGAGGTCCTGCTGGCAGGGTTGTAAATGTCCAAGCCTACGCTCATATTCATAACGCAAGTGCCTTTTTCACGAAGAGATAATGAACGTTTTGGAATAGAAATTCTTAGTAAGCATTTTCAAGTCCGAGTATTGGATTGCACACCTCTAATTGCGCCCGATTATGATAAAGAATATAGCCAACTTTTTCACCAGATTGCTGGCGCTGTAAGGATATCGACACAAGAACAATTGGCTTCAACCATATCCTGCGTAAAGGGTGGATATTTTATAGACTTGGTGGGGATGTCAGCTCGATCATTGAAAATACGCAAAACCCTTCTCCGCCAAAACTTAAAACGCATTGTTCTAAAGTCCGGCGCATTGCCGACCCCAAAACAAAACAAAAATGGCCGATTTGCAAGATTCTGGAAGAATGACAAGAAACTCACTACCATAGTCAACAGAACTCAAAGTCTTGTAGCCAATCTTATGGGCTACAGTTACGATTCCGAGGCGGATATTACGGTGGTCACGGGACTTGCCTCAATCGGCAAACGCGCCTCTCAATGTAAGCAAGCAATTTTTGCACATACTCTCGATTATGATATTTTCTTGCGATTGAAAGACGAGAGAAAATCAAATCTCAACTACGCGGTGTTTCTAGATCAAGATCTAATTCACCATAGTGAATATCTGTACACAGGTGAAAGGCGCTTTCTCGATGAAGATCGCTACTATGCAAGCCTAAATATGTTCTTCTCTGCTTTTGAGAGCAAGACAGGGATGAAGGTGATTGTCGCAGCGCACCCACGCTCAAATTATCAACTTAGGCCTCACCTTTTATTTGGAAGAAGTGCAAAGGAGGGCGTTACGGCTGAACTGGTTCGAGATGCGAGTATAGTTTTCGCTCACTTTAGCACCTGTATTGGCTTCGCAGTGTTGTGGCGGAAGCCTGTAGTTTTGTTAAAGACGTATCAATTCGACAGTAACTATTCCGGAGACTATGTTGAGAAAATGTCGGAGGAATTAGGTGCTCCTGTCGTTGATATATCAAGTTTCACGGAGCGGAAGTTATTGGCCGACTTGTCAGAATGGTCTTCCATCGATCGTGACAAATATAAGGGTTATGTGGACTCTTACTTGAAATATCCTGGATCGCCTGAGGTGCCGTTGTGGGAGCAATTTGCGGAAGGCGTTTTGCGGGGGGGGAGGTCTAAAGAGCCGGGGGATCACCTAGAGTCGCTGACGGGATTCGGCAGTGGCGTTTCCTGATATGAGTGTTGTGACAGGTCTGAGCTACGCCTGCCAAGCGATACAGAGCGATGGTGGTAGATCTGCGCGTCAATGGCAAGAAGCTGTAATTGGCAAATATCTGCAAAAATGATGCGCGACGTATTCAAAAGACTTGGCTATCTACTTCTGCTAAATCTCGTTCTTGCCGCTTGCGTAAGCACAGTAATTCCGAACAATGCCAAGGTTGCAATCCGGGACTTGGCATTTTCTGATATCTATACGGACGGTGAAGTCCAGAGTCAGGAACAACTAGACAAGATAATAGGTCATGGCTTTAAGAGAGCAAAGGACGCTGACGTCCAGTCCTATTATCAATACCTTGATGCAGCAAGATTAGAACAACTCAAAATTCTCAAGCTTCGCGCGCCAGATGATGACACCTATATTGCAAGAGCAATAGGTGCTTGGACGAGTCGAAGCACATTACCCGATCTCGAGCGGGTTTGTGGTGTTGATGGATTAAAAGCGACAGTTACATCGGTGTCTCGTCAGAAAGGTTGCTGTTCTGATTTTGCGCGAACATACATTGCATATGCGAACGCGCTACAACTGCCAGTGCGTAGAACCTCTAATGCGGACCACTCCGCAGTGGAATATTTTGATCGTAGACTCGCGAAGTGGGTCTGGTTAGACCCGTACATGAGGACGCAGATCGCATCTGAAGATGGTGAACTGCTTAATCAGTATGAAATAAGAAATAGAAAGCATTGGAAGGCATTGACGCTGATTGCCCTTTCCTCGGTTGATAGCAGTAATGACGCCGTCAATTATTATTCATATATGCCGAAGGGCTATGGACTTATATCCTGGTTGAAAGGTGTCAATGATATTGAGATTGACCGATATGATACCGCCCTGCGTCGTATTGGCATGGGCAAAGCTTTGCGACAAATGGTTCTTCTGATTGCGGGCATTCAGCCTGGCTATGTGTTGCTCACCACTGAGCGTATAGCTCTTTATTTAAGACTTAGCAAAATCCTCCTGCTCAGCTTGATAATAGTCTATGGTATTGCAAACCTATGCGTCTTGCTTAGGCTACCTGCCTTCAGTAAGCGTATTGCGAACCCGAATTGACTTTCCGGGTAGCACCCCGGAAAGGTCGCAGGAGCAACGCAATGATTGGTCCCCTCTCAGGTCACGGGCGAGAGCTTTCACTGTTTGTCAGTTGATCGTCACCCATAGTAAGAAACGCTCGCGGCGGCGGCATTTTCTCCTTCGCCGGGCAATCCATACGTCGTAGTTGTCCTACCGACTCACCCGTACGGCGCGCTCTTGTCCCCGGGCTCCAACTTAGGCTCATTCAGGCTGAGGTCGTTTAAATAAGCGAATTGCTGCGCCGCGATGCATTTAGAAACGAAGAACATCATACACAGGCTAAAGACGGAGCCGTCCTTTCTCGCGGCGCACATTCCGTGCGTGACGCGCAAGCTGTTGAGCGCATGTATCGGCAGAGCTCGGCGGATCGCCGGGATGCCGGCTAATCGATCGAAAGAGTGGCCAAGCTATCTGCCGAGAAATATCGACGTCTCCGCGCGCCCTGCATTGCGCTTAAGGCAATTCTCCGCCAATGGGGGAATGCCGCCAGCGACACGAGAATTCGCCGGACCTCCCGAAGGTCTTGATGATCTGCATTTTGAGTTTCAGATGATGTTTCATCGGTGGGGATGGTTGCTCCATAGCGATATAAGCTTTTCCCCATTGGATGAAAGTGCGAGCGGTCCCGTTTGTCAATGGATAGAAGAACACCGCGGCCCCACGGAATCGTCGTTGTGGGAGCCTTATAGCACCGCGGAACGGGTTGTCAATCTTCTGTTCTGGGCACACCTTAACGCAATGCCCGTACTGAACCAGCAGCTCACGGAATTTTCATATCATTCGCTCAACCACGTCTATCGCCAGCTTGAATATTATGGCAACACCGGGACCAACAATCACTACATCAATAATGCGCGCGCCTTGTTGATCGGCGGTGCCGTTCTCGGCGAGCAGTCTTATTTGAATGCGGCGGTTGAGATCTTAAAAGACTTCCATGTTCGTTTGGTCAGCCGCAATGGCGTGCTCAGGGAAAGGAGCACGCATTACCAGGTTCTGTACTGCTCATGGCTTGTCGAAATGGAAATGTTTGCCCGCCTATACGAGCATGGAAAGATTGCCGGGTGGCTGCGGCAGTTAGTCGCACCGGTACAAATGTTCACCGCCGCGATCGCCGACGCAAATTGGGCGCCAAAAGTCTTTATCGGCGATCTGTCTCCGGACGACACGCCGACAAGCCTGGGCGAGAGGATGGTCTGGCTCTGCGGCACAAACGAATATGATCAACCGGATAAAGTCCTGGCGGACGGTTGGTGCATCATTCGCAAGCATCAGTGGGAGTTTATTTCATGCGCGCCTTCGCAGTACCCGCCGACATATCCGACGCATGGGCATAACGACGTGCCCTCGTTTTGTCTGTCATTTGATGCGGAGCCGCTTTTTGTCGATCCTGGCCGTTACTCCTATGACCAAGATCCGAAGTCGATCGAACAAACTGAAGCGATGTCGCACAATCTGGCATCGTGGAATGGCCTTCCGCCGTGCGGCCCGCCACTGAGACCTGGGTTTTATCTCCGACCCTATGCGGAATGCGTCGTCGAGTACGCGATCACGACAGGTGGGATAAGCCTCAGAACGGACGGTCCGTCGAGGTACGCCAAAGGTGCGTCCTATTCGAGGACATTTGACTTTGTCCCCGACCGGCTTACCTGTACCGAACATTTTCATGGGCACGAAGAAGGACGTGTCGAGGTGGTGTTTGTCGTCGACCGCGCCTATGCAGTGACCATGCTATCAGGCAATGCGGTGCATCTGGCATCCCAAAAGCAGGGTTTTCAATTGCGCTTGCCAACTGGCTTCACGGTTTCTGCTGCCAATGTTCCGGTCTCGCGCGAATACGGAGAGGCCGAGGTATCTCAGAAGCTGGTATTTAGCTGCGAACCGCCGGCGCCGCGACAATTCGCGTGGATCCTGGAGAAAATCTAGCATGTGCGGAATCGCTGGAATTCTGTCTCCGGGAATAGCAGAAATCAATCGTGAGAGTCTTGACGCGATGCTGAGCGCGATTGCCCATCGCGGCCATGACGCCTCGCGCACAGTCCTCTCCGGGCAGGGGGGATTAGAAACGCCAGCAGGTGTTTCATTGGGATTGGGCCATCGCCGGCTTTCCATAATCGATTTGGATCCGCGGGCGCATCAACCCTTTCATCTCGCGGCCGAGGGACTATGGATAGTTTACAACGGGGAACTGTACAACTATCTCGAACTGGGGGCGGAGTTGGCAAGCCTGGGTTTGACGATGGAAACGTCGTCCGACACCGAGGTGTTGTTGAAGTCATACCATGTTTGGGGCGAGCAGTGCGTAGATCATTTCCGGGGCATGTTTGCTTTTGCCATCTGGGACGAGCGGAACAAGATACTCTTCTGTGCCAGGGATCAGTTTGGCGTGAAGCCGTTTTACTATGCTCACCACAATGGCGACCTGCTGTTTGCGTCGGAGTCCAGGGCGCTCTTGGGTATCGTTGGCAAAGAATTGGACCGGGTGGCTGTGATGGCCTATTTCCTCGGTGGTTTCGTCCCGGGGGAACTGTCGATCTTCAAGGGCATCAAAAAACTTCTTCCCGGGCACAGTCTTAGCTGGTCTGAACAGGGAGGCGTACAAGTACGACGTTACTGGGTCAATCGACAGAATCGCGCAGAGCTGCCTTGCGCGGACCCTGCCGAATATTTTGATGGCAAACTCGAGGAGTGCGTGCGCCTCCAGGTAAGAAGCGATGTTCCCGTCGGGGCCTTTCTTTCGGGCGGAACCGATAGCGGAATGATCGTCGCGAAGGCGGCGAATTACGTCGATGAACTGACCACGTTTTGCGTGGCATATAAAGGACTCGATTACGATGAGTCCCTGGTCGCCGGCGAGGTGGCGAAGCGCTACGGTAGCCGGCACATCGAGCTGAAAATTACCAGCGAACACGGCCTCGAGTTGATGCGGGATGCTTTGGGCAATTGTTCGGAACCCGTGTCGGATACAGCCTTGGCCTCAACCTATCTGGTTGCCAAAAGAGCTGCGGAAATGGGCATAAAGGTGCTACTCGGCGGGTCTGGAGGCGACGAAATATTTGGCGGATATACGCGTTACGTGGATCGACAGTTCAAGCAGAAGCTGTTCTTGTCTTCACCGCAGGCTTTGGCCCGGCTGGTTCTCGCCCTTTCCAGCCGGCCAACATATCAAAAAGTCGAGTTCCTGAAACGGCGTGGGGATGTCAGTTTCGACATGTTTATCTGCGCCGGCGGCAGCTCGAAATTGCTGTGGGAACTTAGCGGAATGCAGGAAGAGGAGTTCAATTTGAATGTCGAGTTGATTCTTCAGCAGGCGTTTTATCCTTCCGGAAAGATGCATGACCGGCTGTTCGCCCGCATGGATGCGGACTTGCGGTGCTATCTGCCGGATCAACTCAATTTTTTATATGACCAGGCCACCATGGCCCACACGATCGAGGGAAGAGTCCCCTTTCAGGATGTGACGCTGGTGGAAAGCGCGTTCGCTCTAGCCCCCAGGGATCTTGTTTCCGACGGCAAGCTTAAGGTTCTCCTGAAGTCAATCGCCGCCAGGTATCTTCCACAGGATTTCGCCTCACTACCGAAGCTTGGCTTCGGAGGACCTTACGATGTGTGGGTCAAATCCCACCGCGATGAGATGGCATCGGCAATGCGCTTTCTATCGGAAGCCGGTGTCCTTAACGAAGCGGCCGTCAAATCCTACTTGCCGTTGCTGCTAGGAACCTCCAGCATAAGCAGGGAGGATACCAACGCAATCTTTCGAATCTGGTGCTTTGCCGCGTGGTACCGCAAATTTATCGGCGCCGGTGAATAATCAAATACGCTGCAAAACGAACGGTCGGGGCAGCCGCGCCGATTCAGCGACCGAGCCAAGCAAATGAGCGAACTGGTCAGCATTTACGTTCCAACCAAAAACCGCAGAGAACTGCTCGCAAGAGCGATCCGATCCATACAAGAGCAGGACTATCCGTCTTTCGAAATTATCGTTGTCGATGACGCCTCGACAGATGGCACCAGGGATTACCTTGTGGAACTTCGGGCCGCAGATTCGCGAGTCAAGGTTGTGACTAACGACCTATCCATGGGGGCGCCGCAGAGCCGAAACATCGGGATCAGCCTGGCAAGCGGCAGGCTTGTGACGGGGCTTGATGATGACGACGAGATGCTTCCGCGTTGTCTTGCCACCTTGGTAGGGAACTTCGATCCAAAGTGGTCTTTCATCTGCGCTAACGCACGGCTGATTGCGCCCGGCATCAAGCCGGTGGACAAAAAGGACGCGGGCATCATCGACTTGCAACGCATACTCTATTACAACTATGTAGGGAATCAGGTGCTAACGACCAAGGCGCGATGGCTGGGGATTGGAGGGTTCTCTGCCGATATGAAGGCGGCTCAGGACTACGATGCCTGGGTTCGGCTAATCATGAAATACGGCCCGGGATATAAACTTGGCAAAATACTCTATCGCGTACATGAGCAAAACATGGGCCGTATTTCAAATTCACCGAACAAGATTGCCGGACTCGGCCAGTTCTATGAGAAATATCGATCACGCATGTCGCCGCGCCAGCGCGCAGCACAGCAATTCGACCTGATTCTTATTAGAAAGGACAAACTCTCGCTGAGAGCAATGGTTTCGTTTCTGGCGAAGGGGCGGTTTACAAAGCCCGTAAGGTACTATTTGTCCCAGTTTGGCGTTCTGAAGAATCTCAGGAATCTTCTGAGGTAGGTTAAATGAACTGCACGAAGTTAGATGTCGCGATAGTGCTTGAATCCCTTAACGTAGGCGGTTTGGAGAGGGTGATGGTCACTTTCGCGGAGGGGTTGGCCGCCGAAGGGCATAAAGTGGAAATCGTGTTGCTCCGGGGGGGGGGCATACTAATTGCGCAAGTCCCTCCGGCAATCGCGATCGTGGACCTCAAAGCCAGGTCCTCGCTGTTCGCGATCCCCGCGCTGATATCGTACTTCCGCAGGAAAAAAGCAGTATCGACCGTTACGGCCGGCGATCACATAAGCATTATCGCCGTCGTCGCACATCGGCTCGCGTGCGGGCGTGGCCCGATCGTTGTCACGCAGCAATCGAATGTCTCGAAAGTAAGAGCGAATGCCAAATCTCTCAAGGTTAAATTCATCAGCTCTCTAGTGCATTTCGTCTATCCGCTGGCGGACCGTGTCGTTTGTGCTTCGGAAGATGTCGCGACAGATTTGATAGCCATTCGAGCGATCCCGTCGGAAGCAGCGACGGTCATCTACAATCCGATTGTACGGCCGGAGATAATTCGCCTCGGAAATGAAAAGCCGGAAGGAATAGGTTTGCCGAGAGATTCGCGGCCGTTAATCGTTGGATTCGGGCGGCTATCGCCCGAAAAGAACTTTCCGCTATTGATTGACGCCTTCGCGATATTGCGAAAAACGCGCGAAGCTCATCTGTCGATCATCGGCGATGGCCCGGAGAGGGCCAGATTGCGGGCGCAGGTCTCCGCGCTCGGGTTGGGGGCCGATGTCACGCTCACAGGGTATTTGTCCAATCCATATGCGCTGGTCAAGGCATCAAAGGTATTCGCTCTATCTTCCAATTTCGAAGGATTGCCGACGGTCCTCGTCGAGGCTATGGCACTCGGCGTGCCGGTCGTTGCGACGGATTGCCGCAGCGGTCCGCGGGAAATACTGGAGGGGGGCCGTTGGGGGAAGCTGGTGCCCGTTGGGGATGCAGACGCGCTGGCCTCCGGAATTGCGGATGCGCTGGATGGAAGACTCGCTATTCCGTCCCTGGCTGTTTTGACGGACCGATTCGGGGTCGAGAATGCGATTCGACGGTACGTTCCGTTATTAATGCCGAAATTTGAGACGTAGCAGTCCAGTCGATCTGTCGTTACGAAGCGATTTTCCCCATGAATCTACTTCTGTTTCTGATCAATATTGGCGTTTACGCAACGGGTAACCACTCGTTCTTGAGCTATTTCGGGCTGCGCTTTGCATTTGAATTGCTGGCCATTCTATCGATGTGCATCATCGTGTTCACGAACATCAATCGTTTAGGCCCGATAATCACATCCAGTCTCTGGATCAAGTATTTCGTCCTGCTATCCAGTTTTTCCGTGCTCGCAATTCTCGCCATCAGCGCGGAAAAAAACCTGCTCTACTATCCTGCGGTAGGCTTGTTGTGCGGGTTGACGATCCACCTTCTTAGCTGGAAGAAGTTGACCACCTTCGTAAACATTGCCGCAGCTTGCGCGACCTTTTTTCTGGCCATACTACTGGTGCAGAACGTGCTCTACATAATGCATCCCGAGCAATTCGAAATCAACATGGATCAGGCAAGCGAATTTACCGCGAGAGAACGATTTTCCAAGCTTCCGGAGCCAAAAAACTCCATGCAGTATCTTGGCAATATTAACAACAACTACGTTCCACCCCGCTTTCAGTCATACTTTTCCGAGCCAAGTGTCGGGATCTTTTTTTTCATGTTCCCCTTTTTGATGTCTTTGCTGTTTGCAAGAAAATCATCGACAAAAATAGTCTTATTGACGGCAATTGCCTTGAGTGCGGAAGGGTCACAAAATTCCACATCAATACTTACTATCGATATAGGAATTCTTATCTTTCTTGCGTTTTATCTGACGAAAGTGATATTCGGACGTAAAGTTAGGGCGACGGTAATTCGGCTCCAAACAAAATACAAAATACTTGCTTATGCAATAATTTGCATTGGATTAATAGGTCCGCTTTTCTTGGTCAGAGCTATCCTGGGCAACGAGGATGTTCTGGCGGAGATTCTTGGATATTTTGGGTCTGCTGCTAAAGTGGCTAGTGGTTATGGCAGGTTGGCGGGGAGCTATGATTATCTTGTCGATGGTTTTCAATTTATTCCATGGGCCGGGGGTAGTTTGTCTCTGTCGGGGGTTACGGGGTTGGTCTCTGTTTCGTATTACTACTGCGGAGTTCTCGGGCTCGTATTCATTCTCGTAATACTAGTCAAACTGGTATATCAATTGATATTGCTAATCATACGGTCCGATCAGATCCTCGACCAGCTAGCCTATGCGCTGACAATGGCGTTTGTCTTTACGTTGTTTTTTTTCAGCTCCTATGGGTTTTCCGGAATCATAGTCGCGCTTATTTTTGTTCTGGAGCGTTTTCTTAACACCATGTGCGAAACGCGCCGAATTCCTGATCTAGGCCCCGAAACACAACGCGCGCCACCTGGCAAATGACTGCGGCAGGCGCATTGGCCGTCGGGGGTCCACATGGCGGTGGGCTGCGGTGGCCGATAGGCTGCAGATCAAACATTCAATACTTCGACGTCGCAATGTTGCGCGCCAATCTCCATACAGCCTCTACCGCGCATGACTAGGCGTGCAGTGATACTGGCGGGCGGCAAGGGCGCGCGTCTGCGACCCTATACGGTCGTATTGCCCAAGCCATTGATGCCGATTGGGGAATACCCAATTCTCGAGGTGGTCATCCGCCAATTGGTGAGCCATGGATTCGATCACATCACGATCGCGGTGAACCATCAGGCGGAGTTGATCAAAGCCTTCTTCGGGGATGGTTCGAAGTGGGGTGTGCGTCTCGATTATTCATTGGAAGACCGGCCGCTGGGAACCATGGGGCCGCTTCGCCTGATCAAGGATCTGCCCGCAAATTTTCTCGTTATGAATGGCGATATTCTCACCGACTTGAACTTCGCGGAATTCCACGACGAGCACGTCATCACCGGGCAAATGTTTACAATCTCCTCGCACCGGCGCAATCAGCGCATTGATTATGGTGTGCTGGAGACCACCGATGGCTGCCAGCTCCGGGGTTTTCAGGAGAAACCCAGCACAAGCTATGAAGTCAGCATGGGGATTTACATGGTCCGCCAGGACATCGTGAACTATCTTCCTGACGCTGGGCCTTACGGCTTCGATAACCTGATGCTGGATCTGCTCAAGGCGCAGCAGATCGTGAGAGTCAAGACTTTCGGCGGATATTGGCTGGATATCGGTCGTCCAGACGACTATATGCAGGCGATTGAAGAGTTCGAAAGCATGAAGGACAGATTTATCCATGACTAGAATATTGGTAACGGGTGCTACCGGATTCATCGGGAGGCATCTTGTCCCTCAACTCAGGGTCGCCGGCCATGAAGTGGCTGAAGCCAATAGTAAAAGCGGGGATGTCGGAGAGGAGTCGACCTGGTTGAACTTTCCCAAAGCGGAGGTCGTGGTCCACCTGGCCGGAAGAACCTTTGTGCCGGACAGCTGGGCTGATCCCGCAGGTTTTATCAATTGCAACCTGCAGGGCACCGTTGCGGCCTTGAATTATTGCAAAAACAATAACGCGCAATTGGTTTTTCTGAGTTCCTACTTGTATGGCAATCCGCTTACCCTGCCTATTCCAGAGACTGCGCCGCTGATTGTCAATAATCCCTACGCTTTGTCGAAGAAGCTGGCGGAGGAAGTCTGTGAGTTTTATTCGGAGAACTTCGGCCTGGCCATCACGATTCTTCGGCCGTTCAACGTCTATGGCCAGGGTCAGCCGGCAAACTTCTTGATCCCTTCGATCATCCGCCAGGTCAATGCCGGGAAGCTTATTCAGGTCAAGGATCTGGAACCGAAGCGCGACTATATTTACATCGGTGATCTGGTCGACGCCATTGCAAAAGCCATCGAATTGCGGCAGGGACTCAATATTTTCAACATTGGCACTGGCCTCAGTTACTCCGTAGCGGAACTCATCGCGCTAATTCAACAGGTAAAGGGAACGCATTTGGACGTGCAATCCAGCGGCGAGGTTCGCGTCGGCGAAGTGATGGACACGCGAGCCGACGTTACAAAGGCGAATGCCGTTCTGAATTGGAGGCCCACCACTTCTTTGTTACAGGGGCTGGCGCAGATTCCTTGACATGGCGATGCGTATTCCAACCCTATCCTCGTTCCAGATGCGTGCATGTGCCAACAAAGCGAATTCCTAAAGCTCCTGCATGTGCGGCCTTAGCGGTTTGTACGACCCGTCCCGAAGCGCTGAAAGTCTGCGCGAGCGCGTCCGGCGCATGACAGCCACGCTGGCCCATCGCGGGCCGGATGCAGATGGGATTTTCGCCAATGACGGCATTTCCCTTGGCCATCGGCGTCTCGCCATCCTCGACTTATCGCCGGCCGGCGCGCAGCCGATGACACTGGGCGACGGCGGGCCGGTGATAGCGTTCAACGGCGAGGTCTACAACTTTGCCGACCTCAGGCGGGAGCTTGTCCGGCTGGGGCGGTCCTTTCGAGGCCACTCCGATACCGAGGTAGTGCTTCAGGTCTACGCTGAATGGGGGCTGGCAGGGCTCAAACGATGCGAAGGCATTTTCGCGTTCGCCTTATGGGATCCGGCGCACCAGCGGCTGCTTCTGATGCGCGACCGGCTCGGCGTCAAGCCCCTGTTTTTTAACCGGAACGGAAGCCGGCTCGTATTCGGCTCGGAAATAAAGGCGCTGTTTGCGGCGGGCGGCATCAACAACGCTATCGATGACCAGGCTCTGTCGGAATACCTCTGGTATGGCAACGCCTACGAAGATCGCACAATCTACCGTGGCGTGAAGTCCCTGCTGCCAGGGCACTGGTTGATTGCCGAAAAAGGAACGGTTCGGTTAGAACCTTGGTGGCAGCTTGAAGAATGGCTTCAATCTTCGGGCTTTGCCGGCAACGAAAGAAGTGCGGAAGCTGCGGTGCGCGATGCGCTCGACGTCGCCGTCAAACGCCAGTTGGTTGCCGATGTTCCGGTTGGGCTCTTTCTCAGCGGTGGCATAGACTCGTCCGCGATCGCGGCGGCGGCCATGCACGTGCAGGACAGGCCGTTGGCCAGCTATTCGGTGGGTTTTGATTTCGATCGGGGCATCAACGAACTGCCGAAGGCGCGCCGGGTTGCCGAGCATCTGCGGCTTGATCACCACGAGGTTCAGGTCGGAGGCGCCGACCTGGAGCATGTCTTGCTCGCGCTTGCTCGCAGCCACGACGAGCCATTTGCCGATGCCGCGAATATCCCCCTTTATCTCTTGGCGCAGCGGTTGGGGGGCAGTATCAAGGTGGTATTGCAGGGTGATGGCGGCGACGAAATGTTCGCCGGCTATCGACGCTATGCCATGCTGCGCAACGCGGCTTACTGGCGCTTGTGGCCAAAGGGCCTCACGCCCTTGGTGCGCGCAGGGCTCGGTAGCCTGGGAGCGCGCTTCGAGCGCATGGCAAACGCAGTAGGCGCGGCCGATCCGGCCCTGCGCATGGCGCTGCTGCTCACCACTGAAACCATGGGCGATCCGCCGACAAATATGCTTGAGGCGGATGCGCGCGCGCATCTCGCAGCGACGACCGACCCATTTCTCGGCTATCGTCATTGCGCCACGCGCTTCGGCGACGCCGATCCCGTTCAGCAAATGATATTGACGGACATCACACTTCAGTTGCCGTCGCAGTTCCTCGCCAAAGTCGACCGCGCCACCATGGCCTTCGGACTGGAAGCGCGAGTCCCGTTTCTAGATGAAACGGTGGCGCGCCTTGCAGTGAACCTTCCGGCGAAATGGAAAGCGCGCGGCGCCCAGAAGAAAATCGTACTGCGCAATGCGCTGCGCGGCCGGGTGCCGGATGACATCCTAGATGGCCCGAAGACGGGATTTGGCGTGCCCTATCAGCATTGGCTGAAGACCTCGCTGTACGACTTCTCGCGTGGTGCCATATTGGACCCGGGATTCCTCGGCCGATTCGGATTCGATGGGCGAAAGCTGGAGTCCGCCTTCAGCGAGCATCGCCGGGGCGCGCGTGATCGCGGCTTTACTCTGTGGAAGGTCTTGCAGCTGGCTTTATGGTCGAAAGAGTGCCCGTGACGCTGGAGCGCAAGCCGCGGGTCCTGTTCGTTGGCGCATTTCCACCTGCGGGGAAGGCGATTTTCGGCGGAATGGTCACATCCTGTCGCGCGCTGCTGCAGTCGTCCTTCCCCGCGCGTCTCGATCTGGACCTGATCGACAGCACCCAAATCAGTAATCCGCCTCCCGGTATTTTGGTCCGTTCTCTGTTCGCCGTTCGCAAATTGCTTACCTTCGTTTGGCGATTTGAGCGCAGGAGACCCGACGCCGTTCTGCTGTTTGTCGCTGTTGGCGCCAGCGTGGTGGAAAAAGGCGTGATGTCGTGGTATGCACGACTGCGTGGCCGGCCAGCGCTGATATTCTTGAGAGGTGGTCTCCTCATGAAAGCTTGCGCGGATTCGCGGGTCATGCGTTTCTGCACCAAGGCGGCCATCGGCGGGGCGAGCAGAGTCCTCTGTCAAGGACCAGCATGGCAGCAATTCGCTGTCGATGTCCTGGGATTCGCCATGACGGAGTCGCCGATTGTCCCCAACTGGACCGCGTCAGAGGCCATGCTCGCCATCGGCGACGCACGAACGGCGGCCGCTGCGTCCGATCCGGTCCGCCTCCTGTTCGTCGGATGGCTGGACCGCGAAAAAGGCATCCTGGACCTGCTATCGGCATGCAGACAGCTGTCGCTTTCGCGGCAGTTCACGCTCGACTTGGTTGGTGAAGGCAATGGCACGCCAGAGGCGCATGACTTTGTTCGCGAAAATGGGTTGGAGAATTTGGTGCGGTTTCATGGCTGGCTTCATGGCGCGCAACTGGAGCAGAGATACAGGGAAGCGGACGTCTTTGTGCTGCCGTCCTGGGCCGAAGGCCTGCCCAATGCGATGATAGAGGCGATGGCCGCCAGGCTCGCGGTGGTGGTCTCCGCCGTCGGCAATATTCCTGATGTGATTGAGGACGGCGTGACGGGATTGCTAGTGCCGTCCCAGGACGTCGCTCTTTTGACGCAGGCGCTCGCCAGGATGATCGACGAGCCGACCTTAAGGATATCGCTGGCGCGGGCGGGACAGGATAGGGCTCGCGCCGAGTTTTCCGTCGAACCTGCTGTTGACCGTCTGATCAGCGCAATTCAGGACGCCACGGCTTCAAATAGCCCCATCATCAACAAGCGGAAGTTCAAATGAACATCGATCACCTGAAGCTGCTGGTCTGCCCCGTTTCGCAGCGGCCCTTGAGACTATCGGATGCGTCCGGGGTGGAGAGCGGGGTTGTAATGAGCGGGAGCCTTATTTGCGATCATAGCGGCAAAGAGTATCCAATCATTGGCGGCATTCCACGATTCGTCGAAAGAGAAAACTACGCGTCGGGTTTTGGCCTTGAGTGG
>JACZKY010042981.1_pt1 | contig 37342 bp, 41 predicted proteins | sample 8237611 | NCBI WGS metagenome assembly JACZKY01 (sample SAMN16148055, study PRJNA663545) | marine sediment metagenome | biome: sediments and biomass from bioreactor inoculated with such sediments; feature: coastal sediments; material: methane- and iron-fed bioreactor; isolation source: Bothnian...
CGGGATAATGTAACGTGAATCCGTTGCGTTTTCAAAAATATAATGGGATTTTCTGATGGACATGCGCGAAATCCCCCCCTCCATCCGGAAGCCGTCGAGATATAGCGGAGGCGAAGTACGACCCCCGTCCATCGCGTGGGACGCAGCATGCGTGCGCGTGCTGCTCGCCTTTCCCGACGTGTACGAGATCGGGATGTCGCACCTCGGGATCCTGCTCCTGCGCGAGATCCTCTCGGCGCGGCCCGGTACTCTCTGCGATCGCGTCTTCGCCCCCTGGACCGACTACGAGGAGCACCTGCGCGCCGCCGGCCTGCCGCTCGCTTCGTTGGAATCCGGGCGACCCGCCGGGGCGTTCGACCTCATCGGATTCTCCCTGTGCTACGAGCTCACCTACACGAACGTCCTCGCGATGCTCGATCTTTCCGGGATCCCCCTCCTGTCGAGGGACCGATCGGAGGAGCACCCCCTCGTGGTGGCCGGGGGCGTGTGCACCCTGAACCCCGCTCCCGTGGCCCCATTCTTCGACGCGCTCCTCGTCGGGGACGGCGAGGAAGCGGTGCTCGAGATCGTCGCACTCGTCGAGGAACGGAAAAAGGAGGGCGGATCCCGCGCGGATCTCCTCTCGCGGCTCTCCCGGATCGAGGGGGTGTACGTCCCTGGGATCTCCCGCCGGGTGGCGAGGCGCGTCCTCGCGGACCTCAACCGTTCCCCTCTGCTGTCGGCCCCGATCCTGCCGGCGATGCGCGTCGTCCACGACCGCCTGAGCGTCGAGATCTCCCGGGGGTGCACGAGAGGGTGCCGCTTCTGCCAGGCGGGGTACGCCTATCGGCCGGTGCGGGAGCGCGACCCGCTCGCACTGCTGCGGTACCTCCAGGAGGAGGCGCCCAAGACGGGATACGACGAGGTGGGGCTCCTGTCGCTGTCCGCCGCCGACTACAGCTGCGTCGACCGGCTCGTCACGGAGGCGATGGAGGCGCTCGCCCCTTCGAACGTGTCGCTCTCCCTCCCCTCGCTTCGCCTGGACGCATTGCGAGAGAACACGGTCCGGCAGATCCGGAAGGTTCGGAAGTCGGGCTTCACGCTCGCGCCGGAAGCGGGGACGTCGCTGCTTCGCCGATCGCTGAACAAGGAGATCCCGGACGACGACGTTCTGAAGACGGCCGAGTGGATCTTCGGGAACGGCTGGCAGACCCTCAAGCTCTACTTCATGGTCGGCCTGCCCGGGGAGACGGCGAACGACGTCCGGGCGATCGGGGCGCTGGCCGGCCGGGTCGCCGCGATCGCGCGTCGCCACGGAAAGCGCGCTTCCGTGAAGGTGAGCGTCTCCGCGTTCGTCCCGAAGCCGCACACCCCGTTCCAGTGGGAGCGCCAGATCGGACGCGAGGAGATCCAGGAGCGGATCCGCCTGATCCGGGACGCGCTTGGGCGGAACCGCCACGCGGAGGTGAAGTTCCACTCCCCGGAGACCTCCGCGCTTGAAGGAGTCTTCTCGCGGGGGGACGACCGCCTTCCGGGAGTGATCACGCGGGCCTTCCGGAACGGCGCGCGGTTCGACGCTTGGACGGAGGCGTTCCGGCCCGACGCGTGGAAGCGGGCGTTCGAGGAGGAAGGGGTCGACCCGCTCGAATACCTGCGGGAGCGCGACCCCCGGGATCCGCTCCCGTGGGAGTTCGTGGACGCAGGGATCGACCGGGAGTTTCTCCTCTCCGAGCGGGAGAAGGCCCGTGCGGGTGAGACGACGCCCGATTGCCGTGCGGCGGGCTGCTCCTCCTGCGGGGCGTGCCCCCCGGGGCTGTCGAACATTACGTACCCGGGACGGCTCGAGGAACCCGCGGCGGCGGACGAAGAGTGCGAACGCGCCCCGCACGAGGCTGTGGCAGCGCAGCGGCACATCGTCCGCCTCTCCTACGCCAAGGAGGGCCCCGCGAAATACCTGAGCGGCCTGGAGATCCAGTCGTTGTGGGGACGCGTCTTCCGGCGGGCCGGTCTGCCGCTGGCGTACAGCCAGGGGTTCAACCCGTCCCCGAAACTCTCCCTCTCCCCCGCCCTCGCCGTGGGTGCGGAGAGCGACGTCGAGTTTCTCGAGGCCGAGTTCACCCTCCCCGTCCCGGCCACGGAGGTGCCGATAAAGCTTGCCCCGCACCTTCCCCCGGGAATCCGCGTCACCTTTGCTTCGGGCGTCCCGCCGGGCTCCCCCCGGCTGTCGGACTTCGACATCGCCTCCGACTGGACCTTGCGTCCCGTCCCGCCTTTCCCCTTGCCCGAAGAGATCACGCCTTCCCTGGTCGCGGAGCGCCTCGCCTCGTTCCGCGCGTCGGAGCGGCACCCGCTCGTACTCACGCGGGAAGACCGGACCTCCGAGATCGACCTGAAGCCGATCGTTCGCACGTTCGGGGTGAACCCGGACGGCATCTCCATTACAATCATCCAGGGCACAGGAAAGGGCGTCCGTCCGGTGGAGGCCGCCGCCTCCCTGTTGGGGGTGCCTTTGTCCCCCGAGAGAATCCTTCCGAGAAAGGTGTCGGCGGAGCTGATCCCCCGCCGCGGGTAGCGTCATGCAGAAGGCGAGCAAGCTGATCGTGGTGAACGCCGCGCCGTATGAGACGCGCGTGGCAACGCTCGAATCCGGGATCCTCGTGGAGCTGCTGATCGAGCGGGGCGAGGACCGGAACTCCGTCGGGAATATCTACAACGGGAAAGTCATCCGCGTCCTCCCCGGGATGCAGGCCGCCTTCGTCGACATCGGGATGGACAAGGCGGGGTTCCTCTTCGCGGGCGACTTCGTCACCCCGCAGCTCGATTTTGACACCGACCCTGCCGAGGAGCCGGTCCTGCCCGAGGAGATCGGTATCCGGCAAGCCCGCTTCCCCCAGGACACGTTCGTTCCGCCGATCGAGGGGCTGATCCGGGAGGGGCAGCACCTGCTCGTCCAGGTGGCCAAGGAGCCGCTCGGGACGAAAGGGGCAAGGATCACCAGCCACATCACCCTTCCCGGGCGTCACCTGGTGCTCCTCACGTGGTCCGCCCACATCGGGATCTCCCGCCGGATCGAGGACACGGACGAGCGGGACCGGCTGTCGAAGATCGTGGAAACGATCCGTCCCGAGGGGATGGGCGCGATCGTGCGTACGGCGGCCGAGGGGCGGTCGGACGCGGAACTGAAGGCCGACATGGATTACCTCGTCCGGCTCTGGGAGACGATCCGGAAGAAGAGCGAAAGCACCGCGGCCCCTGTCCTGATCCACAGGGAGCTCTCCCTTTCCCTGCGCGCCGTGCGGGACCTGTTCTCCTCGGAGAACGACCGGATCGCTGTCGATTCGCCGGAGGAGTACGACCGGATCCGCTCGTTCGCCTCCCAGTTCTTCCCCCGCATCCAGGACCGGATCGACCTGTTCGACGGTCCGGAGCCGATCTTCGACCATTTCGGCATCGAGATCGAGGTCACCCGGGCGCTCGACAAGAAGGTGTGGCTGAAAAGCGGCGGATACATCGTGATCGAGCAGACGGAGGCCCTCACCGTGGTCGACGTGAACACGGGGAAGTACGTCGGACGGTCGTCGCTCGAGGAAACCACGGCGAAGATCAACCTCGAAGCGGTCAAGGAGATCGTCTACCAGCTCCGGCTGCGCAACATCGGCGGCATCATCATCATCGACTTCATCGACATGAAGAGCGAGGAGAACCGCGAGAAGGTGTACAACGCCCTCGTGGACGCCCTGCTCGCGGACCGCAGCAAGACGACGATCTGCAAGATCTCCGAGCTGGGCCTGGTCGAGATGACCCGGAAGCGGGTGCGCGAGAGCCTCGGCCGCTCCATCTCCGAGGGATGTCCCTACTGCTCGGGGGAAGGGGTCATCCAGTCGAAGAAGACGATCTGCTACAACATCTTCCGCGCCCTCGAGCGCCAGAAGCTCCTTTTCTCCGGCCGCCAGGTGTCGCTCTTCGTCCACCCCGCCCTGGCGGAGGAGTTGTTCGGCGAGGAGCGGAGGTTCCTCGAGATCCTCGAGCAGCGCTTCGGGATGAAGGTGAACATCAACGCGTCGGAGAAGTTCCACATCGAGCAGTACCGGATCGAGCCGAGCTGACCGCAGAACGCAAAACCGCAAAACCGCAGAACCGGGACGTACATGAGTTCTCCCGCAGAATGGGGACACTCATGAGGACCGCAAAACGGGGACGTACATGAGAAGTCGATTGGGCATCAATTGTTGGACTTCTCATGTACGTCCCGGTTTTGCGGTTCGTTCATCTCTGTCCCTGATTTGCGGGAGAACTCATGTACGTCCCGGTTCTGCGATCCCGATTTGCGGGCTTGACGCCCCCCCCGGGTGTCCTTATATTTATAGTTTCGTGCGCGTTCCCTTTCCACCCGCGCCGGCGTAGCTCAGTGGTAGAGCAGCTGATTCGTAATCAGCAGGTCGTCGGTTCAATCCCGACCGCCGGCTCCACTTGAAAAACCAAGAGATTCCGTCAAAACGGGCAGTTGGAGGGCCTTCCCGGCCCTCCTTCCGTTTCCCGGTATTCCCCGGTTTGACCCGGTATTCCCCTGTTTTCCGGTGCCGAAAATGACACAGAAGTGACACACGAGAATGCCCCAGGATCGACGATCTACCCCCGGGGCCTTGTCCATGGTCGCGGAAGGGGGAGATCGTGGCGGGCAGGTAGGAAGCGGAGGCGGGGCGGGGTGAATCTTTCACGGGATGCCCCCCTGAAACGACACCCCCGCTCGCCGACCCATCTCCGCCAGCCCGTGCCAATGATCGATGGAAGAAACCAAAACCTGGTGCTATTATCCGGGCATGTCGAACATGCTCTACTACGGCGATAACCTCGACGTCCTCCGGCGGCACGTCGACGACGGATCGGTGGATCTCGTCTACTTGGACCCTCCCTTCAAAAGCAACCAGGATTACAACGTGCTCTTTGAAGAGCGCGACGGCTCTCGTTCCCGATCACAATCGAAGGCTTTCGAGGATACATGGACGTGGGACGAAGAGGCCGCAGATTCTTACGAATCCATCGTGGAGGCGGGAGGACATGTGGCCGACACGATGCGCGCGTTCCGGACCCTCCTCGGAGCGAACGACATGCTGGCATACCTATCCATGATGGCACCACGACTCCTGGAACTGCGCCGTGTGCTTAAAAACACTGGCTCCATCTACCTACATTGTGACGTGACCGCCAGTGCCTACCTCCGGCTCCTCATGGATGCGGTATTTGACCCACGGAACTTCAGGAACGAGATCATCTGGTACTACTACAACAAGATGCACGACCGCCGAAAGAAGCTCTTCCCGCGAGCCCATGACACCATTCTCTTTTACGTCAAGGACGTTGCGGCCGCCTTCACATTCCACCAGCTCAAAGAAATGCGCGACGAGCCGGTCAAGCAACTCATGCGTAAGAAAGTGGACGGGAAGATGGTGAACGTGAAAGGCGAGGATGGGCACGTCGTCTACCGGCTCAAGGCGGACCGCACGCTAGACAATGTGTGGCGCCTTCCCTGCCTCCAGCCAGCAGCCCCGGAGCGCTTGGGTTATCAGACGCAGAAGCCGGAGGCTCTGCTGGAACGCATCGTTCGCGCATCATCAAACGAGGGAGACCTGGTTCTTGACCCATTTTGCGGGTGTGGCACAGCGGTGGCCGTCGCGCAAAGGCTTAAGCGCCAGTGGATCGGAATCGACATAACGCACATCGCCGTAAACCTGATTCGGAACAGGCTCCAGGATACCCACCGCGGAACAGGCATTGAATCGACGTACCGGGTGATCGGAGAACCCACGACGTTGATGGAGGCCGCGGAGTTGGCAGCAACGGACAAGTATCAATTCCAGTGGTGGGCTCTCGGCCTTGTCGGGGCCCGCGGGACGGAAGAGAAAAAAGGAGGAGACCGTGGGATCGACGGCCGCCTCTACTTCCACGATGAACCAAAAGGTGGGAAGACCAAACAGATAATTTTCTCGGTCAAAGGGGGGAAACTGTCCCCAACGCAACTCCGAGATCTGATAGGAACCGTAACCCAAGAAAAGGCAGAAATCGGCGTTCTCTTGTGTATGGAGTCCCCCACAAAAGGCATGCGGTCGGCAGCGGCTGCCGCTGGATTCTACACATCGGAACACTTCGGCGGTAAATATCCACGAATCCAGATCCTGACTATCGAGGAAATATTTGCGGGAAAGAAAGTTGAGTACCCGTCAGCCGCACAGACAAATGTGACTTTCCGGAAAGCCCCGAAGGCAAAGGCCGAAACTCCCGAGACGCCGAGCCTGTTTTAGGCGCCTTTGATCCTGGCCCACCGCCTCGCCGAGGAAATTACCCCCTTTCCAATAGGCATTCCGAAGTCCGACTTCGAAGGGATATCCTCGTTTCATTTCCGGAAAACGGCTTGATGCTAGGGGAGTTGAAAAACATGAGAAATAAAATCGTACTTCTTCTTGACAGCCCCTTTCCGGCACCATATCTTGTATGCGTTGCGGGATTCTACACAAGATAGGACGTCCAGGAGGGGAGCACGAGGAACCTATAAATGAGAAAAGCCGGGGCGCCAACCCCGGCTCTTTACATAAATGCCCCTTACTGACGAATCAGCGCAGGGCCTGGCAGCCTTGAGATGGTCCGAGTATTCCATCCGCTTCTGATTACGTCAAGTAAAATTTGCGGGGCAGAACAGGGGGTGAACCCCGATGCCCAAGGTGTATCCGGATCCACCGGAAGGGTACACGTACATCTTCGTGAAGTACGTGACCAGGAACGGCATCAGGATCTACGCCTCGAGTTATGGATTACGGGCGTTCCGGATCCTCGTGAAAGCGTAACCTCTTGACGGGAGGGCGGCGAAATCCGCCCTCCCACAGAAGGGAGAAGTATCGATGCCGAAAGGATCTTTCAAGCCAGGCACGTCTGCACCGTGTTCAGGACAGTTCGGGATTGCTGGACCCAGGGGAGGAGATACGGGGAAGGAGCGAACGGTTGTGAAAGGAGAACCGCTCCCCCCGACCCCCAAATCGGGTCAGAGGTACTTCATAGCAGATCGAACGAATAATAAATCCGGCAGAGGGAAATAACCCATGAACAGGGGCCGCCTCCGGGCGGCCCCTGTTCCCCTACTTCGGCGCCCCCGTCAGCAGCCGGGCGAACGGCTGCAGCCACCCGAACCGCTCCGCCATCAGGCCGAGGATCCCGGCTATCGCGCCCCATATCATCATGCGAATCACCATCGTCCTGAAGGTGCGCCGGGTCTCGATGGCCCCCTCGTAGAACGACCTCACGAACTCCATCAGCTTGTGCATGTCCTCCGGGGAAACGTCGTACCGGCACTCATGGATCAGCCCCTTGGTCCGCATCTGTTCCACGATGGCCGTCACGTCGGACTCGGTCAGGACCATCTTCCTCTTGACCTGCTCTTCCACCATGGATTCGCTCCCGGATTGACATATTTTCTCTGCGCGATACCCTTGCCCCCGGTATCCCGTGCCAGCGGGATGCCCCCCCGGGGGGTGCTATTGCTCCCGACCCTCCGGGGGCTGCCCTTATGCGATTATCTCCCTGCCCCGACCGCGAATCCCGCCAGCCCGACCGGGATCACCCACTTCAGGACGGTAAGGGTCTGATCCCACCAGGATCCCCCGCCGGCCTTCCGGGCGAGGATCAGGATTTACGCCGTCTCTCGTACTCTTTCTTCACATTGTGATTCCAGCAGAGAACCTGATATCCAGAAGGGAATCCATTTTTTATGAGCCATCGGTAAATAATTTCTCCGGTACCATTTCCCGATAGCGTACTTCGGTGCTTTCTCCCGTTGTCGTCGATATGGTCGATGGTCAGCATATCGACATCCATGATGTTGCAAAATTTATGAGAACACACTGGAACGTTGCCGCCAGAGTAATGCGATAGGCAGATAAGTTTCTGCCGCTCTCTTTTATCCCTGGCACTCCTTACTAGCCTTAATTTGTTGTTCTCGTAATACTGTTTATTTGAAATTGCCCTCCCTTCTTTGTCCTTAAGGTACCGATCTTTTTCTTTACGTTTTATGGTGTCAGTGTTTTTCTTTCTATATTCTTTCTGCTTCAGTGATATAGCGGCATGGTTTCTTTCTTTATAAGCCTTGTTGTATTCTTTCTTGCGCATCTTTCTTTGCTCATCAGAATCCATTCTATCTCCCCGCGCCCACCGTGAATCCCAACAATATACCCAATCCAACCCACTTTGACGCCGCAAAAAGTTGCTCATACCATGTCGCGCCAGCAGACTTTCGCGCCAATTCAACATTTTTTATCGCTGCTTCGTTCATCCGTAGGAGCTCCCCCTGCTGCTTCTCGAGGAACGCAATCCGCTCCCGCAGGAGCGCCTCCCGCTCCACCCGGATCTCGTCAAGCTGCTCGTCCTTGGCGACCAGGTCCCGGAGAAGGGGCAGCTGGATCCGGCATGCCTCGACCTCCTCGAGGAGCTGGTCGGAGGCGGCGCCCTCGAAGATTACCGCCGGCGCCGGGCCGTCCTGCGCCCCTGTCGCGTCCTCAGCCGCGAAGCAGGGCAAGGGGGCGACCACCAGGAGGACGCAGCAGAGGACGATTATGCGCGTCATCTGCATGGCGCGACCCTCACGGGGTACCCGAGCTGCTGCCATCGGTCCACGATTTCAGCTGCAGAGCCCGGGGCGACGAACGGGGTGCCAACCGCGGCGGCAAGTTTTTTCCGGAGGGCGTCCCTTTCGCGCAGGACCGGGCCCAGCTTCGCATCCGAGGCGTTCAGGATCCGGAGCCACGACTGCTCCGCCTCCTCGAGCTCCCGCTCCTTGGCCACCGCCTGGTCCTCGAGGTTGACCTGCAGCTGCTTCACCAGCTGCCGTTGCCGATACGAGTCGGCCGCGGAGCCCAGGGCCACGAACAGGAGCACCACGGAGAGGATCACCGCCAGCGGATTCTTGAACGCCCATTTCCCCATCCCGAATCCCCTCACTCCCCAAGGAAGGTGACCTTGGTCGTCCGGTAGAGGTATGCCGCAAAGACCCCGGACATGGCCCCGCGGACCCAGTCGTTTACGGTGAGCTTCGCATCCCATTCCAGTGCACAAGCGATGAGCATCCCGAGCAGGACGGGGACGAACGGCATCGCCCGGGTCCACCACTTGCCCTTCTCGATCGCCACCGAGGGGATGGCTCCTGGCGACGGCAGGAAGAACTTGATCGCCTGCGTCAGCACCGCCGCCAGGAGCGCGGCCTGCAGGTTCACGAACTGCTGGAACGCCGCCCACAGGTCCACGTCAGCCTCCGATCTTCCCGGCGAACCCCTTGATGATGTCCCGGACCTTGGCGCCAGCCGCCCCCGCCTCGTCCAGGGCGGCCTCGATCAGCTTGCCGCGCCGGTGATACACATACCCGACCACCCCGCCAACGACGAGGCCGCCGATGCCGAATCCCCACGCGAACGCCTTCAGCCATTCGGTCACGGGTTACTCCTTTCTTTTCTTGAGGATGAGGTAGATAGCAGCCGCAACGCCAAGGACCACCAGAAGCCCGCCGGCCGCCCACGGGTGACCAGTTGCCACAAGAGCCACGACGGCCACGAGGGCCGCGACGAGGCCAACGATCACTCCGAGGTGATCGTCAGACCCGCCGGTGCTCCCGGGGTCGGTCCCGGAGGAAAAGGGCGGGTGTACCTCACCGGCGCAGACATGGCGCTATCCCTCTCTACGCCGTCTGATCCTTTCAAGGCGGCGGAGACGCTGTAATCTGCCGGGACGCCTTCGGCAACAGGAAGCGTGCCAGTCCATGAGGTCTTTCCATCCCTGGTTTCTCCCAAATAGGTCCACTCCCCACCGACCGGCCGATACCGCAGGTAGTTCGTCAGAGCTGCCTGTTCCTCCGCCGTCAGCGAGACCGTCGCCCCCGTGTTGTCCGTAGCCGTGGTCGGATTCGCCCAGCGGATCGTTTCGGCCAGGGCAATCCCTGCGAACAGTAGGATCGCACCAAGCACAAGAAGCCCGAGGATCGTTCCAACATTTTTCTGCTTCATGCACCTATCCCTCCCTTTGTTTTTCAGTCCACAGCGAGATCCCAAGCGCGATCGCCCGGGCAAGCTCTTGAATCGTCCCCGGCTCCATCAAGCGCCGGGCCTCTTCATCGTTCGAAATAAAGCCGCACTCGACCAGTACCGCCGGACACCGCGTCTGCGTCAGCACATAGAGGCGCCCTTCCTTGTCCAGGTCCCCGTCGCTGTCATCCCGCCGAAACGGGGTTGATATGAATGCCTTCATCAACTCCTGCCCGATCGCCGTTGCCAGCGCATCGGCGGCAGTCTGTCCCGGCGAGGTCCACACCTCCATGCCGACCGCCTGCTTGTTCGCCGCGGCGTTGCAATGGATGGAGACGAAGGCGTCCGGCCGCTGCACGTTCGCCAGCGCCACCCGGTCGGATAACGTCAGGTACCGGTCGCCGTCCCGGGTCATCCTCGAGGAATGCCCCGCCCACAGGAGCGCCTGATGCAGGACGGTTGCCACCTGGAGGTTGATGTCTTTTTCCTGCGCGCCGACGGAAAGGTTGACTGCTCCTGGGTCATGACCACCGTTGGTGGCCGGGATCAATGATGATCCGCGACACGTGGCACCTCCTTTCCGAACCTGCCGGAATCATCCCGAGGCCGAACGTGGGCGACGGTGTTATGGCAGGTCACGCAGAGAATTTGCAGGTTGGAGAAATCGTTGTTTTTCCTGTTCCTGTCCCGGTGGTGGATATGCAGATGCCGCCCCTCCGGGCGGGCGCGGCAGATCTCGCAGCACGCTTCCTTGTTCGCCAGGGCGATCTTCCGCCACGTATCCCCGCTGAAGGAGTTCCTGCCGTCGATGTATCCGGGGGCGTCTTCTCCCCTCTTTCCGAACATCGGGTTGCTCGCGCCGGAAACGTCTGCATGGTTTGCGGAAATCTTCGCTCGGACCTCTTCCCTGCGGACGGGATTATCGATGCGGTTCCGATACCGCGTTCCGCACGACGTCGAGCAGAACCGCCCCCCTCCCCTGCGGACCTGACACCGGTACGTCATGAAGACCGAACCGCACTCCAAGCATGTCCGCTCGATTTTTCCAGACCTCCGCATGGGACCCTTCCTCCCCCGAAAAAGAAAACGGCCCCGAAGGGCCGCCCTGGATAAAGCATTCTGGAGTGGGAGATGCTATTCGACTTTGAAGGTGATGGTTTCCTGGACATGCTGGCCGGCCGCGGACACCCCCAGGAGGATCAGGTCATACGCCTTGCCAGATTCCCCGCCCTGAATTTCCCAGGCGACTTTCGTCGTACCGGCATAAAGGTAGATCCCCAGGAGCATCTCTTCCGTCGTATCCGTCGTAGTCCCGTTCTCTTGGATCGTCCCCGTGCAGGACACGATCGTGTCCCCGCGCTTCAGCGCCCACGCGAATTCGAAGTCCCGCTGGAGGACCTCCGCGACCGCCTTCACTTCCTTCATTGCCTGCCATCCGCCCATGGTCCCTCCGTAGGTCAACAGCCGCGGCGGGGCGAAAACGGTCAGAAACCGGCCCTCCGCATGGTAGGTGTTCGTCCGCGGCTCCCCCGCAATTGATATATGTCGAGCCTCTGACGCGTAGGAAAGTATCCTTGATACTGCGAACAGGATCTTCCACGCCTGCGGCTCCAGCAGGATAAGGGTCGCATTCGCGTGGAAAACCTTACCGTCTGCCACCAGCAGGTTCAGCACGCCGGTCCAGTCGATCGACAGATCGGGTTTCAGCAGGGAGACATCCGCGGCCAGCAGCCCGAGAAGCGCCTCGGCGCTGATCGATATGCCGACGGGTTGGAGATCCGCTCCGGCGCTGATCAGGCCGACCGTGACCGTCACGCCCTGCGGCAGGCCTACCGTGACCGGCTGAAGGTTGCTCCCCGCCGCCAGCAGACCAAGGAGCACGTCCACGCCGATCGCGGTCGTAACCGCGCCGATCGACGCCTGCCCTTCGAGGGCGTCCAGGACCCGCGCGATCCCGAGAGATCGGGAATGCGGCAGGATCTCCGCCGATCCTGCAAGCAGCCCCGCGACGATCGTGACGTTTCCGCTCACCTGGACCACGACGGCGTTGATGGCCCCGGCCGCTTCGAGCAACCCGAGGGCCTGCGTCACCCCGAGGGAGAGGCTCGGGGACGCGATGGCCACGACGGCCTGCAGCTCTCCGGCACCGACCGTAGCCCCGAGCGACAGCGACGGCGGATGGATCCCGACCGCCCCCTCGAGGATTTCCACGGCCTGCGTGATCCCGAGGGCCAGATCCGCAGGAGAGATCCCCGCTTGTGCCGCCAGTTCCGCGACCTGCAAGGAGGTACCGAGAGAAAGCCCGGCCGGATGGATTCCGGCATTTCCCGACAGCGGGTCGAGCTGTGCCGTCGTCCCGAGCCCCAGGGTGACGGGTTGTATCGATCCATCCCCGGAGAGCAACCCGACCTGCAAGGTGCTGCCGCGCGATACTGCTGGGTGCTCGATGGTCGCTGCTGCTTCCAGCAGGTTCAGGACCGCCCCGAAGCCGTGCTTTGTCGAGACCGCCTGGATCTCGGCCGCCGACTGCAGGATCCCGATGACGGCCGTGTACCCCAGTCTCGACACGGCGGAAAGGACGGTAGCGGAGGCTGAAAGCGATCCGAGTCCGAAGGCGCTCCCCAGAGACATACCGATGGTTTGGACCGATGCGCTGCCACTCAGGGTGCCAACTGGAATCGTCTGGTCAACGGCAGTTGCCGCTTCGGAAAAAACAAGGGCGGCCGCAGCCATGTACCAGGACTGCGTATTGGTGTCCGTCAGGGTCTTGTCGCCGGTGGCCGACTCGACCTTGTAGGTCGCGCAGGCGATGTGCGCGTTTCCTCCTGAAAGCTCACCGGCAACCGAATATCCGGACGTGTGGCCGCTCCATGTCCCCGACGAGGAGGCGTTCGCCGCGCCTCCCCATACCAAGGAGCCGGCGGAGGATACGGTTGTTGTGACAGAAACCGAGGTCGAGTTGGACGTGCCCGTGTCGGAATCATCCGGGGCCCCTTGTTTCACGCCGGTGAAATCGCTGGCAATAACCTTCAGGTACCCGGCCTGATTCGAAGATGCGACGATGTTGTACGACCCGGAGGATGCCGGCAGATCGGCGTCGTCCAGCCAGAAGATCCTTACCTGCATCCCGCTGTTGTACGCAGCGGTCAGCGCGTTCATCGACACGCCGTTGAAGGTGCACGAGAGCACCGGCGGTCCGGTGGCCAGGTCCAGGAATACAGCTACGACCAGCTTCCGGTTGTTCCCGGATCCAGCCGACAGGCTGTGGGCAAGGGTATACGACGTCGACGAGGAGGTGTTCTGCCCCTCGGTGTCGTTTCCGTGCGCTATTGCCACCGGCGTTTACTCCCTGCCCAAGACACTATCAGGCGATCGACATGATTCCGTTGGCGTTGAACTGGACCGTGAACGTCCCGTTCTCCGTGGTCTTGTCCGCGCCGAAATCGAACAGGCCGACCAGCGGATCGGCAGGAGACGTCGGCGTGTCGTCGTGCAGGATTCCGTATCGCGCCGTGATAGAGGAGGCCGGCCAGGAGGCATCCTCAGCGATGTCGAATACGGCTTTGTCCCCCGAGTCGTCATCGGAGAGCAAGTTGTTCGCCGGCGTGAACCCATAACCGCCGGTCGTGTAGCCGTTCCCGTTGGCGACCTCGTTCGTCAGGTCCGCCTTCACTGCATGGTCCGCGCTGGGGGTATACGAGGCTGTGTGGAGCTGGAGTTTGAACGCGTCCCCGCCTGCCGCGCAGTCGATCTTCTTGTTCATGATCTGCTTGAAGAAGTCGTGGTACTTGAGGTCCGCCATGTCACCGCCCTCCTTCTCTCTGGAATCGATCGGTCAGCCATTTCCCGAAACGTTTGGGGTTTTTCACCTCCCGCAGGATGTCGGCGTAATGGGCGGATCCCCCCATCTTCTTGAGGAACCATGTGATGGCATCCAGCCCGTCGGAAAGCTTATGCGCCTGTGCGGATACCTTCAGCGTGTTGCAGACGACGGTGACGTCTTTGCGCCGGCGGCCAGGCGTGCAGACGTTCATCTCTTCGCCTCCATGGCGGCTGCAAAATCGGTCTTCGAAAGTGGATCTTTCTTTTCCAACACCCGCAGGCGGTTCTCGAAGTCGAGCACGATGTCGGGAAGCGTTCCGGCCACCAGCCGTGCAAGCGCTGCTTCCTCCTCGGCCGCGGCCTGGGCCGCCTTTTCTTCTTCGGTCGGCTCGGGTGGGGGGACGTGCACCGGGACACCGTCGATGACGTGAGTCTCGTTTGTAATGTCCCCCTCCCGCACCGCCTCGCCTTCCTGCGCTTGCAACTCAAAATCAATATCCTGGCAAACCCCGCGACGCTTTATTTTCCCAGTGGAGGGGTCGTACACGTAGAAGCGCTTCATTTTCGCGTCTCCAACAGGATGAGGTTCCTGCGGTTGACCGTTCCGCCGGTCCCTCCGGTGTGCAGGTTGGACTTGATCCGATACGTATAGGTCCCGGCGGCGGGCTGATCCACCAATGAATACATGGAGGTGGCATAGTTGAAGTTGTGGTAATCGACGTAGTAGGTCAGCTCCGTGGAGTCCCTCCAAATATGGTGATGAAGGTCGGAGCCAGCGGTAAAAGACTGATGCTCGACCTGGAAGAATATATGGATCGGCTGTCCATGCGTCGTGATGGTGGCAGAAATAATCTCCGTTTGGCTGGCGTCGCCCGCGCTGAGTGAAGTTGGCCCATTTCCCGTGGCGCTGACCGGGACGGTGACCGCGTTGTCTGCGATCTTGACAGTGTCCACCACAAGGTTCGCCAAATTCGCGGTCTGCGCGATGATCTCGTTCGCGCCGACCTTCACCGCCGTGATCGCGTTGGCGGCAATCTTATCCGCCGTGACCGCCCCGTCGACGATCAGGGCCGCATCCGTGGCCTTCCGGATTCGGGGCTGCGCTGCGTAGTAATACCCCGTTCCAGTGGTGCGGCTCAGAAAGAAGAAGCACTTTCGCGCGGTGGCCGGGGCCACGAATATCCCCGAAAACTTCGTCCACGCTGCAATCTGCCCCACGGTGCTGTTGACGGCGTCATGGCCCACATACGCTTCGTCAGCGGTATACCAATAAATTCGGGCAAGAATGTATTCTCCGGCTCCAACACTCCCGTCGGAGGCCGTTTCAAATGAGATGTAATAGGCGTCTCCGGGGGCGCAATCGTGCAAGTCCGTTTCGCTGATGTTTTGAGCGCTTGCAAGCTTCATCACGTATGCGGTCGGCGCTCCGGAAGGAACGCCCGCCGTCGCCTTCGCCACCACGGTCGCCGTCCCGCCCCACTTGTCCATGCTCCCGTTGCCGGAAAAGAGGGGATCCGAGACCATGTTGGAGAAATCTGCCACGATGAGATGTTTCGCAATGACCGCATTCGCCGCGATCTCGTCCGCGCCGATGGCCCCGGCTTCGATCTTCCCGGCGACGACGGAGTTCGCCGCCAGCTTGTCGGCGGAGATCGCCCCGTCCACAACCAGCTCGCTGCCGGCAGCTTTCCGGACGCGCGCCTGCGTAAAGTACCAGTAGCCTGCAGTGCCGAAGTTTTGGGCGAGGAACACGAACCAGCGAGCGTTCGCCGGGGCGACGACGATCCCGCCCACCTTGCCCCAAGCCGCGGACACTCCGGAGCGCTGCTGCGCGCTTACGTTGGAGATGTATCCGGCGTCCTTGTCAATCCACTGAACCCCAACGGAAAAAGCGCCGTTCACACTGGAATCGGAAGCGCACTCTGCCGCGATGAAGAACTCGTCCCCCGGAGTGCAGGCGATTCTATCCGTGATCGAAAGCGCCTTCGGATTGGCCATATAGGTGCTTGGTCCCTGCTTGCACACGTAATCCATCGGAGCGTTTGCAGGGACCCCTGCGGTGCCCTTGGCGATGATGCTTACGTCTGCGGAATAGCTCCAATGAGAGGCGTCCCCTCCGTCAAAGTTTGGATTGAGCGCGAGGTTGGAAAAGTCCGACACCACTAGATGCTTCGCGACGATGGAATCGACCGCGATGTCCGCTCCGGCGATCAGCCGGTCGAGGTCGTCGACGGCGACCTCCGCGGTCCACGCGCCCGCCTTGTTGCGGTAGAGCTTGCTGGTCGTGGAGAGCACCACGAGGGAGTTCGGCGGGTAAGCCGCGTCTGGCAAGGACGGCAGGGAGTCCACGATTTCCGGCGGCGTGAGGTTCGCCGCCATCTTGAATTTCGTGATGGCTTCGTCGGCCAGGTCGGCGGTATTGATGGCCGCGGTCGTCACGGAGTGGCCGGCCGTGTCCCCCGTATCCCAGACCGAGAAGAACCCGGAAACGGACCGCGTCCGCAGCCAATAGTAATAGGTCGTGGCCACCTGGACGGCCGTATCCACGAACACGTTCGAATGGATTTCCCCCGCCTTCCAAGCGGCGCCCCGGTTGTTCGTATCCGCGCGCCAAACTTCCACCACGCCGTACGCCTCGTCCGCGATCGGCTCCCACTCGATCCGCACCCGCTGAAATCCGCCTTCCGCGGATACGAATACCGGAACGGGCGTTTCATGGATCAAAGTGATGGAGTCGTAATTCACCGAGAAGTTGCCGCTTGTATCGACGGCCTTGATATAGAAGGTGTAAACCTCCTGTGTCGGTTCCATCCAGAAAGATGTCCCGAGGCCCTTGTAGACCATGCCGGCGGCGTTGCCCCAGCTCAGATCCGTCCGGACCTCGTAATAGGCCAGGTCGGTATCCGCGATCGGATTCCACTCCAGGATCACCTTGTTGACGAAGGTACAACGAGCATCGACGAATGAAACGTCGCTCGGAGGGGCGCTTTTCCCGCCGGGGATGATCGACGCGATGACGCCGGTCTCCACGTAGCGCGCGCCGCCCTGCGCGCGGACCACGACCATCACGGTGATGAGCTGACGTTCTTCGACTGGCCCGAACTCGAACGTGGTCGACCGGGTCTCCCCCACGCTCTTGTAGTCGCCGCCCTCGGAGCTCGACCGCGCGTACACCTCGTAAGCGTCAACGTACGGGTAGTTCTCGGGTGCGACGAACTCCACGCGGAGCCACGAGGTCCAGGTGGAGTCCGCGAGCTGCCGCCAGAACTCCGTCAGCGTCAGGCCGGTGACCGACGGTGGGACGTCGGATGGCGAGCCTCCGCCGGGCGGGTGGTCGACCTCGACGACGTTGGGCTGGTCGACGTAGGCGTTCGCGTCGTACTCGACGAAGGAGAGCCCGATGACCTCATTCTCCAGCGAGTCCACCGTGGCCACCACGCGCAGCTGCCTGGCGGTGTCCCACGCGGCGTCCGGGTGGACCACGTCGATAACGTCGAGCGGCTCCACCCCCTGGGCGGAGAGGTTCGTCTTGAACTCCCCGGAGATCTCCAGCAACGCCAGGTTTCTGCGCGTGTAGAGCAAGCGCTCGAGCACGGCGAGGTCCGTGATCCCCGGCAGGTTGAAGATCGCCTCGCCCTGCGTGCTCCCGGACGAGATCGGCACGACGTAGTCTTCGACCACGTAGCGATTTCCGGGGTTGGTCCACTTTCCCCGGATTCCCGACGGCAAGCTCTTGATCCCGGCCTTCGCCCACGTGAACGAACCGTCGAGGATGTTGTTGTTCGCGTCCTCGGCGCCGCCGGAGCGGAAGTGCTTCGTGACGATCTCAGGCTTCTCGATCTTGACCCGGTAGACGCCATCCGAGAACAGAAGCGCCGCCATGAAGTGGTCGAGGAACTCGCGGAGCACGTCGAGCGCGGGCTCCCCCGCGAGGCAAAAGTAGTTGGAGGAGAACCGCGGGCTTCCGCTCGACGAGTAAGAGGCCGTGACGTTCGAACCGACCGCCGGCGCGACCAGAAACGCCGCGGTCACCCAGCCGGTGTCGTAGTCCACCGTCCCGGTCCCGCCCGCCGAGCCCGTAAGGACCCCGGCGCCGTTGTCGGTGAACGTCTCGACGCCGTCCGTCACGACGAGCGTCCCCGGAGCCACGATGGGGGACGCGACGCGGAAAAGAAACGACTTCTGACCGGAACGGTAGGAACAGCGCAGGTGCTCGTCGTCGAAGGGCACGCTGAACGACAGGCTATAAGCGCCGGTGCTGTAGTTGATGGTGCCCGACCCACCGGCCCCCGAAAGATTGCCAGACCCGTCGTCGGTGATCGTTCCACCGTTTGTCTGAAACGTCACCGTACCCGGCGAGACCGGGCGGTGCGCCAAAGCGCCAGAATAACTCGACCCCGACAGACGATACGATTCGTTGGGCCAATTCTGCCCGTTTCCACCGCTCACCTTCTCGCCGGTCACGACCAGGTTGCTGTCGCGCACGACGACGGTCTCTGCGTAGTCGGCCTCTTCTCCAAACGCCACATCGTCCACGCGAGTCGCCGGGACGCCGCAGCCGTAGCGGACCGACGTCAACAGGTCACGAAACTGCAGCGGTCCCGTCTGCGTCCAGACGACGGCGTCCGTCCTCGGGTCGTAGCACTTGAGTCCGCGGACGACGAAGCTGACGACCGGGAACGTCTTATAGATTTCCTGCGCGTAGTCCAGGTGAAGCCACGCCACGGCCGTGTGCCGATAGCAGTCCTCGAAGTCCGGGTCCGCCAGGCGGATCCACTCGAAATACGGTTGATCGGCCGTGCCCGGTTGATAGGCGAACGCGAAGTAGTCCCTGAAGATCGAGTCCGTCTCGTTCCCGTTGACCCACACGAGCACATCGTCGAACCAGACCTCCTCCACCGCGTCGATCTCGCCCTCGCACAGGCCGTACACGGTGTCCAACGCGCCGTTGGGCACGCCGTTGTTCTCCGTGTACGTGTTGCGATAGAGAACGTTCCCGCCGAGGCGCTGCCTGCCGTAGACGACGGGCACCATGCGCTGGGACGTCTCCGTCGTGGACTGGAGCCCTTGGTTGCTCGACTTCGCGGCCTTCATCGCCTCGTCGGCCGCCTTCTTCGCGGCGATCCCCGTGGCGGCAGCGCCCACGGCCATGATCGCGTACCCGGCCGGCGGGTACCATATAGAGACGATAGCTCCCACGACCATCGTGACCGCGCCGAGGATATCTTTACCCAACGTGCACACCCCACAAGAACAGTTTTTTGACGAACCGCCACGGGAACACGTACACACCCGTGCTCGGCGTGCAAGCGATCACCTTGCCGCCGCCCAGGTAGATACCGACCGTCGTGTTCAGGTCGTGCGGCGGCTCGCCGAAGGCGACGTAGTCGCCGACGCGAACGTCCTCGCGGCCGATCACGCAACCAGACTTCGGCGGCCACGACTCAGACAGCAACTCCAGCATGCGGTAGCAGGGCACCTCGTCGTATGACCGTCCCAGCACGAAGCCCACCCTGTCGTGAAGGTTGGTCATGCAGCGCTCGGTCAGAAGGTGATCTTCACGGGCGTAATGCCTGGGGCGACGCGGCCCCAGTAGAGTGGCGTCCCCTCGATCTGCGGCAGGTGTCGGAACCCGCCGTAGTTTGCTTGGTTCCCGTACGACTTGCACTGCGCCCATGTTCCGTCGCACGTCGTTGCGGCACCGGCATACTTGCACTCCACGCCCTTGAAGCGGCCGCGACCGGCCCAATCGCACCCGACCTGGTAAGAGCGCTTCGGGAGCGGAGCCTGCCAGTACTCCAGGTAAGTCTTCGCGGTCAGGTGTACGTTGGAGGTGTCCTTCTCGATGGCGCCGGTGATCTCGTCCATCAGGCCTGAGAACACCTCGATCACCGGGAGGACGACGTACCCAGTCGCGTCGAACACGGCGCGACGGATGGTCAGCGGACGCCCGCGAAACGTCTCGCTCATCACCAGGCCGGCGAACACGCGGTCTGCGCCTGCGACCGACAGCGACACCTGCTCGACGAACCCCGTGGCTGACCGCTTCACATCGCCGACGGCGATCGGGATCGGATCGTAGAAGTTCTCCGACCACAGGACCTTGCGGTCCGTGTCCGTGTAGTACCGCGTGCCCGAGTCCAGGTAGAACTCGAACAGGCGAAACGGCTTGGGGGTCGACGATTCGAGCTGCGCCTGCGTCGTCGGGTCTATCGTTTTGGTCACGAAACGATGTCCTCCTTCACGTCGATCAACTGCAGGGTGAAGCCGTAGTGGCCTTGCGCCACGAAGACGTCTTCGTACACCTCGGAAAACATCCGGACCAGCGGCACGAGCCGCCCCTTCGTCACGGAGGTCTCGATGACGTGCCCGGAGGTCGGCGCCGCGCTGAAGGTGACGACGGCTGTGCCGGCCGGCCCCGTGTTCGCCACGGAGTAGCTTGCCGGCGCCACCAGACTGCCGTTGTCGTAGATCGACAACCCGGTGTAGTCGATGAAGTTGGCGATGAAGGCCTTGTTGGTCCCGTCGGCCACGCGCGAGTAGACCTTCACCCAAGACCGCAGGTCTCGCGTCCTGAACAGGAAAACTCCCTGGCGGCCCTTGCACGCCGAGAGGAGGTCCTTGACCGAGTCGACCTCGTCGTCAAGCTCCGCGGAGATCGTCCACAGGCGCCGCGGTCGCGTGGTCTTGGCGACGCGCTGCTCGACCTCGCCCTCAGACTGGTTGAGGATGGTCTTCCACACCTCCTGATACTTCACGGCGAGGTCGAAGTCGATGTCGGGGAAGATCTCGTAGGCCATCTACTTAAACCTCCTCGTGGCGTCTCTCACGACGCCTGCGTCGCGCAAGCCCCGCGCGATGATGCTTTCGATCAACGGGGCATTCTGCATGATCTCGGATTTCATGTCCGGTCGAGAGAAGACGAAGGTCGGGCTCACCGTCACCATTCGCGCGCCCCCGCCGCCGGCGTTGTGCTCGCCACCCGTCACCAGGCCGCCGGTGGCGAACGCGAAGGAAGGTGCCGTCGTGGGGAAGAACCCGAACCCGCGCAGCGACTCCCGCGGGATCGCCATGCGTCGGATCGCTTCCATCACCTGCACGCCGTAGTACCGAACGGAGGGCGCCGGCTGCACGTACTCATCGCGCGACAGCATGGCGGGCACGTCGTCCTTCGTACCGGAGCCGGAGGTGACCGGGCCGCCCTTCCGGAAGCCCTGGACGGTCTGCGCCATGATGATGGCAACGTTCGCGGCGGCCACCGCCCGGACCATCGCCGCCAGGCTCTGGCCTGCTACGGGACCAAGGCCGATTGGTGGAGGCGCCAAGGCCGCCGTTGCGGCGACGGAGGCTTGCATCAGAACCTGCGCGGCCGCCATGGCCTTCTGGAGGACGAAGAACACCTTCATCTTCTGGCCGGAGATCTCGTATAGGTTGCCGAAAATTTGTTCCATCCCGGCGGCCATCTGCTGGTTCATCGTGAGCCGCTGAACCGCGATCTCCCGCTCCTGGTCCAGACGAAGCTTGTCCTTCTCGGCCCGCTGGAGGCGCATCGCCTCCTCGAGCGCTTCTTCTTTGGTCAGGTACTCTCCGTTGACCCGGAGTTTCTCTTCGGAGAAGCTTCGGATCCGGTTCAGCTCCTCGGTGTGCTGCGCATCCAGGGAAGCCAGCCGTGCCTCCCCCTGCGAAGTGATGGCCTCAAGCCAGTTCTGCGCCCCCGCGGCGCGAAGCTGCGCCGTAGAGGCAGCGATCTCCAACATCTCCCGTGCGCTCTCGCGGAAGGCCAGGGCCTCCTCGCGGTCGATGTCCTGACGCTGCCGCGAGGCGGCGGCCTTGAGCCGGTTGATCTCATTCTCCTTGGCCTCATACTCCGCGGTCCCCTGACGCAGCCACGCCTGCTCGGCCTGGAGGTCCTTCACACGCCGATCCGCCCCTTCCTCGGCGAGCCTGCGGCGCTCGGCATAGAAGGCCTTGATAGAAACGAGCCCGTCGTCGAAGGCCGCCCGAAGCCGGTCCATCGACGCGGCGCCGCTCTCGACAAAGCGCTCCGTCTCTCCCTGTGCGAGCACCGCGAACAGGTCCCGGTACGCCTCCGCCTGGTCCCGGACGAGGCGGATGTTCTCAGTGCGACCGGCGGACTCGAGCGCGAAGATCTCCCCCCGGATTTCCTCCTTCCGCTCCGGCTTGGTCCCCTTTGCCCCCCGCTCCGTCTCCAGGAGGGCGATCTCCTCCCGGACCTTCTGCGCGATGATCTCACGGCGACGATCGTAGTAATCCGAGAGGCCGATTTCGCCCTTCTTGTAGGAATCCTCAAGAACGGCTATCTCTTCGGCATGCGCCGCCCGCATGATCACGAGGTTCGCTTTGTGCCGGGCCGCAAGGACCTCGGGCGCGATGATCCCCGGCGGAGGCTTCGTCGCGTCCTCCGGCGGCGCCTCTTCCGCCTTTCGCACCTTTTCCGCGAGAGCGATCCGGTCCGCCGCGAGCTGCCGGATCTTCGCGTTGTTTTCCTCCATCTGCCTCACGATGTTGTCTAGGCCGCCCGCAGCCTTCGCAACCTCCGCCTTTGCGATCGGGGTCTTGGCGAGGCTCTCCATCACGGCGAGGTTCTTCTGGAACTCGTCACGCTGCTTCTGGAGCTGCTCGTTTTGCCGCGCGATCGCGGCGGTCTCCTTGTTGATCGCCTTGTAGATTTCCTCGTGCGGCGCGGAGACCTTCCCGTACTCCTCGACCATCCTGTGGATCCGGTCGGTTGCCTTCTCCGTCGCCGCTTCTGCTTTGCTCCCAAAGAGGGACCACGCCGCGGCGGCGAGCGACAGCCCGGTGATGAGGGCTCCGATCGGACCGCCCAGCAGGCCGAGCGCCCGGCCCAATATCCCGAACTTGCCCGCGGCGATGTTCGCCGCCACTCCTGCCGCCTGGATCTTGGCCGCCGCGAGGAGCGCCGTGGAAGAGTAGCCCGACAGCACCGCCGTGGCGCGAAGCCCCTGGACGATCGACCGGGCGAGCTGGACGTTGAACAGCACGAACGCTGTCACAAGCCGGGACGCTACGACCACGGCAAGAAGCTCCGCGACCTTGACGATCGATTCGAAGTGCTTTACAGCCGCCGTGACGGCGGGGAGAATGGCCTTCAGGAACTTCTCCCCGGCGTTGATCGCCAGGACCTCAAAGGCCGCCTTGAGCTGGTTCAGCTTGTGAGAGGCGTCCTCGGACATCTTCTCGAGCGCCTCTCGCGTCTGTCCCGCCTTTTCCGCCATGTCGCCGAGGATGTTGGCGTAGTCCTTGGCGGCGCTTCCCGCCAGCCCCATGATCGGGAGGAGCGCTTCCACACCGCCGAACAACATCGCAAGAGACGCGGTGCTTCCCCCGGTCTTCTCCTTGACCTCCGTTATGAAATCAGCGAAGCCCTTTGCCTTCAGCCCGGCCGCGGAGAAGTTGATCCCGAGCTGCGCGGCGAGCTCGGCGGCCTCCGTGGACGGCTTGGCGACCGCGGCAATGACCGCCCGAACCCCGTTGACCGCAATATTCGTCTCGATGCCGCCCTTGGTGAGCGCAGAGATGGCCGACAGCAGGTCGTCGAGACCGACCCCGGTCTGTGATGCGATGAACGCGACTTTGCCGATCGACGAGGAGAGCTCTCCGATCGTCGTCTTGCCTGCCCGCATCGCCACGAACAGTGCGTCCGTCACTTCCTCGGCCCTGTCGGCGGAGATGCCGTATGCATTCAGGATGGTAGTCAGGCCATCCGCGGCGGTCCTTACGTCGGTGACGCCCCCGATGGCCAGCTGGTTGGCCGCTGCCAGGATCTTGGTCGCCGTAGCGGCGTCCGTGGCTCCGGCGCTGATGATCTGATAGTACGCGCGGGCCTGTTCCAGCGGGCTCTTCCCGTACAGCTTCGCCGCCGCCTTGGCCCCCTCGGTGAGCGGTGCCATGTCGGCAGTCTTGGGAAGAAGGGTGGATACCTCTTTCATCGCCTTCCCGAACTCCAGCGCTTCCGCGGTCGCCCGCTTCAGGCCGCTGATGACCGCCACCATGCTGAACGCGCCCGCGAAGTAGGTGGCGAACTTGTTCAGCGTCGCGGTAGCCGTAGACTGGAAGGACTGGACCTGCGCCTCGGCCCGCTTCAGACCCGTGGCCATCTCGGTGGTCTGGGCGGATATCTTGACGATCAGGTTCGCTATGGTCTGTTCCGTCGCCATCAGACCGTTCTCCTCCGAGAGGCCAGTTTCTTAAGTGCAGCTGCCTGTTCTCTGGATATGACGACAGTAGGCTTCTTCGATTCTTTCTTCCCGGATCGGCGCGACTTTTCGGCAATGTGGTCCATGTACTTCTTCCAGGCGGCATCCTTCAACTGCGCGGCCCGAAACGCCGTGGCCGTTTCCGCAAGGTCGAGGGCACTGTTCCCGCGGCCCGCCTCCTCGAAGGCGTAGACCTGCTCCATCGTGTAGACATGGAGCACGTCGCGGAAACAGTGCCCCCTGGATACAAGAAACTCTACGGCCCGGATCAGCTCGCCTTGGCCTGCATCGTCGCGCCCGGGCCGAAGAAGTTTTTTAAGTATTCGAAGTTATGAACGGCGATCGCCTTCAGCAATCGGGTCGTCTTGCCCAGGTCGAACTCTCCGACGGCGTCTTTGGAAACTCCGAGGGAGACGGAGAGGATCTCCGGGGCGTGTGGCAGAAACTGCGGCACCAGCTTGACCAGCGCCTGGGCGATGTCCTTCCAGGAACCCGTTAGCGCCTGGGCGACGGCTTCCGTCGCCGGCTTCTCGATGTCGACGGCGTCGAGGACCTTCACGAGCGCGGCCTTGACGCCGCTCTTCTCCACGACGTCGATCAGCGCCCCGAACGTGGGCGCCAGCGCGACGGCCTGCGCCAGCGTCCACGGGCGGACGGTGTAACCCTCTACCTCGGAATCAGGGAACAGAGTCCTCTCGTCCATGAACTAGCTCCCCACCAGCTCTTCGAGGTCGAAGAACGGCGAGTCCGGGTGGTCCGCCACGACGGAGAGGATCTCGCCCTCGAAGTCGATCTTGCCCCACTCCTCCGTGATGAGCGGGACCTCGGAGGTCGGCTTGATCTTGACCTTCCAGCAGATCGCGTTGTAGTTCGGCCCGATCTGGTTCGTGCCGAGGAAGCGGAGCTCCCCCGACAGGTTCGGGCGCGTGAGGCCGTGGATGACGTTCCCGTCCACGGTGGCCAGCAGCGCCAGCGCGAGGTTGTCCTTGTCGTATTCCTCCAGGGTGAACTTGACCGTGGCACCAACCATCGTGTCGACGGACAGGTCCTTCGTCTTGATCCCCGTGCGGCTGGAGAAGTGGTCGAGCGTCTCCAGAACCGGGGTGATGGTGAAGTTCGGCGCGTTCCCCAGGTCGCGCAAGCCTTCCGGGAGCCCGTCCGCGTCCAGTCGGTTGAACTTGAGAATCCCCTTGCCCAGGTAATAGTTGCCAGTGCTCGGTGCGGTAGGCATCGTCCCTTCCTCCTTCTCGGGTAGGATTTGCGGTTGTGTGGAAACGGAAAGGACCGCCACCCCGAAGAACGGAGTGCGGCCCCTCAAACGAAAGGAGTCTGTCGGCTACGCGCTTACGGCCGGGTTGGTCGGATCCCCGTACGCGTGCCGGTACGACACGACATAGCGGCTGATGAGAACCCCGGTGAACTCGTCCACGAACTGCTTGCTCGAGCTGCTTTCTCCTTCCGGCTTGACGGAGATAAGGAAGGACAGGACCCCGCTCCCTGGGAACGCGATGACGGCCTTGTAGATCTCAGAGTCGATCAGGTCCGCCTTGTCGCTCGCGTCCTCATCGTCGGCCATAAAGTAGGTCTCGAACTGAACGACGAAGGCGTTCTGCGAATACCGGTTATTGTTCACCTTCGATTCCGCGTCGTCGTACATGAAGGTGGCCGGGAAGATTGCCGTTTCGCGCTTCGGCGGTGTCGGCGGATTTCGACGGAATGTGCTGATGGCCGAAATGGCGGCAACGCTCTGGGCGAGCCCCTGGAGGATCAGTGTCTTTACCGGTACTGCCATCGCTTACCCTCCCGTCAGCCGGATCCCGATGTTCCGGAACGCGGCGATCAGCTTCGGCTTTTCCCAGGCGAGGATCTCTTCGGGGTGAACGCGGGACTTGATCTTGACCTGCTTGACCATCAGAAACAGCGGGGTGATGCCCCCCCGGGTCTGTCCTGCATGCGCCCCTTTTTGTGCGACGCGCTTGCCGAACAGGATGAGATTCCCCTTGTCCGTGCGGCGGAAGAAGGTCTCGCCCCAGACGCCCGACCGCGGGGCGCCGCGGGCAACGCCTGCCGGCGTCTTCGCGGCGTCCATCGGGATCGCCAGGAACTTCCCCGTCTTGGCGCGGATCGTCGTCACTTGCCCCATCGGCCCTACGTGTGGGCGCGCATACTCAGTGCCGAACCCCATGCCGGACTCGATCACGCCGGACCGCTCGGTGACAGGCAGCGGCTTCGTCTGCGATCGCAGATTCCCGGTGCGCACCCCGAGCATGGACGGCCGCGGTCCGGACATCAGGGTCGTCCGGGTATAGCCCGTCATCAGGCGGGCCTCGGTCGCAAGGATCCGCTTCGTCTCGATCATCACGCGCCGAGGGACCTTGCGCAGGGCGTCTGGCGGTTGGACTTGCACCTTGCCTCGGATCACAGGCAGATCCTGCGCCGGCGGGAGAGCTCCGCCTCGACGTCGGACAGCCACTCCCCGATCGCGAACTTCTGCACGGACCCGTCCGGGTACGAGACGGCCGACAAGCCCGGGTCGTTGCGCCGCCGGAACTCGTAGGAGACCTGCTTCAGGAGCTTGCGCCGCAGCGCCGCCGGATAGTCTTTCTCTTCATATCCGCCGTCGTAGGTCACCTTGATGTTTCTGTGGCCACGGCGGAACGTTCCGTAGTCGCGGACGATCTTCCCGGGCAGAAGCCCGACGCACGGGTACACCTCGTACTCGTCGGAGGCCAAGATGATCCCGTTCTCGTGGACGCTGACGTTGCTCACGTTGAAGTGCGGCATGTACAGGGTCTTCTCTCCCCCGTCGAACCAGACCTCGGCGTCCTCCACCCGCAAGATGGACGCCCCCATGAACTCGCCCGCCTCGTCCAGCACCCCGGCGATGGTGTCTTCCAGGAGCCCGTCGTACGCCCCGGATGCATCCACCGGAGCCCCGATCAGCCTTTTCGCTTCCATCAGCATGCTCACGTCAGCATCCTCCTCGCCTCCCGCATCACGTCCCCTGGAAGGATGGAACTCATGCACAGAAACACCGTGCAGGTGTAAAAGGCGTCCGTGTACTGGCAGGGAGCACAGCAGAGCTTCGCCCGCACCACCCTCGACCTCGGACTCACCGGCCTGTTCTTGCTCGTCAGGGTCGGCCCGAAGATCGCGAGGGTCGGCACTCCGAGCGCGTCCGCCGCGTGCATGCAGCCGGTGTCCGTCGATATGAACAGGTCCAGCTGGGAGATCGCCTTCGCCGTCCCGGTGAAGGAGAGCTTCCCGCAGAAGTCCGCGTCCAACCGCACATCGTCCAGCTCTCCGGGCCCGCCGACCCCGACCACGGAGCCGCCGTACCACCGCTTCAGCATCTCCGCCAGCAGGGAGAAGTGCGGCCAGTGCTTCTTCGCCCAGATGTTCGACTTGAAGGCGCTGTTGCAGATCCCGATGACCGGCCGCGGCAGATCAAGGATCGGCCCTTCCGCCTTCGGCACGCACATTGGCGGCGTGGGCCCCGCGTACCCAAGCGCCCTCACGAAGCGCATGTTGGCGTCGATCTCGTGGTTCTTCGTGCTCGGCCAGTTGTTTCCCGGCCACCGCGTCCGGCTGAGCTGGGTCCTCTGCTGGATGTAATGCCCCGCGTCGGACTGCTCGCACTGGAGCGGTATGAAATAGCTGGCGTACTCCTTCATCGGGCCGGGATAGCTGACGATGTTCTCCACGAATGGGCAGTTCTCGAGGATGTTCCGGATCGCGGGGACGCGAGAATCCTTCCACTTCGCCGCCAGGCAGACGTCGATCTTTCCCGACGGATCCATGGAGGCCAGCGCCTGCAACGCCGGGGTTGCAACGATCAGGTTGCCGATGCCGGACTTGAAATAGGCGACCGTCTGGGTCATCAGACCTTCCGGAACGCTGCGTACCCGAAATGCGCTTCGGTGCAGGGCCTGTGCATGATCAGCTCGTACCGAGGATCCTGCCGCAGCCGCCGGAACGCCCAGGTGCATTTCAGGGTGTGGATGTCGTCGAGGACCAGGTACCGGGCGCCGTATACCCGCTCGAGGTCGGCACTCCCCGAGTAGGTGCCGCCGTCGACCAGCGCCAGGTCGAAGGTTTCGATCTGATTGTTGTTCATGATCAGGTTGATGCCGTCGAGCGGCAGCTGCTCGCGGATGAAATACGCGTTGTACCGGTCCCGCTCTCGCTTGTGCCACCCCGGCTCCTGTCGCTGCGCGGGGCAGGAGAACGGCATCTTCGGCCAGTCCTCCCGGAAGAACCGCTCGATCTCGCGGTCCGTGCAGTGCTCCGCCGGCGGCGACGAGCAGACCCGGTAGCATTTCATGTAAGGCGCGCGGGTCTTCGCCAGCACGTCGTACATCTGCTTGACCGCTTCGATGCAGAAGAGCTTCACGTTCGGGAAATTCGGGTTCTTCTCCAGACCTTCCCGAAGCGCCCTGGTTGACCCCCGGCCATCCGTGGAGCCGATCTCGATCACGTTGCGGACCTCCGGCCGAGAGGCAAGATCCACCAGCGTCTCGTACATCAAGCCGGTATGCGGATTGTCCCTCGTGTGGTCTGGCGCCCTGGTGTGCTCCCGAATCGGCACCGCATCGATCTTCTTCTGAGCTGTCAAGCCCGGACCTCCTTGTTGACTGCCTTCTCGACCGCCTTCCAGAATTCGAACGGCGCCTGGGCGAGCCACTCCCGCAGGCCGTCCGCGTCCGCCAGGTCCCGGTTCCACGACTTGTGGCCGACGTTGTCGTTCATCACGATGTTCGCGCACCCGCAAAGCGCCGCCTCGAACACGATTCTCTCGCCGGCGCACACCATGTCCGGCAGGTGGACGAGCCACCCGGCAGACGAGTAGAGCCCGGGCATGTCCTTCAGTACGCGATGCGGCACCATGGTCGCCCCCGGCAACGCGAACCCCACGGAGGCGAACGACAGCTCCGGATGGCTTTCGATGTATCGGTGGATCGATTTCGAGAGCTTCCCCCCCCGGACCCATCCGCCGACGATCAACGCCCTGTTCGCCACCCGCGCGACGCCCGGTACCGGTCGGAACATCTCCGTCTGGATCGCCAGCGGCAACGCGATCCCGTCGCAGTCCAGGTGCCGCCTGTGGTTCTCCAGGTGCGCGGGAGAGAGGAAAACGTTCAAAGCCGATTCGGCGAACAGAGGCCTGGAGAACTCCGGCCGGGTGAGCTCCCGGGAGTCGTGCTCGTACTTGACGTACGGCTTCCCTTTCCGGATCGTCTCCAGGACCAGCTTTTCCTGCTCCGGCCTGAACTGGAAGAAGTTGTTCAGAATCACCACGTCGCAGTCCTGCAAGATCGCGGGGATGAAGTGCTGCGGCGTTATCCCGACGACGTCGAACCCCAGAAGCTCGCCGACCCGAACGACGCACCGGTTGGACGTCTCTGCGCCTCCCTGCGGCCGGGAATTGTCCTGGACCCATGCGACTCTCATCGGGCGCTCTCCATTGCGAATCGGTCCCGGGCCAGGTAGCCCGATGCCCCACCTGAGGACATCGCGTCCGGCTCCGGAAGCTGTCCGGGCAAGATCTTCCACTTCCCCCGGCGCTGCCCCCTCTCCGCCCGCGCCATCGGCACGCGCATCTGCTCGCCGTACGAGCGGACAAGCCCCTCGTCCAGGTTCTGCACGATCACCAGGCGGAAGCTCATTCCTTGGGCCCAAGCACGTCCTCGCGGTTCAGCGCCGTGAAGGAGTCCTTGGTGAGGTACGACGCATCCCCGCCGGCGACCATCTCTTTGCCCGTGTATTTCATCCCGTCGATCCCGGAGAGGATCCGCCACTTCCCACGCTTCTCCCCAAGCCTTGCCTTGCGTACGGCCTCGCCGTACTCGCCGGTGAGGTGCATCTGCGGACCGTGCCTCTGCCGAAGGGCCGGGTCGAGGTTCTCCACCAGAATCATCGCGATCCCTTCCGCCGTCGTCATGTGCGCTCCGTTCTCCAGCATGGCTTTTAATGGCGGGGCCTCGGCCTGCCGGAAAGCCGAGGCCCCATGGACCGGGAGGAAAGGAGGAGGAACCTCCCGGGGAGCGCCTAGCTCGTCGAGTCGTCGAGGTACGCGAAGGCGTCCGGCACCCCGGGGCAGCCGTCCTGGCGGACGACGAACCGCACCGCGGTCTCGTCGAACTCGAAGTACCGGTCCCGCGAGGTGTCGATCGTCATGTTCTGGCGGACTCCCCACAGGTAGAAGTCCAGGGCCCCAAGAATCAGGTCGCCCTTGGCCCCGTACGGCCGCGCGTTCCGGGTGAGGATCAGCTGGGAGCCGTTGAGCTGCCGCGGCATGGCTCCGCCGATGAAGGTTGTGTAGCCGTCGTGGTAGATCGGCTGCTTGTTGTCGTCCTTGAGCTTCCGGAGGGCATTGCGGGACGCCTTCCGGCTGATGTAAGTCAGGTTCTGGAAGTTCTCGTCGATCTCCGAGTCGAGGTCGACGACATCGTCGAACCCGATCGCTCCGGCGAGATTACGCGGGACCACGTTCACGTTCGCGTCGTTCAGGATCCCGGTCATCTCGTCCGTGGACCCGCCGGCGCCGCTGATCACCTCGTGCTCGGTCTCCCACTGGAAGGCGCGCACGAAGAGCTGGGTGACATAGTTGACGATGTTGATGTCGGAGTCCGCGATCACCTCGTCGGTCAGGGCGATCAGGCCGATGAGCTTCTTGGACTTCAGCTCGATGTAGTCGAAGACCGGCTTGGTCTTGAGCTTCTCGTTGGCCTCACCCGGGTGGTACAGGTGGATTCCGCCGAAGTACGACCCGGCCGCCTGCACCAGGCGGGGGATGCGGAGGACCTGCGCGCCGAGCGGGAGCCGCCACAGCTTCGGCAGGATCTCCGACTGCGCGGTGGCGAACTCGATGACGACCGCCAGGAACTCGATCGGCACCAGGACTCCGGCGTCGGTCGTGGTCAGCGGCCCGGTCGCCTTCTCGTTCTCGGAGGCGATGTCGGCGTTGTACTGCCGCAGGTCGAACCCCATCGTCGCCGCCTTCTGGTAGTCGCCGCGACACCGGAGCATCTTGGCGAACTGCTTCATGGCCGGCGACAGGGCGATCCACGGCCCGCGCCCCGCGGCCCCCGCGCCCCGCACGAGCGTCCCGACCTCCGTCAGGCCGGCGGACTTCTCATGGTTTTTGTAGAACGCCCGGGTGTCGATGACGGACTTGCCGCACGTCTCGAAGAGCGTCCCGTCGCCGCTGGGGAACAGCTGCGCCTTCTCGACCCGGGCCATGTCCTCCTTGAGAGACTGGATCTGCGGAAGCTCCATTCCCTTGACCGCCTCGGCCAGGATGCCGGGGAGGTCCTCCATCTTGATGACTACCTGTCCGGTTTCGGCTCCCATCTCTTTTCTCCTCCGTGTCCGGAAACGAAAAGACCGCCCGAAGGCGGTCTCTTGGTTTCCGAAATGTTATGGGGTTAAGCGATCGACTGGCGAATCAGTGGACCCGGCCCAGGATCCGATCGGCCTGCGCCTGGGCGGCCGCCTGGAGGACCTCGCGCGCCATGATAACGGCACGATCCCGTTCCTTGCGCGCTGCATCATCCCGCTCTTGGGATTCCTTGCGGCCGTCGTGAAAGACCAGGACGGGCACGGGCGGCTCGGCTTCCGGAGGGTTGGAGGGCGGCTCCTCGCCGGCCTTCGTCCCCGGTTCCGGTGCGGCCGGGGGGGCGGGCGTGAGAGCCTTTACCTGTTCGATGAGCGCGTTGATCGACGATTCGAGTGCGGTCAGGCGATCGTCGAAGGCCTTGGCGGGATCTTCGATGGGGGGCGGGGCGGCGGCCGCGGGCGTCTCCGGCTCCTCGGCGATGCCGAACCAGTGCCCCTCCTCCTTGGGCGGATCCTCTCCGGCGTCGACCTTGTCGAGGAACTCCTTGACCGTCTGGGCGAAGGGATTCATCGGCACGCCGACCGGAGAATACTCGAGGAGCTGCCACTTCGTGACGTCGCGCCCGGCATAGCGGCCCGCCTCCATGAGATCCTTGGCCTCGTCCACCGCGTATCCGATGGACCAGTTGGGGAGGAAGCCCTCCTTGACCTTCCGGTACAGGCGCTGCCCGACCTCGTCGTTGAAGAACTGGGTCTTCGCGAGGACCCCGGGCTGCCCCTTGAATTCATCCACCGTGATGGCCAGCGGCTTCCCGATCGGCTCGCTGCCCATCGATCCGCGGCCGTGGAGCAGCAGCACGACGGGCTTGCCGACGATCTTCATCCCCTTGGCCCGCATGATGTCGCCGCCACGGTCCTTGTGCTCGGTGCTGATGAAGTGTTCAACGATCAGATTCTCGTCGTCGAACTTCTTGACCTCGGCCTGAAACACCTTGTACTCGATCCCCATGGCGTCGCTCCTTTTCTCTGAACTTATGCTTTGACGTATCCCATCGCACAGCGGCAGTTGATCGATTCGGCCGGATCGGAGCCGTTGCCCGGGGCCTCCATCTCGTCACCACCGACCTTAAACAACGCATCGATCGGGATCCCCGCGGCGTACTGCTTCTCCGCAGCGACGTGCGACGGGCGGACGTGCGAGTCTCGCGCGGAGAGCCAGGTCTTCTTCACCTTGTCCTGGATCCCCGCCTGGTTGATGGCCATCAGGTCGGTCTTGTTCGAGGCCGCGATCGTCTCCGTGCGCGCGATCAGCGGGGCCCGGTACGCTTCGAAGGAATCGAACTTCTCCCGCAGCGTGTCGGCGATGACGGAGAGCGGCTTGCCGTCAGAGAACCCCACGCGCAGGACCGCCTTGATGTCGTCGAAGGTCGTACCCGAGACCTCCTCGGAGAACATCTCCATCCGGCTCCCGAGCCACTTCTTGACCTTCGGGTCGTTCGCGTTGAACCGGAAGTCGAGGCCGAGCTCCTCGAGCACGCGGGTGGCGGCCTCCGCCATCATCGCGGATACGGGCGGCTTGACGAGCAGGCGCAGGCGCGCGGCCTCGGCCTTCTTGTTGATGTTGATGTCATCGCCGATCCCCTTCTCGGCGATATGCCGCTCGACGGCCTTGCGCGACCACCCGGCGTACTGCGCCTCGACCCGGGGCCCGAGCTTCTTCAGGCGCGCGATCACCTCGTCACCCTGCGCCTTGAAATGCCCGCGGACCTGCGCGGCGACCAGGTTCTCCCACGGCGTCTGCCAGGCGACGAACCGGCGCCATCGGGTGGCAGCTGCGTTGGACGCCTTCTCCTCCGGATCGAGCGTCTTTTTCGGCGCCGGCGCCGGCTCTGGCGCGTCGGGGTTCTGCGTGTCGCTGAAGGAAAACCACGGCTTGTCGCCCCACGGCGCAGGAGGGAGGCCGCGCTTGGCGCGCACGTCGTTGATCACGACGACGCGGTTCTTCAGGAGGGTCTCCTCCTCCTTGAGGTCGAACTCCCGGTCGCCGATGTCCTTGCGTTCGAACTCGCAGATCAGCCCGCGGTCGTACCGGGGGAGGATGAACGTGTTGAGCTGCTCCTCGATCAGCATGCACTAGGGGAGGATGCACTCCTTCTCGAAAGTCTCGTCGAGGACCTCCATGTTGGCCCGGTTGGAGGGGACCTCGAGGCCAAGCTTCGCCTCCGAGAGGTCGTACGAGGTGATCAGCTTCTCCCGGGCCCACTTGCTGACCTCTTCGACCATCGAGTCTCGGTTCGACCACCCGGCCTTGTCCGCCTTCAGTCCCGAGTGGGTGACCATCGGCCGCCCGGAGTTGGTCGCCTTCCCCCAGGACTCGCGGACCTGCTCCAGGACCTCCTTGAACTGATCCGTCCCGAGCGGTTGGTCCGTGTGGAAGTGGATCCCGGGAATGGCCTTGTTCTGGAACAACGACCGCTGCTGCTGCGACAGGAACAGGTCGATGTCGTACGGGTAGGTCTGCGCCATCAGCGGCGAGAACCCCAGAAAAGGAGACGACGGGTTGGGGTACTTCAGGGGCGTCACATCCTCGGTCGGCAAGACCTTATTGACGTTGCCGTCCTGGTAGTGCCAGCCCTCGATCTGGAGGAAGCCGGTCACCCGCGGCTTGATCTCCGCCGTCTTGGTCAGCGGCAACGGCCAGATCTCGGCAGGCAGCCGCAAGGTGTTCGGCGCCATGTACCACGCGCACAGGCCGCCCAGCTCCATGCGGAGGACGGTCTCGTACCAAAGCACCATCCGCGACATGATCCCGTTGGGCCGACGGAGCAGCGCGAGGAAGGGGTGCTCGAAGATTTCCTGCCGCTCGTACCCCATGCCCTTGAGCACGTACGCGCGCTCCTCGGCAGTCTCGACCTCGGCGATCTTCGCCAGGACCGAGGAGGGGTCCTCCACCTTCCTGCCCGTCCTGAGCTCGCGGACGACGAACATATGCATGTGCCGGGTGGCGATCGTCTTGGCGATCTTGTCGATCGCTGTGTAGACCCAGGAGCGATAGCTGTCGGTGAGCTGCTGCCACGATTTTTCAGGGGCTACGCCCGTAGAAAGGGCAGTCATTGCCGCGGCAATTAATTCGGGAGGGGCTGCCTTGGATTCCGCCACCGCTTTCGCTGCCGCCTCGCACGCGGCTTTCGCGGCGTCCTCGCCAGTGACATAGCCGAATCGCCTCAGCGCAAGGTCAACAATATTCATGCTGTCGCCTTCCTGATCTGAATGACCGGAGCGAGATCGCGATTATTCTTCTTGCTGTTGCACCTTCTGCAGGCCGGGCGGAGATTGCCGATTTCATGATCCCCTCCCCTCGATACCGGGATAACGTGGTCCCTTGTGGCAGGGTTGGTTTCAGAAAAGCTTTCGCCGCAATAGGCGCATCGATAATCGTAAAGACAGAGCAGGTCGTTCCACTCGGCAGCGGTCACCGCGGATCCCGCGGACTTAACCGCCCCCCTCCGCTTCGCGCTATGCCTGGCCTTGTATTCTTTCCCGGAGGGAGTAGAAAGCCAGCGCTTCATCACCGCCTTCCTTGCTCTTTTCCCGGCCTCTGATTCCTTCTCCCACTTCTTGCGCCACTCCCGGCCCTTCGAGGACTTTAACCAGGCTTTCCCCCTCTCAGCTGCTTTTCTTTTACCGTTCCCTGTTGAAAGATATTTCGAATTTATGCGCTTTAGGTGTTCGCGGAATTCTGGGTCAGATTGATATTTTAATTTACGGCTCTCGCTTATGCGCTTCTGTATCTCCGCGTTTTCCTTTATCCTCGACCTTCGTAGTTTAGAGTTCCGTTCCAACCTACATTTTTTACAAGTTCCAGCACGATACTCCTTGGCCTTACGTATGATTAAATGATATTCATTTAGTGATTTTTTCTCTCCACATACTTTACAAGTCTTTTTCATACAATGATTATCCCATGTTTTACTATCACGCGACGCCGATTCCCGGCGCTGTCGTTCCGATCAACTCGGTGAACGTCCAGACCATGGCATCCATCCGGTTCGGCGATGCGTCCCCGGGAACCCAGAGACACATCTCGTCTTCCAGCTGCGAGAACTTGCCGACGTGATGGATCGCGCCCTTCTCGTACTTCGCGGCGATCGGCTCCGCTCGGGTCTGCTTGCCGCGACTGGCGTGCACCAGCTTTACCGGCACGTTCGGATCCGCCTGGGCGATGGTCAACGCGACCATCTCCCCACCCTGGTTCGCCTCGGCGACGATCCGGTCCGCCTTGAACTCTCGGTACGCGGCGACGGCCTTCTTCGCCCAGGTCAGCGGGCTGCCCTGGATCGTCCAGTCGGCGAGCAGGTACCCGTGCTGCCCCTTCTTCCCTCCGACGACGATCCCCGCCGCGTCTCCCGTGCTCGTGGCGGACGGGTCCACGCCGACGACGATACGATCCATCGCGGGGACGGAGTGGACGCGGTGCAGCTCGATGATTTCCCGGGTCCACAGCGCACCCGGCGCCTCGTTGACGTCCTCGGCCAGGATCTCCATCCGGTACGCCAGCGCCGTCATGTCGCTGGCGATCTCCCCGAGCGCCTCGGTGGAGATGAACGGATTGTCCGTCGAGGGAAAGTGAAACGCCGCCCACCGGCCGCTCGTGTCCGCCTTGGCCTTGGCGAACATCTTCGCGGCGTTTTGCGGGTCACGGGCCTTGCTGACCGACCGGGACCGCAAGGACGGCGGCGTGTAGATGAACACCGCGTCGCCGTTGTTGTCGAGCAGCATCGGAGCGCCGACGGTATCCCACGCCTCCTCGTCCACCAGCTGCCATTCGTCGATGATCAGAACGTCCGCGTAGTCGCCGCGAAGAGTGTCCGCGTTCCAGGCCGTCTTCGCCTTGATGCGGTTTTCGGTGCCAGGCACTTCGATGACGTGCTCGGTCTCGTTCTTGTAGAGAACTCCGGCCTTGGTCGCCTCGTGAAACGCCCGGGTGATCGTGGTCCAGAACCGGCCGATCTGCTCTGCCGTTGGCGCCGCGTACAGCACGCGGCGGCCTTCGAGGAACTTCAGCGCCGCGTAGATCGCGATGCCGACCGTCTTCCCGCCGCGGCGGCCCGCGCGGATGATCTTGCGCTTTGCCCTGGAGTCTATGAACTCCTGCTGCCGTCCGTGGGGGCGGGGGAGATGGACTTCAAGCTGCATGCCCTTCCTTCTGCGGCTTCGGATCGTCGAAGACGACCTTCAACGTGATCGGCCCGCCGCCCTCGCCCGAGACCTCCTGGCGATTGATCCCGTACCCGCGCTTCTTCCCGCGCGCGTTGAGCACGGCGCAGACGGCGGCGACATTCCCCTTCCTGCTCCCGCGGCCAATGTCCATCAGCAGCGATTCCATCTCATCCAGGGCGGATTCCCAGGCCTCGTCTGTCGCTGCCTTGAATTCGGGATCCTCGTCCCTCCAGGCGTAGTACTGCCTGCGGCTGACGTCGCACTCCCGACAGGCGCGGAACAGGTTGCCCTCGTGCTCTACCAGCACGGCGACGAACAGGCGCTTCTTGTCCTCGCGATTCGCCTGCCGCGTCTCCAGCGACTTCTTCCGGGCATCGTCGCTGAGGTTGTGCCTCTTTCCCGCTCCGCTCACGTCCTCTCCCTCGCCCTGGGCCTGCGCTCCCCGATGGGCGCCCCCATGGACACCGCCCGCAGGTCGTCATAGTTGCGGGCTTCCTCGCGCAGGATCATCTCCTTCTCGGCGAAGTTGTCCGCCGTGGAGACCTCGACCAGCTTGCCAGTCCTGCGGTCAACGCCGATCACGCGCCACATGGAGGCCCCCCTGGAAAAGGAAAAGCCCCGCGAGGTGCGGGGCTTGGTGACATCTGATGCATTTTGGTGAAAGCTAGACCTTCTGGAGGGGGGTAGCAA
>JACZKY010023544.1_pt1 | contig 36930 bp, 38 predicted proteins | sample 8237611 | NCBI WGS metagenome assembly JACZKY01 (sample SAMN16148055, study PRJNA663545) | marine sediment metagenome | biome: sediments and biomass from bioreactor inoculated with such sediments; feature: coastal sediments; material: methane- and iron-fed bioreactor; isolation source: Bothnian...
GAGCATCTGACTTTTAATCAGAGGGCCGTTGGTTCGATCCCAACTGGGCTCACCATATTACGCGTCCCCATCGTCTAGTCTGGCCAAGGACACCGCCCTTTCACGGCGGCGACGGGGGTTCAAATCCCCCTGGGGACGCCATCGATAAACAAGGGGAATCGGCGATCTACCGATTCCCCTTTTGAATTTACGCTTGAAAACATAACGCCATTCATAACAGGCCGCATGGGTAGCCATCGTCAGGCAATGCGATGGTCGCATGTTCAAGTCCTGTTCCGTCTACCATTAGAAAACGTAACGTCTGCAAGCGCATCGGGATTCCCCTTCCTTCCGATTCCGTATAGAATCAGCACAAATATTTATCACTAAGGAGACGAAATCCCCGCTAACCCATAGACGCCAGATGGGAGGGCAGCAGAAATGGCAATCCCGGCAAGGGTAGCAGAACGTCTGTCAAACGGATTGAAACGTTTCCAACCTGTTCTTGCCTCCGCGAAATCCCGCGATGTAAACGAATCGGACACCTCGATGATCGTGGCCGACATGTTGGCCGACCTGTTTGGTTACGACAAATACAGCGAGCTCACGCGAGAGCTATGCGTTCGCGGAACGTATTGCGACCTCGCCACCCGGATCGCCGGGCAGTACAAGATGATCCTCGAGGTGAAAGCCATCGGCCTGGAAATCAAGGACGTCCATCTGAAACAGGCCGTGGATTACGCCGCCAACCAGGGGATTGACTGGGTTGCCGTCACCACGGGGAATGCCTGGAAGGTCTACAGGGTATTTTTCACCAAACCGATCGCGGCCGAGCTCGTTCTCGACCTCGACATGCTTTCCCTCAACCATAAAAATTCAGCCCACCTCGAAAGCCTGTTCCTCCTCACGCGAGAGAGCGTGATCAAATCCGGCCTTCACGCTTACCATGACCAACTACAGGCCACGAACAAGTTCTATCTCGGCGCCATCCTGCTCGCCGATCCCGTGTTGGAAACGCTGCGCCGGGAAATCCGTCGGCTGTCCCCAGAGGTTAGGATCCAGATAGAAGATCTACGTGAGATGCTGAAACAGGATGTCCTGAAACGCGAGGTGCTCGAAGGCGAGAAAGCGGATGCGGCCAGGAGGAAAGTCCAGAAGGCATCGTTGAAGCCCCTCCGAGCAAGGAAGGGAAAAGATGCATCCAGTTTCCCGGAGGAAGTAGCGACGGAAGCGACAGCAGAGGAATCAGTTACGTTGGAGAAAGAGCCCGTGGAGGTTGGATGAAATACATGTTTGTGGATTGAGCACAGCAATTTACGGCACAGGTAAATCCCCCCCGGCCAACGTGAGCGTATCGGGGAACTGGATTATGAATATACGGGCAGCAAGGTGAATGCTAGGTGCGATGTGGTTCCAAAAAGAGGGAATGCTACATTTTTTACTTATTCGATAAGCCTTGAATGGATTTCAACGTGGCCAATATTTGATCAAGACGGTCGATAGAGTCATTAACCCTAAACACCCACCTTGTGATGGCAACTTGGATGGCGACGAAAAGCACGATCATGAACAGAACGAGAAATAGATTGTCCACAGGAACCTCCTTTGCTTGTTCGTTGGCCACCAATTGCTGTAGAGTCTATACCTAAGGGGCATGATCAACAATAATTAACCGCATGATTTAGACTTATAGGACACCATCTCTCAGCTCCCCTTGCTCGGGTATCGGGATAAATCCCGCCTCCCTGAGTCGCCGGGAGAAGTCCCTACTAACCCGTTCGATCAGTCGGCGTTCCGGTTCACTGAACGCGTGCCATGAAACATCGCCCGCATAGAAGTCCAGCAGCAGCTTGTACCCGATTCCGTTTTTGCAGACCGCGTGCGACGCCTTCTCCGCGAGGACCTTCACGCTGAGCGCCTCCTCCCTGGAGCACCGCATCCGGGGATCCGTCCGGCCCTTGTACTCATAGGACGGTGAGAAGGGCCGCCCCTGCGCGTCGAGGGTATATGTCGCCCATGAGAGCCATCCCCGAGCCGAGGAGGGCATCAGGACACGACCCCGGGGAAGATCGTCGATCCTGGGGTTTTTCCCGCGCTCTGGTACGAGTCGTGGCGGCGGAAGTCGGAGGGGCGCGGGGTCCGTTTCGGCTTGTGCGGATTCTTCCCGAGCCGGAACGGATGAAGGGGACAGGTCCCGCCGTCGAGAAGACGCCCCGTGCACTCCCTCGGGTGGTCGTCTCCGTTGCAGTCGCGACAATGCGCGGCGATGCGCTTGACCGACGACCTGCAGGAGAGCGCGTTCGGCGACAGCTTGCACGATGTCGTCGTGCACTTCTCCGGCGTCATCCGCTGTTCCGGTTGACATGACCGACACGTTTCCATGATCGCCTGCGCCGCCATCATCGTTCCGCCTCCTGGAGGTAGTGAGGAAGGGGAGCCCGAAGGCCCCCCGTCCCTTTCAGCTTGCGCCATTTCCACAATTTGCCCGGGACCGCCCGGACCCTCGGCGAACGATGGCGCTATCGGGGCTCTCACCCGGGGCCTGCCTGTCGGCCCGAAAGGTGCCGAGGTCGCGATGTTCCGCGCCCGTTTTCTTGTCCCGCATCTTTCGCCCTTGCGGACGCCCCGGCACGGGACAAAGATCGTCGACCACGGGGGGCCGGATGAAAACTGCCAGGGAATATCGCCGCCCCTTGCGGAGCGTACCCCGCCGTGCTTGCCCGGCGGGATCGAGCGGGGACCGCCCGAAGGCGGCCCCCAGGGTTATGAAGCGTTAGGATCACCGCGTCGCCAGGGTGACGATCGGCGAAAGAGAATCGCCGTGTTCCGGCGTGATTTCAGAGCCCAGCGTGCACATCCCGTCGAACCGCATCAGGATGCGGAACGACCGTTCCCGCTGAAGCCACCTATGCGCGTCGGTGATGTCGATCGCGACTTCCTGCCGCAAGCCGAGCGCATAGAACGAGAAGTCCACAAACGCGCAGTCGTCCGCGTCGCCGAGCGCGGGCATCGCGGGGTGGAAATACGCCGGTCGCCCGAAGATCGTGAACTTGCCGTCCCGTTCATTCAGCAGCGGGACGAAATTCCCTCCGGTGCCGACCGCGACGGTCTGCTCCAGCAGCTCGGGGATCGTCGACGGGTTGAACACCCACACCGCGTTGCCCGGGTTGAGCTGGCGGGCGAACATTTTTTTCAGGTTGCTGTAGATGATGGTGTTGGTGGTCTGCCCGCCTTCTGCCGCCACCTGGATCTTGCACGGTGCATTCGTAATGCCTTGCGGACACCCAGCACCTGATCCGGTGAGGCAGTACCGATCGAAACCGTACCCGATCGACTTCTGGAGCGCCGCCTGGAGGTTCTGTACGAAATTGCGCCCGTCCTGGACCAGCTCGATCGACGCGTCGACGTAGATGCCGGCCGTCCTGGCGGTCAGGTTCACCTGGCGTATTTTTGGAGTCTGGGGCGCCGCCGTGCTCCCCTCGGCCATGAACTGCATGGTGAAGCCGCCGTGCGTTGCGGCCGCCGACATGTCCGCCCCGTCCCAGCCGGGGATCAGCAGCGAGTTCTCCGTCATCGGGAACACCCGGCAGAGGTTACGGACCACTTCGGCCGGAAGACTCGCGTCGAGCCATTCGGAGGCGAACTGAGTCGGCACGCTGAACCCGCCGGTAGACGGGGTTCCTTCGCCCATGCTGGCCCGCACAAGGCGGGGGTCGAACCGCCCGCTTTCGATCGACGCCAGGAACTCGCCGGTGTCCTTGAACCCGCCGGTGTCGAGCCGTTCCCCGCGGGGGTATCCATGCAAACCCCGGAAGGAAAGATCCCGGACGGGAGCGCACACCACGGTCGTCTCCTGGGTTTGGCCGCCCAGGGGTCCGGAGGGGAGTGTCTGGGGACGACCCGCCTTCCGACCCTCCATCTCGGCAATCTCCTCCTTGATGGTGGGGATCCCGGCGGCGAGCTCGCAATAAAGCTGCTCCTGCTGGTCAGTCCTGTTCTTGACCCACTTGATGTTCTCGAAAGCGTCTTCCAGCTTTACGAGCTGTTCCTTGCGCGTTTCCAACAGACTTTTCGACATATCGTTAACCTCGTTTTTTTTAGTGTTCAGCGCCGCCGCCAACCCTTCAGCTTCGCGGCGGGAGCATCCTTCGGCCCGGAACGCGGCCTCAAGCTCTCTAATCGTTCCCATGTTCACCTCCTGAAAAACTATCTATCCGGTCTTTCCTGGTATCCGACGGAGCCGCCGCCGGTCGGGACCATTCCACGCTCCCGCGTGGTCCGGTTTGGGTGCGCGTGTAGGAACCGCTCCCGCGGCCCCCGCAGATAAACGCACAGTTGACGGAGATCGCCCGGGCCGCGTCCCGCAGCTTCAGGCGGACGATAGTCGGCGTCAATTGCTTGCTCCTGTTTCCGCTATTTCGATCCGAAACAGCTCAAGGGGATCGACGGCCGGGTCGCGGTGAGCCAGCACTCCGCGGACGGTCGCGGTGCCCGTGTTGAACAACAAGACCAGGTCCGCGCCGTGCGCCAACGCCTGATCGACCATTCGCGCCTTCTCCACGTCGAGTTCGGACAACCCCTCGCCGACCAGCGCGCGGGCGGCCGCGATGTAGTCGGCCAGCAGCTTGTCGCGGGTACTCATCGGACCACCTCCGGATCGAACGCATCGGCGGGGATCCGCTTCTCCTCGCCGGAAAGGAACAGCCCGAGCCGTCGGAGATACGACGCCTGGGATTCGAATCGGGGCGGGTCGCTTACATCGAGCGGAACCAGGTGATCCCCGGCCTTCCCGACCGCGGTCAGCAGTTCGGCGTCCACGAACGAGCCCTTTCGGAAGATCCCGAATCGCTGGTTCATGGGGTGAGCGTATGCAGGAACCAGGTCGCCGACGCCGCCGACCCGGAGCCGAGGTTCGGGGGCGTCCGCAACCCACCAGTAAAAGGGCCTCGTACCTGGACGCGCCGTGACCCAATCCCTCAGGACCTCGCCGCGGATCGCCCGCCAGTCTCGACCGCGTTCCGGTTCATGCCAAAAAAACGTGAAATCCGTCCCGGACGCAAAGTAACGGAGCTGATCGTCGTCAAGGATCGGGCGCATCGATAGACTTTTCTTTACGGTCGGCATTGTTTTCCTCCGTATCCGAGGCGCGGCGGCCGAACATCGTCCGGCGTCTCGGAAAGATTCAATTCACGGATCAGTCGGGCGAACAGGAGCTTGTTATCCCGCTCGATGTTCACGCAGGGGTGCGCCTTCTTCCCGAAGCGGCCATCAATGGTCAGCCCCTCAACCTTCAAGGTCGCCCGGGCCTGTTCCGACCGATCCCAGGAGGTCGCCGCCATCTCCAAAAGCCGGAGGTGGTGCTGCTCCATCTCGTAGCGGTCGACGACCGCCGTCCACCAGCGTTTCGTCGCCGGGCGGAGGTGCGCGGGAGGTCGCGGCGACCCGTTGCCGTTATTCAAAACGTGCCTCCCTGTACTGCATTCTCGATGACCCCTGTACTACATCGGCGGGATACGACGCCTCCCACGCTGGGTGGCCGATTCGGTGGTAGGATTGACGATTGGAAAGGCGTAAGTACCCCTCCCGTAAGGAGTTACGGTTCATCCCTTCGCCTCCTTCTCCACCCGCTCTTGGTCCCGCTGCCTATCCTCGAAGGAGCGACGTATCCACGCATAGGGACAGCGCACCGTCTTCTCGCAGTAGTCGAGCTTCGAGGTGTTCAAATGCTCACATTCCAGCTCTTGGCACGCGAAGTATTCGCTCAATGGGTCGCCTCCGTGGTTTGGCACACCGTCATCCGGCTCATGATGTCCACAAGGTTCCGCGCCGCCGCCAATGCTTCACCAGGGGGACGATCGTCGCATCCGAACCGGTTGTAGGAGTCGAGGAGGAGGTCGCCGCAGAGGGCCTGCACCTCGTCCTGGTCGGGCCATGTCGGGGTTGTGTGACCGCGATGTTTCGACTTGCGGGCGGCCGCCGTGACTTTGGACCTTGAATTCAGGGGCCGAACCTTTTTTTCATTCCCTTTCAGAGTCTCTATAGGCATGGCAAGATCTTTAGATACGGACGTTCGTGTCCGTTTAGATTCGGCGGGAGGGGCTACTTTCAACGGACGTTCGTGTCCGTTATCGCCTGATTTCGTCATGGAGTAACGGACGTTCGTGTCCGTTGGTAACGGACGTTGACGACCGTTATTTTTCTTCTTCGATTGGTCGCGGAATCCGAATCCCTGGTGGAAATTCTCGGGGAAGGGAGTCTCTGTCCAGTCGGGAGTGTCGTATTTCTGCCAACGGGTAGACAGGGAGAACCGGGTGTAATCGCCACGGCGGCCACGTCCGAGGTGCTCCACATCGATGAACCCGAGACGATATAGTTCCTTGAGAACGCGGGCGAACCGCTTATGCCCCATGCCACGCCACATCGCGACCTGGTAGGTGAAGCTGATCTTCCCGTTGTTTGTGATCTTGTCGATCCTGCCGATGGGCGATTCCGCACCGGGTTTGCGGCGACCCTGTTCATAGCGTGCTTCCTGCCAGAACCAAGTCAGTGTGCGGACAGCCGCGGCCGATGGGATGGCGGCATAAGCGGGACTATCGACCAACCGATTCGGGAGTCCGGTAAATCCGCTCCACGCCTTGCGCCTGGTGTCCCGCCATTGGGCACGCTTCGCGTCTTCGTTCATCTTGCCCGCCAGGGTGCGCAGGATGCCCCAGGGGGCACGATCCCGCCCAAGGGCAGGGATAGGGCAGTCATCCCGCCCGCCGGGTCGGGTCCACGATGCACCGCTGGATGTAGTCCCGCAGCTCCGCCGCCGGGTAGAAGACCCTCCCCCCGATTTTTGCTATCGGGGGACCAGTCCCTCGGCTTCGCTCATTGGCGAGGTGGTTCACCGTGACGCGGCGAACCGCGGCGGCTTCTCGTGGGGTAAGTAATTCAGGGAACCGTGTGTCCGCCATCGTGTGTCCTCCTTCCGTTTCATCAACCTAACGGAAGGATAATGGCGGGTAGTGACAGTTAGGACATAACTGCGGGAGGGATCCAGCGAGCCCTTATTTGGCGCGGCCTCGTGGGCCTTTCCAGTATCTTTCGAGTGTGCGAAAAGAGTAGGATCGCTCGTTTCTTCCGTCGTAAACCATTAACCGATCGTTCTTCGGATCGCTACATATTTCGGTGTTACCGTGGACAAGAGGATCGCCGTCGTCCCTTGTGCGGAGTTCTTCACAAAAATCCTCAAAAGTTAGGTCCCTGTCTCTGCGCCGATAGGCGATATAGTTTTCCAGCGCGAGGTTGCGGCGTGGAGGTTTCGGGGATCGTGAACCCTTGTCGTGAGCCATGCCTCGGAGCGTCAAGGGCTCGTGGATCTCCTTGAAGCGGGCTTCGTGCGCGAGATAGCCCAATTTTGCGGCGTAGAACGCGGCATCTCCCATGATATTTTTTTCGATGCAGTATCGAACCTTGTTTATCAGATATAGGATTTGGGCTGCGTACCATTCGGAAGCGGTATATTCTGCGTACCCTTCGCTTTTAACGTAGGCGACAAGATCCCCGTCGGGATATTCAGTTTGATGGGAAGGATTGAAGCCCGAGAAATCAGGAAGGCGCCCTTTCGTAGAATAACAACCCCCCTTTATGTCGTAATACTGCATCCTCGGGTCTGACGGTAGCCCGGCTTTCTCCAATACTTGCTTTGCGATGTTTTCCCACTCGGCGATTCCCACATCGAAGCGGTTCCCGTCCCGTTGCCTGTTGTATTTCCTGCTCGGGTCCAACAAGGCTTCCGCTTTCGGAGAAAGGGGAACGAGTTTCCCTTTCTGGATAACTTGCACGGAAACACGGTCGCGTATTGTTAAATCCGTTCCGATTGTGCGCCGAATGACTTCGCCAACAGGAGGGGGCTTTTGGGGGCTGTTTTTTTTCATTTACCGCCTCCCGCTTCTTCCTTCTTTCGCCCCAACAGGTTCGCGGCATCGCGGAGGACCGCCTTCGACGTTGCCGTGTAGTTGATGACCATCGCGGGGGACTTCCATCCGCCCGCCTTCATCGCGGTTGCGATCCCGAACGCTCCTTCCACCTTGGTCGCGAGACGGCGGCGGAACGCATGGCATGGGTCCAGGTCGTCGGGGAGTCCCGCCGCCTGGCGGATCTTCGCGGGTTCCCGGTCGAGCTGCCGTTGCGTGAGCTGCGGCATCGGGATTTCCTCCTGCAACCGGCGCATCCTGCCGTTCTTCTTGTGCATGACGGGCCGATCCTCCTTGTCCAGCACGGGCGTCCATCCCTTGCCGGTGAAGACATGCGGTGACTCCGTTTCGCGCGGGTGATTACGTAACAGCTCGAGGGCGTCGTCGCTGATGACGACCTCCACGTCGCCGGTCTTGGAATCCCGCAGGATGACCTTGTGGTCGTCCCGCAGGATGTCATCCCACTTCAAGTTCCGGACGGAACCGCGGCGGATCCCCGTGTACGCGACGAACAACATGAAATCCCCGACCTGGCGGTCAGGCCACGCCTCGCACGTCTTGATAAATTGCTCGACCTGATCGTCGGTCGGCGCCCGCTTCACCTCGGGATCGCGGCCGAGGTTCTTCCCGCGAAGGATGACCGGGAAGGGGAGTCCCGCGCATAAGTTCTTCGATGCGCCGTACCGCTCGATCCTGCGGATCAGGCCAATGACGCTGATCGTGGTCGTCCTGGCGTGGTCCTTCGCCAGGGCCAGGCGGATCCGGTCGATGTCGAGGGGTTTCAGGTCGGCGGGTTCCCGGGCGCCGAGGACGTCTTTCAGGTGCTTCTGGTATCGCTGGTCGGCCTTGACGGTCCCGCGCTTGCCCGCGTTCTCCGGGTCGGCCTTCCAGGCTTCCCACAGCGCGTCGAAGGTCCACCGCACCGCCTGGGCATCGGCGCGTTCCGCCTCGCGGCGCTCCCGATTGGGGAGCTCCTTCCCGGCGATGCGGTTCAGGCGGATCTGACTGGCGACGGCGGGCGTCATCTTTTTCTTGTCGATGATATGACCCTCGACGCCGACCTTCTCGAAACGCTGCTTCCTCTCGCGGCGGTAACTGATGTAGATGTTGCGCTGCGGGTCGCCGATGGGGTCGGAGGCGAGGACGTAGTAGACGCCGGGGTACTTCGTCCGGATCGGGGAGAGCCTGGGGGTCTTTCCCGTCATCGCCTTTTTCCTCCCTTTGTTATGTCTGTTATGCACCGCCTTGTGGCGCTGCACCCGTCGTCGCCTCCATGGCGGCGACACAGTGCTATTATTGCATAACAGCGTACATAACAGCAATAGGAAAATGACGGGAAATTATATCGGATGATAGTTAAGCGTTATTATCTATTATTTTTGAGTATATATCGGGAGGAACATTTCCGGTATGGCGTTAGCTTTGATGATGGGAAAAGGGTAAAAAGGCACTCTTTCACGGCGGCGACGGGGGTTCAAATCCCCCTGGGGACGCCACTTCTTCCTGAATTCCAAACATTTTTCTGGAACTGTTGGATTATTTAGCTCCGCCACGGCACGGTGATTTTAACGGAAACGAATGGTGACTTATCGACCACCCATTGCCGCCTCGCCGATTCCGGAAAGATGCTGCTGTGCGATGCTTCCGGCAAAAACGACTCCTATTGCAGTGGCATGCCATTGCCGTGATGAAGTAAGGGTCGGAATGCGGATAGACCCCACGCGGGGATTTTCAACGGAGAAAATCCCCGCGTCCGGAGGGTCCAAAACCCGTTCCTGCCCTTTATCGCTCCTTCTTCGGAATCCACTCCTTCGCCAACTTCTGCGCCTCCGCGATCTGGTCGGCGGTCATCTTGGAAGCGGTATTCGCCCGCATGCTTTCGACCTTTTTCCGCATCTCTTTCTCCGATGCGGGATATCGTGAGGTTGCAAGGTCAAGCCACATATGCGCCAAGACGTAATCCTGCGGGACGCCTTGTCCGGAGGAGTACATGAAGCCGAGGACGCCCTGGGCATACGCAAATCCCTGATCCCCCGCTTTCCGGAACCACTTCATCGCTTCGGCGTAGTCCTGCGGCACGCCCAGGCCGTTGTAGCACATGTTGCCGAGGCTATACTGTGCATGGGCGATTCCTTGGTCCGCGGCTTCCCGGTACCACTTCATCGCCTCGGGGTAATCCTGCGGCACGCCCTGGCCGTATTTGTACATCATGCCGAGGTTGTTCTGGGCATCCGCCGATCCCTGGTCCGCCGCTTTCCCGTACCAGATCAACGCCTCGGCGTAGTCCTGCTCCACGCCCAGGTTGTTGTAGTACATGAACCCGAGGTTGTTCTGGGCATCCGTCGATCCCTGCTCCGCCGCTTTCCTGTACCACTTCACCGCCACGATGTAGTCCTGCGAAACGCCCCAGCCGTTGTAGAACATGAGGCCGAGGTGGTTCTGGGCATCCGCATGCCCCTGCTCCGCCGCTTCCCTGTACCACTTAACCGCCTCGTTGTGGGCCCGGGACACGCCAAGGCCTTTTTCGTACATGACGCCGAGGATGTGCTGGGCTTCGGGCAATCCTTGCTCGGCCAATGGTTTGAAGAGGCGATAGGCCGCCTTGTAGTCGCCACGGCTATAGGCTTCCTTGGCTTCCTCCATGGGTTTTTGCATTTGCGACCTCACCAACGGGGATTGTATTCAACTCAAGTGTATAACGCGGGGGGACTGTCGACAATCCGGATCGGGTGAGCCCCGCCCCGATCTGGAGTGCCCTCCGGTTGCTTTTTCCACGTCATGCCCCCCAAAATGGACAGGATATGGATTTTCTCGAGCCGGAAAGCCTTCTTCGCTGCGGATACAAGGATTGCGTCCTCTGCGACGTGGAGCGGAAGGGCGAGGAGAAGCGCTGCGAGCGCTGCTCCGGGCGTCTGGACCAGCGCGACCGGCTCCTGTGGGAGATCCGGCGGGAGCGGATCCTCAGGACGGCGGGCCGCCTCTCGCTGGTCTGTCCGGGGCTGGGCCACGCCTACGCCGGGCGGTATGCCGGCGGCGCGTTCTGGGCTTCCCTCCTCCCTTTGGCCTTCGGTCTGACCCTGTACGTATGGAAGGGGGCCACGCCCGGCCATGCGTTCCTTCTCGCCACCGCCGGGATGACCTGGTGGCTTGCCTGGCTGGACGCGCGACGGGGGCACGGAGAGACGGCGGCCCCTTGCGAAAGCGCCTGTCCCGCGGGGATCCGGGTGCCGGACTATATCGCCCTGGTCCGGGAGGGCCGTCCGCTCGAGGCGCTGGCTCTCGTGGATGACAAGCTGCCGTTCGCTGCGTTCTGCGGCAGGGCCTGCCCCCATCCGTGCGAGCGGGAATGCGTGCGGAACGAATTCGGCGCTCCGATCTCGATCATGGCGATCAAGCGGTACGCGGCGGACGTGGGTTACGCGGCCGGCATCCTGCCGCGCTCCGAGGCCGGGGAGGCGGGAGGAAGGCTCCGCGTGGCGATCGTCGGCGCGGGGGCGGCCGGGCTGTCCGCGGCCGACACGCTGGCACGGTTGGGGTGCCTCGCCACCGTCTACGATTCCAACGAGGAGCCGGGAGGGATGATGCGGTACGGGGCCTCGGAGTTCCGGTTCCCGGAGGAGGCGTTCCGGTCCGACATGAAGCGCATCTTCGCCCGCGGGGTCGTTTTTCGGGGCGGCGTCTTGATCGGCCGGGACGTTCCGTTCACCGAGCTGGAACAGGGAGCTTTCGACGCGGTCCTGATCGCGACGGGAACGTCGTTGGCCCTCAAGGTACCCGGGTGCGGGACGGAGGAACAGGGGTTCCACGTTTCCCGTTCCTTTCTCGAAAGCGTCCGGAGGAAGCGGCCGGTCCATCTCTCCGGAAGGGTCGTCGTCATCGGCGGCGGGGACGTTGCGATGGACTCCGCGCGGACCGCCTTGCGGCTGGGGGCCCGGGAGGCGACCGTCGTCTGCATCGAGTCGCGCGAAAAGATGCCGGCCCATCCGCGGGAAGTCGAGTATGCGGTTGCCGAAGGGGTGAAGATCCTCCCCTCGACCGCGGTGAAGGGTTTTTCGGTGCGAGGCGGCCGGGTGGCCGGGATCGAGGCGATTTCCGTGGACCGGTTCGACCGCGATGCCGGGGGCCGCATCGTTCCGTTCACCCTTGCCGGGACGGAGTTCGATGTCCCGGCGGATACGGTTGTGATGGCCGTCGGGAGCCAGGCGGAGCTCGGATTCCTTCCCCCGGGGTCATCGAGGGTGCCGGTCGACAAGAGGAACCACGTCTTCCGATTGATTTTTCGGGGTCGCGACAGTAAAATCCAATTTTATTTATGTGGTGATTGCGTTTCCGGCTCCAAAACGGTGGTGGAGGCGTCCGCCTCAGGCCGTGCCGCGGCATTGAATATCTATTCCAACCTGTACGTCGAAAACGGCAACAAGGCGCGATATAAGGATAATTACCGCAGGCGCAGCGAACCGCACGAGCCCGACAAGCCCGAATGGCGGATTCGCCGGGAGGGTGCGCGGCTTTCCGTCGAAGAGCGCCGCGGGAATTTCGAAGAGGTCGAAAAAGGTTTTACCGGAGAATGCGCCCGCAAGGAATCGGAACGGTGCGCGCGATGCAACCTTTCACTGCAGCCCGGACGGAAAGGGGGGTGACAAGGGATGATGAAATTCGCGGCGCTATTGGCGGTCATCCTCATGACGGTGTTCTCAGCCGGCAGGATCGTCGCCGCGGACACCCCGGAGAAGGTCACGATCAAGGCGGTCCAGAAGCTCAAGCCTCCGGTCGTGTTTCCCCACAAGGTGCACGCCGGGCAAATGAAGTGCGCGGAATGCCACCACAAGGGTACCCCGGGGAAGGAGCAGCTCTGCTCCGCCTGCCACGGACCGGAGAGGAAAGGGGAGACGCCCTCCTTCAAGGAAGCCATGCACGCCAAGTGTCAGGGGTGTCACAAGAAAATGGGGAAAGGCCCAACCAGGTGCAACGATTGCCACAAGTCGTAGGCCCGTCCCGGTTGCCTGATTGACTCCGGGAATCAGTTCTGGTAACGGTATCTATTCCGATTATTGTAAGGCGGGATTCAATGACAACCCAGAATAGCGTTTCCTCTCCGTTGGAGAGGGTCTGGAATTTCTTCACGTCCGTCAAACTCGCTATCTTCACGCTGATCACCCTCGCCGTCGCGTCGATCTTCGGCACGATCGTGGAGCAGAACCAGCCTCCGGAAAAGTACCACCAGATCTACGAGGACTGGGCGTTCGACCTGATGGAACGGATCAACCTGTTCGACATGTATCACTCCTGGTGGTTCCTCGCCCTGCTGATGGTCTTCACGATCAACCTGGCCTGTTGCACGATCGATCGGTTCCCCAGGGCATGGAAGGTGGTCCGGAACCCCCGGACGAAGATGGATGACGGTTTCGAGAAGACGCTGCCGCTGGTGGACCGGTGGAAGAAGAAGGGGACCGCCGCGGATTGGTCCCCGCGATACGCCGACGCGCTCGCATCCCTCTTCGCGAAACCGCTGGTCTCCGAGGAGGGAGGCGAGGTCCACCTGTACGCGGAGACCGGCATGGCCTCCCGGTTCGGCGTCTACGTGACCCACCTCTCCATCATCATTATTTTCCTCGGGGCGATCGTCGGGAATGTCGCCGGGTTCAAGGGGTACGTGAACATCCCCGAGGGAGAGTCGATCTCCCAACTCCCCGTGCGCGGGGGCGCCCGGATGCAGGACCTCGGTTTCACCGTCCGGTGCAACAGCTTCCGGGTGGAAACGTACCCGAGCGGTCAGCCGAAGGCGTACGTGTCCGACCTGAGCGTGATCGAAGGCGGGCGGGAAGTGCTGCGCAAGAAGGATGTCGTGGTCAACGACCCGCTGCAGTACAAGGGGATCTGGTTCTACCAGTCCAGTTACGGCGAGGCGGGAGGCGCGACCGCGCGGGTCGAGATGCGCCGCCCCGACGGGTCGCCGGCGGGGACCTTGTCGCTCCCCCCGGGCCATCCGGTCTCCATCCCGGGATACGGCGTCATCCGCGGGATGAACTTCGATCCGGACTTCCAGGGGAACGGCCCGGCGCTCCAGGTGACCGTCGAGAAACCGGGGGTGCCCGCAGCGAGCTTCTGGCTTCTCCAGGGAAGCCCCGGGCTGGACCGGCAGCGCAACGACTCACTGGCGTTTTCGTTCGGCGGGCTGGCCACGAAGATGTTTACCGGCCTCCAGGTCGCAAAGGATCCCGGCGTCAACATCGTCTGGGTCGGCTGCGCGTTGATGGTCATCGGGATCATCATGGCCTTCTTCCTGTCCCATCAACGGGTCTGGCTGCGCCTGGGGCCGGCGCCGGACGGCCGTTTGTCGGTCGTCCTCGCCGGGGCGGCCAACAGGAACCGGCTTGCCTTCGAAAAGAATTTTGAGAAAATACAGGCCGGGATGAAGGCGGTGGGAGCATGACCGCGGCGTCGGATCCCGGACCAGGAGCCTCCCGAAAATGAGCAACGTCCTCCTGTTCAATCTCACCACCGTCCTGTTCGGGGTCGCGTCCCTCCTCTATCTCGTCTCGCTGTACGCGAAGAACGAGCGGATCGCCGTTTATGGCTCATGGACGTGCATGCTGGCGGCCGTCACGTCCACCGCCGCCCTCGGGGTGCGCTGGTACGAATCGTACCAGATGGGGATCGGGCGCATCCCGGTCACCAACCTCTACGAGTCGCTGGTCTTTTTCGCCTGGTCCGTGAACCTGTTCTACCTGGTGATCGAGCGGAAGTACGGCAGCCGGTTGATCGGCGGGTTCGTCATGCCCATCGCGTTCTTCATGATGGTGTTCGCGGTCACGAACGACAGCACCATCCAGCCGCTGGTCCCGGCGCTCCAGTCCTACTGGCTCCACGCGCACGTCATCACCTGCTTCGTCGGGTACGCGGCGTTCGCCGTGTCCGCCGGCGTGGCTGTCATGTACCTACTGAAGGCCCGCCAGGAGGAGTCGAAGGGTTCGGGCGGGGTCGTCGGGCGGTTGCCGGCCGCCAGGACGCTGGACGACCTGGTCTACCGCGCGATCATCTGGGGGTTCCCGTTCCTCACCGCGGGGATCATCACCGGGGCCGCGTGGGCGAACTACGCCTGGGGGACCTATTGGTCCTGGGACCCGAAAGAGACGTGGTCGCTGATCGTGTGGATCGTGTACGCCATCTACCTCCACGCGAGGATCACGAGGGGCTGGCACGGGAAGCGCACCGCCATCCTGTCCATCGTGGGATTCGCGGCCACCCTCTTCTGCTACCTCGGCGTAAACCTGGTGCTCTCCGGCCTCCACTCCTACGGCGGGGGGTGACGAGAGGGATGATGCGAAGAGAGCCTCGATGAAAGGGCGTCCGGCCGTTTTCCTCGCGACGGCCGCGTTGGCCGCGGGGATCCTCGCCGCGGGGCTCCTCAGGGGGGAGTTCGCCGGGACGCTGATGAATGCCGTGCTGATCTGCCTGTCGTGCATCGGGATCGGGTGAACCTTTGGGATTCCTGAAACGGCGGATCTCCCAGGCGATCGGCGCGGTCCTGCCCAACGCCTACATTCAAGGGTTCCTCTCCGCGTCGCTGTACCAGGGGCCGCTGAAGAACGGCTGCACCCCGCTCCTGAACTGTTACGCCTGTCCCTCGGCCCTCCTGTCCTGCCCCATCGGGACGATACAGCACTTCGTGGCGACCCGGACCGTCCCTTTCTACGCCATCGGGACCCTTTCGGTCATCGGGGCGTCGGTGGGGCGGATGACGTTCGGAACCCTGTGCCCCTTCGGCGCGCTCCAGGACCTGCTGTACAAGTTCCGATCCTTCAAGCTTTCCCTTCCTTCATGGGCGAGGTATTTCCGGTATGCCGCGCTCGCGGCCCTGGTGTTCGCGATCCCCTTCGCCACGGGGGAAAGCTGGTTCTCGAAGCTGTGCCCCGCGGGGACCCTTCTCGCGGGGATCCCCTGGGTGACGATGAATGCGGGCGTACGCGCCATGATCGGGTCGCTGTTCTGGGTCAAGATCTCGATCCTGTTGTCCTTCCTCACCGTGTCCACGATGGTCAAGCGCCCGTTCTGCCGGGCGGTCTGCCCGCTCGGCGCCATCTTCTCCCTGTTCAACAAGACCAGCTTCCTGCAGCTTGTGTGGAACCCCGACAGCTGCACCCGTTGCGGCAAGTGCCAGAAGATCTGCCCGGTCGACATCCGGCCGGACCGGAAAGCGACGGATCCGGAGTGCCTGCGGTGCCTCGACTGCACCCTCTGCCCGAGCCTGAAAGCGACGACGGTGTTCCACGCGAGTCCGTTCGCGCCGGTGATCCCGAAATTGGGAAAAACCATCCACGAAGCCGAAGCATAGATGGGGGGCGCGGTGTCCAAGCCCGGGGGCGATCGGCCCGGAAACTGGGAATTGACCCCCGGAAGGGTGAATCTCATCGCGTTCCTCCTGCTGTTCCTCGTCACGCTCCCGATGCTCACCAAGATCTTCACGAGCGACTACGGAACGCATCTCGCCATCGGGCGGGAGATCGTCCAGAACCGCCACATCCCGACCCAGGAACTGTGGAACTACCCGTCGCTCGGGATGGACAACGGCAGCGGGGGGGAATGGGGATTCGCGGCGGTCCTTTACCTCGTGCATTCCGCCGCCGGGGATTACGGCGTGTCCTTCATGATCTGGGTGATCGTCCTGGCGATTTTCTACCTGCTGTACCGCGCCACGGTGCTGCGGGGAGGGCATCCGCTGCTGACGGTCCTGGCCATCTTCGCCTTCTCGGGATTCCTGAGGATACGGATCCAGCCGCGCCCGGAGATCTTCACCTACCTGTTCATCGCCCTGACGATCTGCCTCCTCTGCGAGTATTACTTCGGCGCCCGGAAGAAGGCGATCTACCTGTTCCCCGCGCTGATCCTCGTGTGGGCGAACTGCCACCCGACGTACCTCATGGCGTTCGGGCTCTGCGGGGCGTTCTTCGTCGACGCCCTGGCCCGGGCGGCGTGGCGGAAGGAATTCCGCTGGGAAAGGCTCCGGGGCTGGGTCTTTCCCCCCCTGATCACGGGCCTCCTGGGGCTCGCCCTCTGCGGCCTGAACCCCCACGGATACAGCTGGCTGCTCGCGCCGCTCCACATGATCTCGCGGGGGCAGGGGACGGACTCCAGCGGCATCCTGATGTCGATCTCGGAGCTGACCCCCGTGGTCGGCACCGGTTTCTACGTGTATTACAAGGCCGCCGCCGTTTTCGCCGCGGCGTCGCTCCTCCTGGGAGTCGTCGGCCGCCGCGTCTACCTTCTCGACATCCTCCTGTTCCTCATTGCCTTCAAGGGGGCTTGGGGATCCGCGCGGGCGGTCTCCATGATGGGGCTTTTCCTTTGTCCCGGCGCGGCGGTCCAGGTGACGGGGTTCGTCTCCGCGGTCAACGGATGGCTGAAGAGCCGAAGGGCGGCGGAGCCGAAACGGTCCGCAAAGGGGAAGGGGAAGAAGGGGAAACCGGCGGAGGAACCCTCCCGACCGGAACCGTTTCCGGGCGGGGCATCCCGCGTTCGCTACTGGCAGGGAACCGTGCTCGGGGGCGTCGTCCTGGCGCTGGTCGCCTTCGGCGTCACGACCCTGTCCTTTTCGATGAGGCAGCTCGAGTACGGGATCGGGATCACGAAGCACAAATTTTCCTTCGAAGCGGCGGAATTCCTCCGCAGGAACCCCATCCCCGGGAAGATGATCAATTTCTTCGACATCGGGGGGTTCCTCGACTGGCAGCTCTATCCCGGGGCGCTGACCTTCATCGACGGAAGGACCTACAACCATGAGGTTTTCCGGCACCACCAGCTGATCATGGGCGCCGCCCCCGACTGGGAGCGGATCGTCGAAAAGTACGGCGCGAACCACATCGTCATCAAGTCCATGGATTCCTCCGGGTCGATCCTTCCCATCGTCCCGGTTCTCGTCACCCATCCGGGCTGGGCGCTCGTGTTCTCCGACGGTCTCTTTCTCGTCTTCGTCCGGAACGATCCCGGGTCCAGGGACTACATCCGGAGGCACGAGGTCCCCAAGTCGGCGATCCCCGGGCACATCATCATGGAGGCCGATCATTACCGATTCCTCGGCGTCGCTCCCGCCCAGGTCTACAACACGCAGGCCAGCATGTACCTGGTCATGGGGCAGCCCGACAACGCCATCGGGATCCTCCGGAAAGGAGTCGAGGAGACCGGCAACGCGTTCCTCCTCCGCCGGCTGGTGCAGCTGGAGCGCGCGGGGCCTCCGCGTTGAGCGCCGCGCGGCCGGCAAGCGGATGAGGATTCTCCACCTCGGGAAATATTACCCGCCCGAGCCCGGCGGCATGGAGGTCGTCGTCAAGAGCTTCTCGGAGGCGACGGCCGCTTCCCTGACGAACTATTGCCTCGTGGCGACCCGCTCGGGGAAGACGCGCGTCGAGACGTCCGGCTCCACGACGGTCCACTACCTGCGGCAGGCCGGCACATTCCTCCTGGCCCCCGTCCTGCCCGGCCTGCCCCGCGTCCTGCACCGGCTTCGTCGCACGGGCGGTTTCCAGGCCATCCTTCTTCACTATCCCAACCCGACGGCGATCCTCGCCCTGTTCCTGTCGCTCCTGGTGCGGCCCAAGAGCGAGAAAATCGTCGTCTGGCACCACGCGGACGTTCTTCTCGAGGAGCGTTGGAAGCGGGCGTTGTACGCGCTGTTCCGGCCGATCGAGGAATTCGTTTTCCGCCGGACAGACGCCTTCGTGGCGGCGACGCCGCACCACGTTTCGTGCTCCGACACCTTCCGGCGGTTTGCCGACCGCACCGCCATCATCCCATACGCATTGCCGGACGGCTGGTTCGAGGTCCGCGAGGGGGAGGAGCGCGCCGCGGCGCAGCTCCGGGAACGGCTGGGGGGGCGGTTCCTGCTGTTCGTGGGGAGGCTCGTCCCGTACAAGGGGCTTGCCACCCTTGTGCGCGCCGCCGACCGGATCCCCTGCCGCATGGCGATCGTCGGGACGGGGCCGCTCGAGGGGGAACTGAAGAAAGAGATCGCCGCGCGAGGGCTGTCCGACCGGATTGCGCTGATCGGCGGGGTGGACGACCTGCGCCCCTACTACCTGGGATGCGAATTCTTCGTCCTGCCGTCCGTCTCCCTGCTGGAGGGATTCGGCATCGTCCAGATCGAGGCGATGGCGCTGGGGAAACCCGTGGTCGGCAGCGACCTGCGCAGCGGCGTCACCTATGTAAACCTTCACGGGGAAACCGGGCTGGTGTTCCATGTGGAGGACGACGCAGGGCTCGCGGAGGCCTGCAACCTCCTGCTGTCCGATGCGGAAATGAAAGATCGCCTCGGGGAAAACGCCCGGAAGAGGACCCGGCGGGAGTTCTCCTATACGGCGATGGCGGCGGCGGCGGTGCCGTTCTTCCTGCGACTCTGCGGGAGGGACCGATGAAGGGGATCTACCTGGACGGCATGTTCTACCGCTGCTCGGGGGTCGGAAGGGTCTACGAGAACCTCCTCGATGCCTTCGCGGCGCATTCCTGGATCGGGGAGATCCACACCGCGGTCCCCGTCGCGCAACGGGAAGGGTTCCTCGACCGGTTCCGGCAGCCTTCCGTAAAGCCGGTGTTCGTCGGGTTCGGGCCCATGAGCGCCGGGGATCTCCTTTGGAAATCCGCCGTCCTCCGGTCTTTGCGGGAATCGGTCCGGCTGTACCTTTTCCCGGGGCACAACGTTCCCCTGTTTGTGCCCGGAAGGTACATCGTCAGCGTCAACGACGTCACCGTATTCTCGGAACATTTCCGCCTGCCGTGGTACCGGAAGGCGGGTTTCCGCTGGCTGCTGGGCCGCGCCGTCCGCGGGGCCGAAACGGTCGTCACCATCTCCGGGACGGCGAGGCGGGACCTCGTCCGGGAGTTCGGCCTGCCGATGGAAAAGGTCCAGGTGATCTACCCCTGGATCCGGGAGGAGTTTTTCCTTCCTCCCCCGGAGGGGGGGGCTCCCATCCCGGGGGAGTACATTCTCTACCTGGGCTTGCGCATCGCGCACAAGAACGTCGAGGGGATCCTCCGGTCGTTCCTGCTCCTGGCGGAGGAGTACCCGGCGCTGAAACTCGTGATCGCGGGAGGACGCTACTCCACACCGGACATGGTCGACCGGTGGAAGGGCGATCCGCGTCTCGAGGGAAGGATCGTGGAGATACCCGACCCGTCGGACGACGGGATCCGTAGGTTGTTCGGCGGGGCGAAGGCGTTCGTGTTCCCTTCCTTCGCGGAAGGGTTCGGGCTGCCGCCGCTGGAGGCGATGGCCTCCGGGGTCCCGGTCGTCTGCTCCGACATCGCCGTCTTCCGGGAGGTGTACGGAACGGCGGCCCGGTACGTCGATCCCGCAAGTCCCCGCTCCATCGCCGACGGGATCCGGGAGGTGCTGAACGATACGGAATACTCCCTCCGCCTGGCGATGCGGGGGAGGGAGCGGGCCGCGCTCTATCGGCGGGAGCGGTCCCTCGGGGGCTACCTCGATCTTATCGGCTGACCCCGGCCGCCCGCGTCAGATCAGCGTGAAGTGGGGCATGGGGACGATGAACTTCCCTCCCGCGAGCAGGAACGCCTTCTCCCGCTGCCGGAATTCCTCGAGGAAGTGCCACGGCAGGATCAGGAAGAAGTCGGGCCTTGCGGCGCGGGCCTCCTCTTCCGAGACGATCGGTATGTGCGTACCCACGGTCATCATTCCCCACTTGTCGCGGTTGCGCTCGGCGGCCCCCGCGATCAGCGTATGGTCGAGGCCGAAGTACTGCAGCAGGGTGTTCCCCTTGGTCGAGGCGCCGTAGACGTACACCTTCCTTCCCCTGGCCACCTGCTCCCGGATGAACCCCACCACGTCTTCCCGGATCCGGCTCACCCAGACGGCGAACTCCCGGTAGACCTCGATGTCGTCCAGCCCCAACCGGGTTTCCTGGTCCCGAAGCGCGAGAACGCGTTCCTGCGCGAGGGTGCGATAGGTCGCGTCGGCGAAGCGGTTCGGGTCGGCCCCCCGGTTCCGGATATACGCACGGATGCTTCCGCCGTTGACGTCGTTCAGTTCGACGTCCACGACCTCCATGCCGTGGAGGTCCAGCAGGTATTCGAAGGACGTGAGGGAGTAGTATTCGAGATGCTCGTGGCAGATGTTGCCGAACTCGTTCGTCTTGAGCATCAGCGGCAGGTAGCTCATCTGGACGATCCAGAGCCCTTCCGGGTCCATCACCTCCTTGATGTCGGAGACGAACCGGTTGGGGTCCTCCAGGTCGTAGAACATCGCGATGCTCGTTACGACCTTGGGCCGGCACCCCGCGAGCTCCGGCTCCTCATGGAAAACCTCGCGTCCGAAAAAACCCACGACGAGCTTGTCGGCGATCCGCCGGGAAAACGCCGCGAGATTTTCCGCCGGGTCGAAACCGATCTTCCGGACACCTCCCGTCCGGTACGCGGCCAGGAGCGTCCCGTCGTTGCACCCGATATCGAGGACGCTTTCGCCTTCCTTCAGGCGGATCAGCGTCTCCGCCTTGTTCGCGATGTCGGCGAGCGCGTTCCTCATGGTCTGGTTCGTTCCGGAACGGTACCAGTAGTTCCGGTACATAGTCTCGGCGGGAACCGTGTGTTTGAGCTGGAGGAGCCGGCATCTCCGGCAGATGACCAGCTCCAAAGGCGCCTTCGTCCCATCGGACCCCCCGGGGGGGATGAAATCCGAGACGTAGAGGGAACCGAGGTCCAGGACAGGCTCCAGGGTGCTGTCGCATGACCGGCAGGTCGTTCGGGTGATCATCCGTTCCTCCTCGCTTCCTCCAGATCCGCTTCCACCATCATCCGGACCAGCTCCCGGAAAGTGACCTGCGGTTGCCACGCCAGGCGTCTCCCGGCCTTCGCCGGGTTCCCAACGAGCTGGGCCGTCTCCGGGGGCCGGAAATCCTGGGTTTCCTGCACGACGTAATCGCGGTAATCCAGCCCGACATGGGAAAACGCCTCCTCGCACAGGTCGCGGACGGAATGGGTCTCCCCGGTGGCCAGGACGAAGTCTTCAGGGCGATCCTGCTGCAGCATGAGCCACATGCCCCTCACGTAATCCCCCGCGTATCCCCAGTCACGGCGGGCTTCGAGATTTCCTAGGCGGACTTCCCGGTCGAGCCCCATGCGGATCCGGGCCGCGGCGCGCGCGATCTTGCGGGGGACGAAATCCGGGCTGCGTCTGGGGCTTTCATGGTTGAACAGGATTCCGGAACACGCGAACACGCCGTGGTTCTCACGGTACGTGATGGTCATCAGGTGCCCGTACACCTTCGAGACGCCGTACGGGTTCCGCGGATGGAACGGGGTGATTTCCGACTGGGGCGTTTCCCGGGGCTTCCCGAAGATCTCGCTGCTGGAGGCCTGGAAGAACCTGGCCCCCGGCACGATCTTCCGGATCGCCTCGAGGAGGCGGGTCACTCCCATCGCGATGACTTCCGTGGCCCGGATCGGATGGTGGAACGACGCCGCCAGGAACGAGTGGGAGGCGAAGTTGTACACCTCGTCCGGTTGATGCTCGCGGAATATCCGCTCCAGCCGTTCCTGGTCCAGCAGGTCGTCCCGCACGACCTCGATCCTGTCGCGGAGGTGCGCGATCCGGTAAAGCCCCGCCGGGTCGAGATCCGGCACGGTCCCGACCACGCGGTACCCTTTCTCCAGCAGAAACTCGGAGAGGTAGGATCCGTCCTGGCCGGCGATCCCGGTGATCAGGGTTGTCCGCTTGCGGTTTTGCACGGGGTTTTCCTCACCTCCGCGTTCCCTTCCGGCTCCGTGTCAGGCAAAACCGGCTGTTGGAAAGGTTATAGCGTGGTATCCGGTTGTTTTCGAGGAATAAGAAACAATACAACAAGGCGAGGGCGTTTACCAAATGACCCGGGGCGGCCCCGATCGCCCACGCCAGCGCTTTCCGGAACGGGGAAGCCGGCAGCGGGGCGATCCATCTCCGGTATTCCTCGAGCGAATAGGCGGCCATGGCCCTGTAGGTCAGCAGCGCCTTCGCTTCCTTCCACGGTTCCCGCGGCGTGACGCGTGCCTTGGTCCGATCGGGGAATCCCCCGAAGGACCAGATCAACTCCGGCCACTTGAACATCCAGATCTCGAAGCTGCGGGCGGCCCAGGAGGCGTTGGCGTTCCTGACGGAGATCAGGGGGCGGGAGACCACGAGGGCGTCCCCGGGCAGGCGGTCCTGGAAGATCACTCCCACGTGCACGAAGAGGGATCCGTAGTAGGGGGCCCGGGCCCGGGAGAGCCATAAGGACCGCCGGATCACGACGCAGGGGATGAAGGAGAGGTGGTTCGCCACGTCCGAGAAGAGGCGGTCCGAATCGGACGGGCGAAATACCCGGTTTTCGGTAAAAGGGAGTCTTCCCTCCCCGAGGATCCCGGCGAGTTCGGCGTCCCGGTCTTCCGCATTAACGACGATCAGGTCGAAGCCTTCCCGGCAATGCCCGAGCACCTCCGCGACCGCTCCCGGAGCCAGGACGTCGTCGTCCGACATCATCCAGCAGTACTTCCCCTGCGCCAGCTCGACCGTCCTGTCGTAGTCCCGGTCCACCCCCCCGTTGGCGTCCAGCCGGAAATACCGCAGGGAGGGGAAGCGCCGGGCGAATCCCTCTACCGTTTCACGGGTCCCGTCGGTCGAGGCGGCATCCACCACGACGATTTCCACCTCGTCGGTGGCCTGGGAGCCGAGGCTTTCGATCGTGGCTCCGATAAACGCCGCCCGGTTCCGGGTCGTGATGCAGAAGGAGAGGGTGATGTCGCCCATTGGCTCGGGATTACCGGGGAAACAGGTTTCTTGCGAACTTGTACGCCTTCTCCGCGGGCTTCAGCGCGAAGGGCGGGGCCGCCTTGAAAATAAGGATCCGGGCCTTGTCGAGGAGGGGATCGTCCCGGTAAAGCTTTTCCACAAGACGCGCCAGGAGCGCCATCTCGTCCGGTTTTCCCGTCTCGTGCGTTCTCAGCTTGATATAGAGGAGGTTGAGAAGAGGGTATTCGTTCCGCAGGACCCTGCGGATATGGTACGCCTCGGCGCTCTTCCCGCCGAAGAACGTGTCCGCAAGACGGTGGTAGCCGTCGATCGCGATGCCGACCCGGCGGGCGATGCCGCCTCCCGAGAACGAATCGTTGTCGTCGCGCTTCAGGAGGAAACTCTCCGAGAGGTATTTGACCCTCAAGCCGCCGGGGATCCGGCGGAACAGCCTGGCGACATGGTCCCAGCAGCTTCCCACGAACGTATCGTCCGTTTCCGCGCCACCCCACGTTTCCTTGCGGACCACCAGGGAGCTCATGAAGCTGAAAAACGCCGTGGTGGTCAGCCCCCGCCCGAAAAAATCCTTCCGCTCGGCCGGGTTCCCCAGGTTGTAGGTGCTCCCGTCCGGGGCATCCAGGATCGGGTGCGGCCGCTGCGGCCGCATATGGAAATCGCAGAGGGTGAAGCCGCACAGGTAAAGGTCCATTCCCAGGCGGATCTCATCGAGCACTTTCCCCAGGGCTTTGTCCGCCATGCAGTCGTCCGCGCTGAATAGCCATACATACTCGCCCCTCGCCAGCTCCACGGATTTCGCCATGTCCCGGTCGATGCCGCCTTTCTCGTCCAGGCGGTGATAGCGAAGCCCCGGGAACCGCTCCCGACGTTTCCGCACGATCTCCTCCGTATTGTCGGTCGAAGCACCGTCGACGACGACGAGTTCGACGTCGTCGACGACCTGGGGAAGGATGCTGTCCAGCGTCTGGCCGATGAACCGGCCGAAGTTGTACGTCGGGATGCAGATGGAGAGCTTCATTCCCGTTTCGCGCATGTCACGCGACCAGGCTTTCGTAGAGACGCACGTGCCGTCCCGCGATGCCGTCCCACTCGCGCGTCGAGGGGTTCGGTGGGCGCCGCTCGCCGATATGCGATTTCAAGGCCGCGCGCATCTCCTCCGCGTCCAGGGCGCGCGCGTAATAGACGTTGTCGCCCGGGAAATACCCGTTCTTTTCCCGGGACGTGGTCAACACGAACGTTCCTTGCGCCATGGCTCCATGGAGGGATGTGTTCCAGCCCCCGCCGCCGTCCCGAAAGGGGAACACCGCCGCGTCCGAGGCCGCGAGGACCCGGCCGGCGTCCTCCGACTCGAGAAATCCCGTGATCCTGACCTTCCCGGCCCACGGGGGTTGCCCCGCCTTTTTCAGGATGGTCCTATGGTACCCGTCGGAAGGGTCCAGGTCGCAGATCAGCACGAGCCGGTGTTCCGCCGGGTCCGCGATATCGAAGAGGAGGTCGATCCCCTTGGCGGGAGAGGCGAAACCGAAATATGCGACCGCCCGCCCGGGCCGCAGGCCCCACCGTTCGAGGATGGCGTCCCGCTCCTCTCCGGACAGGGTGACCGCCGGGATCGAGGATGCGTTGGGGATGAACTCGATCTTCTTGAAGGCCAGGCAGCGCCGGTACCAGGAAGGCATCGTTTTCACGTAATCGGGGCGGACGACGACCAGCCCGCCCGGCAGCAGGGCGTTCGGCAGGTTCGGCAAACTGCCCTTCGGATGGTATTCGTGCCACGTCTGGACCACCGGGCCGTTCAATGCGCGGGCGATCGCCGGCAACAGCCACTGGATTTTCCCGTACACCAGGGTCGGGAACTGGATGTGGACGATGTCCGGGCGCCACTTCCGCAGGACCCGGGCGATGTGAGGAGCGTCCCGGAGATTCCATCCGCGGACTACCGGGAGGAGCTGGACGCCGGGGACGGGAGGTAGACCCGCTCCCTCGCTTGTCAGGACGCCTACCGAATGCTCCGCTCTTCTCGCCAGGGACGCGGCCAGGGAGGCGGTGTAGTCCCCGACGCCGCACTTCATCGGGGGGAAGGATCCCGATACCAGCAGGATTCTCATCCGGTCCTCCGGAGGGCAAGCCATCCGAAGGTGTATTCCTTTCCCCCGGAACGGACGACCCTTTCACCGGCGTCGAGGTCGATTTCCCCGACCGGTTCCAGCCCGTGCCCCCTCGCGTCCGCAAGGAACCGCAGGACTTCCCCCCGCGAGAAGATGGTCCACTCCATCCCGAACATAGTAATGCCATTCGTATCGATCTTCTCCGGCCAGTAGTCGAAGGATGAGATGAAGTATCCCCCCGGTCGCAGCAACCGCGAGATCTCCGCGAGCAGCCGGGGAGCGTCGAAGCCGTGTTCCATGACGGAGACGGCGGTGACCGCGCCGAACGATCCGTCGCGGAAGGGTGTCTGCAGGAAGTCGCCGATCTCGTACCGGATGGCGTCGGGAAAGGGCATCTTACGGATCCCGGGGTTCAGGTCGATCCCGGCGAGGGAGGCGAACCCCAGGCGGTGCAGAGCCGGAAGGATCTCGGAGGCGTAGGCCCCGATGTCGAGGACCGGCACGGATTTCGGAAGCCGGTCGAGCAGAAACGCCGCGGTGGCGAGGACGTCCCAGCTCTTCAGGCGGTCGCCCACGGGAACTCTTCCGGGGAATCCGAGCCGGCGCAGGAAACCGACAAACCATGGGTCGATGCAGCATGCCCCGGCACCCCTCAGCTCCCTCCGGGCATCTTCGATCGCGGCTTTCGAAAGCAGGACACGGACTGCCATAAATGGGTCCTTCTCCAAAGAAGGGTCTATTTTCCCGGGAACGCCGTTCGGCCCCTGGAGATGAGCCAGGCCCGCGTGCCCGGCGCCGCGAAAGCCGCAATCCCGACGGAAAGGACCAGGAGGGAGAGAATCGCGGAAGCGGCGACGGCGGGTGCCATCGGACCGACGAGAACAAGGCGCCCCGCGGCGGCGACGAGGATGGCGATTGCAAGCGGGGGTGCCACGTCTTCGAGAAACCAGCGGCTCCCTTCGCCGCGGAGCAGCCTGCGGTGCGTCAGCGGAACACCCGCCGCGATGGAGGCGGCGTTTAGCATGGCCCATGCCGAGGCACCTCCCACCGCCCCGTACCGCGAGGTCAGGAAGAAGATGGCGGGGATGATGGCGACGATGAAGACCGCGTTCATCGACAGGGCGAGCCTTGTCCATCCGTGCGCAAGTTGCAGCGCATAGGGAAGGTTCATCAGTCCGTTCATCGCCGTACCGGCAATCAGGAGGCTGACGACGGGTGCGGCGTTCCGGGCGGCCTCCGCGTTTCCCGTCCAAAGGGCAAGGACATCGTGGGAAAAGAATGCCACGATCGAGGCCACGGGGAGGATCAGCACGGCCATCAGCTGGGATCCGAGATGATAGAGTTCCCGCACGCCCCTTTCGTCCCGAGCGGCCACCATCGCCGTTATCCGCGGGAAAGTGGCGTTGAATACCGGCGTGATCAGGACATAGAGCCCGTTCCCGACGGCGGTCGCCAGTGCGTAATATCCGAACGTTTTCAGCGGGAGGAGCCTGCTCAGGAGGATCTTGTCGAGCTGCGTGAGAAGGATCGTCGAGAAGGCGATTCCGCCCGTCCCCGCAGCGAATCGCCAGACGTTCTTGAGCAGGACGGGTGAGAAGCGGGGCCGGTGGTCGTCGGCCGGGAGGCTGTGCCAGAGGGACCACCCAAGGGCGGCCGCCTGCATGGCCGCCACGGCCAGTTGCCATCCCAGGAACGCCGTGACGGTGGGAGAGAAGAGCCAGAGGACGAGGACCGCGCCTCCGCTCCCGGCGATCGACATGGCGATCTTGATCCCGTTGAAGAGAACTTGGCGCTGCAGCCCCATTAATCCGCCCTGGTAGAAAGCGAGGGGAAGCTGCAGGGCGGCGAGCCCTCCCATCAGCGTCAAGGCGCGCACGATTTCGGGAATGGGCAAGGCCCCGGCATTGACCCACTTCGTGGCGATCAGGGGGGAGACCGCGACGATGGCGGCACCCGCGCAGATCCCGATGGTCCAGTACACGGTTTCCAGCGTCCGTGCGAAATCCCTCGCTTCCCGGGCCTTTTGCGGCGAGACGGAGTATCGGGCCATCTCGCGGTTCATCGTGGGCGCCAGGCCGAAATCCAATACCTGCACGATCGTCTGGATCATGACGTGGAAGCCGATCAGGCCGTACGCTTCCGCCCCGAGGAACCGGATATAGAAGGGAATGAACGCCAGCTGCAGCAGGGCGGCCATGCCCGACCCCGCGAAGTTGGCGAACAGGTTCGACTCGTACCGGGTCATGGGGGGAATGGCTCGGCCCCCGACCTACCGCTCATTTCGTGTCCGGGAAGGGGCTTCCTTGGGCGGCATGGATTTCATCAGCGCGATCTCCTGCGACAACTTCTTGTTCATCTGCTGGAGCTTCGAGATGGTGATGGAAAAGTGGATGAGGATCAGGACGATGAAGAGGATGCCGATCAGGAAGAGGAGGGACGGCGGGTAGGCGATCCCGACCGCGGCGGAGAACCGGTTCAGCCAGTCCTGCTTCACCGAGAGGACGAGGACGATGACGCTGCCGGAAAGCCACAGGATGGAGTACTCCTCCCTCAGCTTGCGGCGGCGCACCATCTCGACGATGTACAGGAGCAACGCGAGGGAGGCGAATATAGAAAGCGCGGCGATCCGCTTCATCTGAAACTCCGGATGCAATTGATCAGGAAGGACATCGTCACTTTGACCATATAATACATCGCCCGGAACGGGGTGATGGAGGATTTTCCCTCCTCCCGCTCGTACATGCGCACCGGCACCTCGACGGCGCGCGCCTTCATGCGGTGCATGAGGATGTAGGAGTCTACCTCGGGGTAGTCGGCGGGGTAATGGATCGAGTACAGCTCCATGAGACGCCGGTTGATCGCGAAGAAACCCGACGTGGGGTCGGTGACGCGGTACCCGGTGAACAGGTTGACGAGGATCCGGAAGAACCGGATCCCGAAGATCCTCGGGTAGGAGACGCGGTACATCGCTTCTCCCAGGAAGCGCGAGCCGATCACGGCGTCGGCCTCCCCCCGAAGGACCGGTTCCAGGAGGCGGCCGATGTCCCCCGGGTCGTGCTGCCCGTCCCCGTCGAGACGCGCCACGGCGTCGTAGCCCTGCTCCAGGGCGTAGAGGAAGGCGGTCTGGACCGCCCCGCCGATCCCCAGGTTGCACGGAAGGTCCAGGACGATCGCTCCCGCGTTCCGCGCGACCTCCGACGTGGCGTCGGGGGAACCGTCGTTCACCACGAGGATGTCGTAGGGATTCTGGTCGCGTACCGCCTTGACGACCGAGCCGATCTTCTTTTCCTCGCGGTAGGCCGGGATGGCGACGAGAACGCGGGCCGCGAGGGGAATGGCGGGTACGGCCGTCCGGGTCATGGGATGTTCTGGCTCCGAAACATGATATTTTATAACATATGCTTTCCGAAACGATATGAAGGGGGTGTAATTATCTTCCGAAGGATCAACCGAAGGGAGTTTCTGCGCCTGGCGGGCGCCGTCGCGGGAACCGGCGCCTCCCCGGCCGTCGTTTCCCTGCTCCACGCCGCCTCCGGGCCTTCCGTTCCCGTCTCCGAGGTCTCCGGGGGTTCGCCCGGGGAGAACGCGAAAAAGGCTGTGGAGGCGCTCGGCGGAATGGGCACGTTCGTGTCCCGCGGCGACGTCGTGGTCGTCAAGCCCAACATCGGGTGGGACCGCACCCCCGCGCAGGCGGCGAATACCCACCCCGACTTCGTGGTGGCCGTGGCCGCGATGTGCCTGGCCGCCGGTGCGAAGGAAGTCCGCGTCTTCGACCGGACCTGCAACGAGTCGCGGCGTTGCTACGTCAACAGCGGGATCCAGGAGGCCGTGGAGCTTTTCGCGAGGAAGAACCACGCCGCCGACGCGCTCCGGATCTATCATGTCGAGGGGCGGAAGTTCGTCCGCACCTCGATCCCCGAGCCGCTGGCGCTGAAGGAATGGGAGTTGTACCGGGACGTCCTCGAGGCGGACAAGGTCGTGAACGTCCCCGTCGCCAAGCACCACTCGCTGTCGGTCGTCACGCTCGGGATGAAGAACCTGATGGGCGTCATGGGGGGGAACCGGGGGCAGATCCACTTCCGGCTTTCCGAATGCCTCGTGGACATCAACCGGAGGGTGCCGTCCCGGCTGACCGTGATCGACGCGGGCCGCGTGCTTCTCCGGAACGGGCCGTCGGGTGGAGACCTCGCCGACGTTAAGGAGTTCGGGATGGCGTTCGCCTCGGCCGACGTGGTCGCCGCCGATGTCGTGGCGGCGGAGAGGATCTTCGGCCTGAAGCCGGAAAACGTGTCCCACATCCGGAGGGCCCTGGAATCGGGCCTGGGGATATCGTCTCCCGCGCAGATCCGCCTGCTGAAGGCGTAAAGGGTCGGGGAAAAGGGCCGCAAGGCGTTTTGCCGCAAACAGATCAGTCGATCGAGAGGAGAACGGAACGTGGGCTATTTTCGGAAGGCAGGGTATTCGGCGGTCATGGCGGTGGGGATCGCATGCATCGCGCTGGCCGGCGGATGCTCGAGCAAGGACTTCAACCGGGAGGTCGTCGCCACGGTGAACGACGAGAAGATCACCGTCCTCGAGCTCCGGGAGTACCTCGGCGCGCCGACCGGGGTCTTCGCGTTCACGAGCATGGCGCCGGAACAGAAGAAAAACGCGGTCGACCAGTTGATCGCGGGGCGCCTCGTGGTGCAGGAAGGCCGGTCCATGGGCCTCGACAATACCCCGGAGTACAGGGAGGCCGTCCGGAACAACCAGGTCGGCGTGCGGATCAACGCCTTGCTGCGGAAGGAGGCGGGGGAGAAGCTGAAGCTCGACGAGAAGGAGATCCAGGCCGAGGCGGCGAAGATCAAGGGGGAGAATGCCGGCCTCTCCGATACGGACGCGACCGACCGGGCCGCGAGGGCCATCATCGATCGCCAGATCCGCAAGATTCAGAAGGACCTGGTCGTCACGGCCAGGAAGGAAACGGGAGCCGCCGTGGACAACGCGGTGCTGGACCGGATCGGCAAGGGGGAGAACCTTCCGGACAACGCCGTTCTCGCCTCCGCCGGGAGCGAGAAGATCCTGTACGGGGACGTCAAGAAGACCATGCGGCAGATGCCGGAGCTTCCGATGCGGAGGGGCACGGAGAGCCTCGAGGTCGTCCGCGCCTTGATCGACAAGATCCTCGACCAGGAGCTGGTCTTGCGGGCGATGACGGAGTACTCGAGGAAGCGGGGAGTGGACGGCTCGGAATGGCTCCGGACTTCGCAGCTGAACATGGAGCGGGCGGTCATCGCCAACCTGTTGTTCGACAAGTTCTCGGAAAAGGACCCCGAGGTGACGGACGTCGAAGTCGCGACGGACTACGAGAAGCGCGTCCAGATGATGGGGGAGGACAAGGCGAAGGCCCCGCCCCTGGAAGCGGTGAAGGAGCAGCTCCGGGAGATCCTGAAGAATCAGAAACTTCGCGGCGCGTTCGAGGAGCACATCGGGGAGCTCCGGAAGAAGGGGAAGGTGACGATCAAAGATGACGTTCTCGGCAAGGTGTGATCCGGCAAGGCCGGGGCGGCGGGGGCGGACGGGCCGCCTCCCGTTCGTCCTGGCCGCGCTCCTGTCCGTTCTCGCGGTCGCCGGGGGCGCTTCTTCCCAGGAAAAAGCGGGTCCGCGGCTTCCCGCGGGAAGCGTGGTGCACGGGCGCACGATGCTCGAGCCCGGGGCGGCGGCCCCCGGCTTCACCGTCAAGGACCTCTCGGGGGAGGTCTTCGACCTCGAGGTCGAAAAGATGAATTCCCCGCACCTGCTGGTTTTCTTCTCCATCTTCTGCGAGCCGTGCCGGCGCGAGTTGGCGGTCGTCCAGAGGCTTCACGACAAGTACCGGGATGCCGGCTGGCGGGTGGTTGCCGTGGCGCTCGACGGCGAGCCGCTGAAACACGGCGTGGACGGGTTCGCCCGGCAGGAAGGGTACGGTTTCCGGGTGCTTATGGACGAACTGGATGCGCGGGAGACGTTCCGGGTCGCGGACGCGTACGGCGTGTCCGAGATTCCATCGGTTTTCGTGATCGAAAAGGGAGGAGGGATCTTCTTCGGGCGGAGGGGATTCACCCGGGAAGAGGAGCTCGAGAAGGCCATGCAATCCCTCCGGAAGCCATAGGGTGCGGGCATGACGGTTCCCGAGCCGCGGTTCCTCCTGTTCGATCCCGTCGGGAATGCTTGGCCCGGGGTTCGCCTTCCCCAGGTTGCCTTCGCCGGGCGCTCCAACGTGGGAAAATCGTCCCTGCTGAACGCGCTGGCCGGCCGGTCCCGCCTGGCCCGGGTCAGCAACACCCCCGGAAGGACCCGCGGCATCGCGGTCTTCGAGGTATTGGGCCGTTTCGCCTTCGCAGACCTTCCGGGGTACGGTTTCGCGAAGGTGTCCCGGGCGGAGCGGGAGGCGTGGAAGGTGCTGGTCGAGGGGTATCTCTCGGGGTGCGGGTACTTGAGGCGCGTGTACATCCTCGTGGATCTCCGCAGGGGACCCGAAGAGGAGGAACGCCGGCTCGCGGAGTACCTGTCCGCGCATTCGGTGTCGTATCGCTGGGTGGGGACCAAGGCGGACAAGCTCTCTCCGCGGGAAACGACCGCCGCCCTCTCCCGGTTCGCGGGGGAGCCGTGGCTCGACGACGGGGGAGCGGTCGTGGGGACCTCCGCCCGCACCAAGGGCGGGATCGATCGCCTGTGGGGCGATATACGCGCCGCTTTTGCGCCTTAAATCCGGGGGGCGGATCATATAATATCCATGCATTTCACCGCTGTCGGCGATCCGCCATCCCACGCAACCCGTCCGAAAGGAATCGTCGGGGATCGGGTGACGAACGAATCGGTTCACGGCGGATAGCGGCCGCGCGGAGGAGATTTCCTTGTTTCCCATCATCGAGGCCAGAGAGATCGCGAAGAATGTCTTCCATCAGCGGATCCTGGCGCCCAGGATCGCCCAAAAACGGAAAGCGGGGCAGTTCCTCGTGCTTCGCCTGGGGGAGGACGGGGAGCGGATCCCCCTGACGATCGTGGACTCCGATCCCGCGGACGGTTCGGTGACGATCATCTTCCAGGCGATGGGCAAGTCCACGACCGGGTTTTCCCGCCTTTCGGCAGGGGACGCCTACACGGACGTCGTGGGTCCCCTGGGGCGGCCCACGCACATCGAGAAGTTCGGCACCGTCGTCGGGATCGGCGGGGGCATCGGGGCCGCGCCCCTTCTCCCCATCGCCGTTTCCGTCCGGGAGGCGGGGAACCGGCTGCTCACGATCATGGGGGCCAGGACGAAGGACCTGCTGATTCTCGAGGACGAGTTGCGGGCGATCTCCGACGGGATCGTCGTCACCACGGACGACGGGTCGTACGCCGAGAAGGGATTCGTCACGACCGCCCTGCAGGGGATGATCGACCGCGGCGAGAAGATCGACCTGTGCATCGCCATCGGCCCTCTGCCGATGATGCGGGCCGTGACCGAAGTGACCCGCCCCCACCGGATCCGGACCATGGTCAGCCTGAACCCGATCATGGTGGACGCCACCGGGATGTGCGGCGCCTGCCGCGTGACCGTGGACGGCAAGACGAAGTTCGCCTGCGTGGACGGCCCCGAGTTCGACGCGCACCTGGTCGACTTCAAGGAGCTCATGCTCAGGAACCGGGCGTACCTGAAAGAGGAGAAGGCGGCGATGGAACGGTTCGAGCACCCGGGGGGCGGGTGCATGGGGAGCGGCGCCGGCGAACCCGCGAAAGGCGGCAACTGATGTCCGACGTCCCCCCGGCGGGCCCCCGCCCGAAACCGTTCAGCGTCCCCCGGCAGCCGATGCCGGAGCAGCACCCCGCGGAACGCGTCGGCAATTTCCGGGAAGTCCCGTACGGCTTCACCCCCGACCTGGCCATCCTCGAGGCGAGCCGCTGCATCCAGTGCAAGAACCCCAAGTGCGTGAAGGGGTGCCCCGTCAACGTCCAGATCCCGGAGTTCATCGATCTCGTGGCGAAGGGGAAATTCCTGGAGGCCGCGAGGAAGATCAAGGAGACCAACGTCCTTCCCGCGGTGTGCGGCCGCGTCTGCCCCCAGGAGGAACAGTGCGAGATGCCATGCGTCCTCGGGAAGAAGGGGGGACCCGTGGCGATCGGCCGCCTCGAGCGGTTCGTCGCCGATTTCGAGCGCGTCACCGGGAACGTCGGGATCCCCGGGATCGCTCCTCCCACGGGCAAGCGCGTGGCGGTGGTCGGGGCGGGGCCGGCGGGGCTGACCGTGGCGGGCGATCTCGCCCGGATCGGCCACGACGTGACCCTCTTCGAGGCGCTGCACAAGCCGGGAGGGGTGCTCGTGTACGGCATCCCGGAGTTCCGGCTTCCCAAGGACATCGTGCAGGCCGAGGTGGACTACATCCTGAAACTCGGAGCGAAGCTGGAATGCAACGCGGTCATCGGGAAGTCGCTCACCATCGACGAGCTGCTCGGGGAAGAGCGGTTCGACGCCGTCTTCGTCGGGACGGGCGCGGGGTTGCCTTACTTCATGAACCTGCCGGGAGAGAACCTGGTCGGGGTCTACTCGGCCAACGAATACCTGACCCGCGCGAACCTGATGAAGGCGTACCGGTTCCCGGAGGCGGACACGCCGGTCGGCAAGGGAGGGCGCGTGGCCGTCGTGGGGGGAGGGAACGTCGCGATGGACGCGGCCCGGACGGCGGTCCGGCTGGGCGCGGAAAAGGTCTGCCTGGTCTATCGCCGGTCGAAGAAGGAGATGCCCGCCCGGATCGAGGAGGTGCACCACGCGGAGGAAGAGGGGATCGAGTTCCACCTGCTCACCAACCCGATCGCGTTCCACGGGAACGAGGAAGGGTTCGTGACGGAGGTGGAGTGCCAGCGGATGGAGCTGGGCGAGCCGGACGCTTCCGGGCGGCGCCGTCCCGTCCCGGTCAAGGGATCGGAATACCGCCTCGCGGCGGAGACGGTGATCATCGCCATCGGCAACGGGGCGAACCCCCTGGTACCCTCCACGACCCCGGGCCTCGACGCCAACAAGTGGGGAAACATCCTGGCCGACGAGGAGACGGGCAAGACCAGCCGGAAAGGGGTGTTCGCCGGCGGGGACATCGTCATCGGCGCGGCGACCGTGATCCTGGCGATGGGAGCGGGGCGCAAGGCGGCGGCGGCCATCGACGAGTACCTGAAGACGGGCGCCTGGTAAGACGCCCCGAAGCGCCTATCCCCCCAGCATTTCGACGAAGGCCTGGATACGGATCCTCGTCCGCTCGTCCACGGCCCCCGGCGATTCTCCCTCCAGCGTCAGCACCGGCACGCCGACCTCCCCCCGAAGCAGGATGTCCTCGATCTGGCGGAAGCAGAACGACTGGACGTAGTGGACGACCCCCCGGGCGCCCCTTCGGGCGATTTCCGCGCGGATGTCCCGGATCCGCTCGAAGATGGAGTACGGGTAGGTGTACGCGAGGTACTGCTCGACCAGCGACGCGGCGGGGGAAGGCATCGCGAACTGCCGCTGGACCTCGTTGAGGACGATCCGGGCCCCGGCCTCCTCGAAGCACGCGTAAAGGCCGGAGACGATGGGCGGGACCCCGACGAACGCGACGGGCACGCGGTCCCTTCCCGCGGGGCGGGCCGCCGCCTCCTCCAGGAACTTCTCCGCGCCGCGGGCGTACCGTTCGGGATCGCCTTCGAAGTCGGAGCAGGCGACCAGCCACCTGTGGTTCTCTTCCCCGGTGACCCTGCCTTCCTCCCACGTCAGCCGGTCGATCTCGTGCGCGAGGCGGCGCACGGGGTCGAGCCGCGCTTTCCACCGCTCCGATTCCACCAGCGTGGTGCCGAAGCGGTCGGCCAGCTTGGAAAGCTCGAGCGAAAGCGCGCCGGGATCGCGGTCGAAGGGGAAGGCGAAGGGAACGACGGACACGCCCTTGTACTGCAGCACTTCCATCAGCGCCTGGGTGAAGCTGCAGTCGCCCTGCGTTACGGCGACGACATGCCCGAAACCGTGACGCAGCGCGACGCCGTAGATCCCCTTGATCCAACCGCAGCAGTTCCGCGGGAATCCGTCGATCTCCGCCTGCCGGATGTATACCGAGGGCTGTTCCGACGCGATGAAAACGTTGTTCAGGTCTACCGGCGCCCGCCCGCCGGCGTAGAGGACCTCGACGGGGATGGTCGTCGTGAACCCGACGCGGGAAAGGGGATCAGTCACTACGGATGAACAGGAAGTAGATCAGGATGCCCGCGACGAGCACCGCTCCCAGGCCGAAGGTGACGAGGTTCTCGTTGATCGCCGCCTCCCCTTCCCCGAGGTTCGCATAACGTATGACGACGATCGTTCCGCCGAGACCGAAGAGGAGCGCAAGGAGGTACTTCCAGCGGAAGATCAGGGCGAGGATGAACAGCGCCCCGGCGCCGAACAGCACGCGGCCGTCGTTTGCAAGTTCCATGATTTTCGCGTTGGTGAGATAATCGAGAAATTCGTTCAAATCGTCCTCCTGCCGCCTGGCGGTTGGTTGACATCTATACGATAGCGTTTTAACTTAAAAAAATCAAAGCATTAGGAGAAGAAGTGGAAAATCCGATCGGCGTGTTCGATTCCGGGATGGGCGGATTGACCGTCCTGAAGGAGCTGGTGCAGGCGCTTCCCTCGGAGCATTTCGTTTACGTGGGGGACACCGCCCGCGTCCCGTACGGGGGGAAGTCCCCGGAGACCGTCACCCGCTATTCCATCGAGATCGCGAACCACCTCATCACCCGCCACGACATCAAGCTGCTCGTCGTGGCATGCAACACCGCGTCGTCGCTGGCCCTGCCCGTGATGAGGAAGATCTACAAGATCCCCGTCGTCGGGATGGTCGATCCCTGCGTGCGCCGCGCCGCCGCCCTTCGGAGGAAGTCGAGCATCGGCGTCATCGGGACGCTGGGAACGGTCCGCTCGGGGGCGTACGAAGACGCCTTGCGGGTCGCCGTACCGACGGCGAGGGTCCGGTCGATCCCCTGCCCCCTGCTCGTGGCGCTGGCGGAGGAGGGATGGACGGACAACGACATCTCCCGGGCCGTGATCGCGGAATACCTTTTGCCCTTCCGTTCGGAGCCCCCGGACGCCTTGATCCTGGGCTGTACCCATTACCCGGTCCTCAAG
>JACZKY010050168.1_pt1 | contig 36831 bp, 38 predicted proteins | sample 8237611 | NCBI WGS metagenome assembly JACZKY01 (sample SAMN16148055, study PRJNA663545) | marine sediment metagenome | biome: sediments and biomass from bioreactor inoculated with such sediments; feature: coastal sediments; material: methane- and iron-fed bioreactor; isolation source: Bothnian...
CGCCCGGCCCATCCGGTTCCGCCGCGCGGCCGACGCCGGTCAGTTCGCGCAAGCCCTCACGACCAAGCGCCCAATTGCGCGGCCGCGACAGGATCCGGCGGCGCATGCGCAGCACCATATGCGCACGGGTCAGTTCGTGGGTGGGCGTGCGCAGGTCCATCTCGGCATCATGGAAGACCAGGTCCTCGAGGTGGACCAGCTCGCCTTCGACCCAGAGCGCAGCCGCCGCATCGTGGAAATGCGAGCGCTCGATCCAGCCCTCCGCGACCCGTGAGCGCGCCAGCCGCTCGTCGAGCCGCACGAGCACCTCGGTGGCGCGCGCGACCGGCCGCATGAGGGTTTCGAGCGGAAGAGTGCCGATGTCGTAAGCCATTGATTTCACGATAGCTGACTTGCGACAGTCAAGCTAGTTGGTTGTTCGCTTTACTCATGGGGGGCTTTTCTAGCGGCTGTTTTCACTATCGATAATGAGCCCTTATCGATAGTGATTGATTTCGGCGCCCAAATCACCCAGAATCGTCCTCCAGATCAGCGTCGGCGGCCTGCCGCACGGCCCTTGCGACCGGGAAAGCGAGCAAAATGCGCAAAACGCCCCTTCCAGCAGAGACGTCCGGAAAGAATGGCCGCCGGCCGGGTCCCGTCTCCGACGACGCTATTCGCCGCGCCGAAGCCCTCGACGCGCTCGATTCCGTGCTGCCCTACCATCGGCGCGATTTTCTCGCCGGCATCCTCAGCGACGACGATGTCGCCACGCTGCGCCATCTCGCCAATGAGGGCATCGGCGAGAACTCGCTGCGCGCGCTCGCCTCCGATCTCGGCTATCTCGAAGCCTGGTGCCTGGCGTCGACCGGCGCGCCGCTGCCGTGGCCGGCCCCGGAGCCGCTGCTGCTCAAATTCGTCGCCCATCATTTGTGGGATCCTGCCCGGCGCGAGACCGATCCCGCGCACGGCATGCCCGAAACCGTCGCAACGGCGCTGCAGGATGCCGGCCTGTTGCGCACCGACGGACCGCATGCGCCGAACACCGTGCGGCGGCGGCTGTCGAGCTGGGCGACATTGACCGGATGGCGCGGGCTGACGGGCAAGTTCAACGCGCCCAGCCTGAAATCCGCCCTGAAGCTTGCGGTGCGCGCCAGCCCGCGGGCGCGAAAACGCAAGAGCGCCAGGGCGGTGACCGCGGACGTGCTCGGCGCCCTGCTGCAGGCCTGCACCGGCGAGCGCCTGGTCGACGTGCGCGATCGCGCCCTGCTGCTGGTCGCCTTCGCCTCCGGCGGCCGCCGCCGCAGCGAGGTGGCATCGCTGCGCACCGCGCAGCTGATCGAGCAGGATCCGGTTCCCGCCGATCCGAAGAACCCGCAAAGCCAGCGCCTGCCCTGCCTCAACATCAACCTCAGCCGCACCAAGACCACCGACAGCGACGACGATGCGAGCGTGCTGCTGATCGGCCGGCCGGTGACGGCGCTGACCGAATGGCTGGAACGGGCAGGGATCACTGAGGGCGCGGTGTTCCGCAGCATCGATCGCTGGGGTCATCTCGAGCGCAAGGCGCTGACGCCGCAGGCCGTCAACCTGATCCTGAAGCGGCGGGCCGAGCAGGCCGGGCTCGATCCGGCGCTCCTCTCCGCGCATGGATTGCGCTCAGGCTATCTCACGGAAGCGGCGCGGCGCGGCATTCCGCTGCCCGAGGCGATGCAGCAATCGCAGCACAAGTCGATTGCCCAGGCCTCGCGCTATTACAACGATGCGGAGCGGCAGCTCGGCCGCGCCGCGCGGCTGATCGTCTAGCCGATTTGCGCCTCGACCCGGCTTAAGCGCCGAAGAGACGCCGGTCCCAATAGACGGGCTGATGCAGGCTGGTCGTGATCGACCGGAATTCCGGATGCGCCGGGTTGATCAGAACGTTGTTGTCGAGCCGTGCAATGACACTCGGCACGATCAGGATCGCGCTGCGGCGCTCAAGGCACCATGTTTCACCGAACGTCTTGCTGACCGTCGCCGGCATCGTATCCCAGCCGGGCAGCGCCGGAGGCGAGAACACCTCGTAGCTCAGCCCGCGCGGAATGGTGATCTCGACATAATGCTGGTTAGGCGGCAGTCGGCCGCTGCCGTGGACCAGCTTTTCCAGCAAGGCCGTCGAATAGTGCTCGGACGTGTATATCACCGGGCTTCCCGGCGTGTTCCAGCGTCCGGGCGCAATCGTCGAGCCGGTTGCATCGAAGATCGGAAAGAAGCCGGTCGGATCCCCGATGCGATAGGCCGACAATGTGCGGTCGAGACTCTGCGCCGTCACGCAGCGCTGCCGTATTTGAGGCCCTGGAGAATGTCGAGCACCAGCTCGGCGCCGATCTCGTTCTGGATGACGACGTCGACCGGCCGCCGGTCCTCGAGCATGGCGTGCGGCCTGAACAGAAACTCGCGTGACTCGTCCTCACTGCCCCAGACCTCGACGGCGAGGTTCCAGACCCGCGCCAGACGGGCAACCCGCATCCCCTCCTCCGACGACAGCCGAACCGTGCCGCGCTTGCGGCGCTCATAGGTCGCCTTCGGCACAAGCCGATACTTGAACTGGCCGTCGGAGGGTGCGAGAAGCCGGGCGATGCGTTCGAGCGCGTCGACCGGCAGGCCGTCCTCGATCCGGGTGATCAGCCCGAACGGCGACCTGACGCCTTCCCTGCCAGGCAGGCCCAGCACATCGGCGACATTTGCAAGTGCCAGCATGGTTACGCTCCTTCTCAACTGAGACTGAATATAGTCTCACATGAGGCATACGGCAAGGGAGCCACCGGTCTCATTCGAAACGCGCCGGCAGCCGCACGCCGTCGGCAAGATCGAAGAACCGCGTGAACTCGCCTTGGAATCCGAGCGAAACGGTGCCGGTCGGGCCATGGCGCTGCTTGGCGACGATCACCTCCGCTTTTCCCTGCGCCTCAGCCATGCTTGCCTCCCACTTGAGATAGTCGTCCGTGCCCGCCTTCGGCTCCCTGTTCTTCAGATAGTAGTCCTCCCGGTAAACAAACAGCACCACGTCGGCGTCCTGCTCGATCGAGCCGGATTCGCGCAGGTCGGCGAGCTGCGGCCGCTTGTCGTCCCGCTTCTCGACATCACGGGAAAGCTGCGACAGCGCGATAATCGGCACACCGAGTTCCTTCGCCAGAGCCTTCAGCCCGGTGGTGATCTCGGTGACCTCCTGGACCCGGTTTTGCGACGACCGCTTGCTGGTTCCCTGCATCAGCTGGATGTAGTCGATGACAAGCACATCAAGCCCATGCTGCCGCTTGAGCCGCCGGGCGCGCGCGGCAAGCTGCGCGATCGAGATGCCGCCGGTCTGGTCGATATGGAACGGGATTTTTTTCAGCGCCTCCGAGCGTTCAACCAGCCTTTGGAACTCGCTTTCATCGATCTCGCCGCGGCGGATGCGGGACGAAGAGATTTCGGCCTGTTCAGAGATGATGCGGGTGGCCAGCTGCTCGGCCGACATTTCGAGAGAGAAAAAACCGACCACACCGCCCTTGCCTGCCCGCACCGAACCATCGGCGCGCTGGGCGGGCTCGTAAGCGCTGGCAATGTTGAAAGCGATGTTGGTGGCGAGGGAGGTCTTGCCCATGCCGGGCCGCCCGGCAAGCACGATCAGATCCGATGCCTGCAGCCCGCCCATGCGCCGGTCGAGATCGCACAGGCCGGTGGCGATGCCCGACAGGTGGCCGTCACGCATATAGGCCGCGCTCGCCATGTCGACCGCGCTCCTGATCGCGTCAGCGAAACCCGCGAAACCACCGTCATCGCGCCCGCTCTCGGCGATTTCGAACAGGCGGCGCTCAACCGCCTCGATCTGGTCCTCCGGAGAGCTGTCGACCGGGGCGTCATAAGCGCTGTTGACCATGTCCTCCCCGACCGCGATCAGCATGCGGCGCGTGGCGAGATCATAAATCGCGCGGCCGTAGTCGGGAGCGTTGATGATGGTGACCGCCTCCGCCGCCAGCCGCACCAGATACTGGCCGACAGTCATGGGACCGACCTTTTCTTCCGACGGCAGGAAGGTCCGCATCGTCACCGGATTGGCCGCCCTCCCCGTGCCGATCAGTTCGGCCGACACGTCGAAGATCTTCCGATGCAGGGGTTCATAGAAGTGCTCGCCCCGCAGGAAGTCCGAGACGCGATAATACGCATCATTGTTGACCAGAATTGCACCGAGAAGCGCCTGTTCGGCCTCGATATTGTTCGGCGCCTCCCGGTAAAGCGGTGCCGGTTCGAGCTCGAATTTCAGGGCTGCGTTCGAAGCCGTCATTTCCATCCCCTCCCCTTAAGGCTCTTGGCCAGTGCGCTGCTGATCTCAAGTTTTCCCGGTTGCTCGGCCGCAGCATCCAATCGCACGGCGCCTGCGCTGCACGCCGTCTCCTTCCCGGTCGCTTCACCCTCCAGCGTTGCCCGTCTGGCATTGAGCAGGGCCATGATCATCGGCCAGGCCGAGAATTTCCCGTCCCTTGCCCGATCGGTCAGGTTGCGCAGATAACCACCGGCGTTATTGATCTGCTCGGTTCGCTGGAAAATCGCTGCCAGCGTGATCGCAGCGTGCTGCTCGCCCATGACCTCCCGCGCTTCACGCCAGGCGCTCGGACTGATCCCCAGCATCGGCCGCGCCAGTTCGGCGGCCGCGAGAAAATCGCGCCAGTGGCGGATTTCGTCGCCCTGGGCGAGGCCTCGCAGGTTCGGGCAGGCATCCAGCACGATCCCCAATGGCAGTTCCCGCTTTGGCAGGCTCCGCACGTTGTCGGTGTCCGCAGCGCCTGTGCCAGCTTCTTCTTTATTTTCTGGGCCGTTTTTAGATTCAGATATTTGGTGTGGATTTGAATTCTGTATGTGCGCGCCACTACGGGACTCATTGGCGTCCGGATTCTGTGTTTTTGCGAAAGATTCCAGTACTTCACGGATCTCGGCGCAGAGCGCGTGCAGATCGATGTAGACCTCATCGAGGAGCTGGCGAGGCGCGGTCCGCGGAAGGCGGCTTACGATGGCCTGGTAGGCCTGCTGGACCCTGCCCCAGTTTCCGGGCACGTTCTCCTCGATGCCGGTCTCGATCAGCTTGACGATATCGCGCCGGATCAACGTCAGACGCTCACGGGCGACCTGAAAGGCTCGCTTCTCTGCTTTGACGACGTCGGCCAGCTCCACGAACTCCTGGGCTCGAGCGACGATTGGCGAGAGATCAAAGCCATAGGCCTGCTCGATCTGCCCACCCTTGCCCTTGCGCGCGAAGCGTTTGCCGTTCGGGCTGTCCCGTCGGATGATCAGGCCACAGTCGACGAGCACCGCCAGATGCCGACGCAGCGTCGTCGCCGGCATACCGTTGGTTCGCTCAGTGAGTTTTTCGTTGGACGGCCAGACGATCAGGTCGCCCTCGGCCTCGAGCTCATTGCCCTGATGGAAGGACAAAAGCGCGTTGAGGATCGCCAATGAACGGTCCGTGGCGCCAAGCAACTCCTTCGCGTCCCGGATCGCGTAGAATGTCTTCCATTTCTCGACACGAGCCCCATCCGGGACTGCCTTTGCCATTGCTTGGCGGGTCAACATGCCAAGCGTCATCATTCGCCGCCCGAAGGGCGTCGTTGGGGTATGCGTCTGCATTTTTCTTCACCTATTGCTAGGCAAAAGAAACCTGCTCGCCGAACTGACGCCATGGACTCTTGACAGTGATTCGCGGATTTGCGATTCTCAGTCTGCTACAACTGTGAGAAGGGCTTCCGCGTCGGTGACGTTCGGGGGCCTTTTTCTTTTGCAGGTCAATCTCCGTCTTGAGTTTCGTCCTTCTCCGAGCGGAATTCCTCGTACAGTCGCCCAAGGTTTTCCGACACGAAGGTCCCAAATGCGGCCGCCTCGTTCCCATTGGCCTTGAGCGCGATGGTGAACGTGCGGCCGTTGCCGCTGATATTGGCTTCGAGACGGCCGTCGACTGGCGCCCAGCTTCGCGTTGCCCCCGGTTTCGAGGGCCGCGCGCGTCGGCTGGTATTCCTGAGAGCGCTGAACACCTTCTCGAAGCGAGCGTCGCTTCGAAGCGCGGCGAATCCCGGCTCCTCGATCACTGCATAGGCCTTTTCGAGATTGCCGGGCCGATCGAGAAGAAGCTTCAGTTCGTACCACCTGTCGCGCCCGGTCTTCCTCGCGCGACCGATCGCCTTGAGCAGCCGGTCGGGCAGGCTTGCGACGGCCAGCATTTTGGAAAGCGTCGCGGCGTCGATCCTCAGCGCCTCGAACACGGTGGAATTGTTGTCGTCAAATTTGCGATCGACGATATCGGCCGCAAACATCGCCTTTTCGATGAACGACGTGTTGGCGCGACCGGCATTCTCCTGACCCTGCGAGATTATGTGTTCGCGGTCGGAAATGTCCCGGACCACCGCACGCAGTTTTCGGCCGAGCTCGAGGGCAATGGTCCTACGCAGATGGCCGAACACCAGCATATAGCGGCCCGGATGCTGCGGATGGGGCCGCAGGAGGGCAGGGGAGTCCTGACCGCGAACCTGCATAGCATCGCGGACTTTGGCATACTCCTCCGCATAGTCCGGATCATCCAGATCGAAACGGTCACGGGAGAAGGAGTCATCGACGAGGGCAGGGTCGACCTCAATGATCGTCTCGCCCTTGAGCAGCTTGTCCGCCTGTGCGGCCATTTCGTCGATAGTGCTTATGAGCGACCGCGAGGCGCCTTTGACCGTGTAGTCGAGCGCGACAGGATTTTCGCCCTGCGGGTCGGCCTGCTCCATGATCTTCGCGAAGGGATTCGTCCGGGCCATTTGACCACTATCCCCTTTCCCGGCTTATGCCGCTGAAACGAAAGAGCTTTTTGGCGATTTTGACGGCAGTCAACATCACATCCGCCCCCAAGCCTGGTGAATCAGGCCCTGTATCTCGAAATTGACCGCATCCATGCATTCGATGGCACGGTCGTAGGTGTCGGCGCTGAACTGCTTCTTTTCGACCTCGTACAGCGTCTGCTTGGTGAGGCCCGCATCCGAGATGGCCGTGGATTTGAGCATCGGATTCTTCAGGATTTCCTCGGCCAGCATCGACTGCATGAAGCCGAGCATCTGGGCTTGGGGAATGTCCGTCGGCTCGTATCGCGTGATGAGATAGCGAAGCCAGTCCAGCCGGACATGCGCGCCCGCCTTCTTGATCGACTTCAGGATGTTCCCCAGCATCAACAAGAACTGGCTCATCGACATCAGGTCCAGCATCTGCGGATGAACGGTGATTAGGACCGAGGTGGCGGCCGACAGCGCCGAGAGCGTCAGATATCCGAGCTGCGGCGGGCAATCGATGACGACCACGTCGTAGCGCTCCTCGACGGCCTCCAGCGACCGCGCTACCCTTACGAAAAACCGCTTCCCCTCCGTCGCCGGAGGTTGCATCGCAAGTGGCGTGTCGTATTCGTATTCCTGAAGCTCAAGGTTCGCCGGTATGATATCCAGCAACGGGAAGTTCGTTCGCCGGATGACCTTTTCGGTTGGAACGGGTTCGTCGTACCGGATCGCGTCGTAGAGCGACGGGTTCCTATCGAGCTCCGGCTGGAAGCCGTGCAGCGCGGACAGCGACGCCTGCGGATCGAGGTCGACGGCCAGAACCCTGTGGCCCGTCAGCGCGAGATGCTGCGCCAGATGCGCGGCCGTCGTGGTCTTGCCCGAGCCACCTTTGAAATTCACGACGGCAATCACCTGCAACTTCTCACCTGGCTTGCGATAGGGAACGTATTTCTTCGCGTCCGACCGCCCGTTCTTGTCAAGGTAATGCCGCAGTTCGGTCATCTGCTCGGCGGTGTAGCGGCGACGGCCGCCGGCGACGACCAAGGGTTTCGGACCTTTCTTCTCGAGGTCGAGACGCTTCAGATTGTTCGGGCTGATGCCAAGGTAGTGGGCCACCTCCGCCATCGAGAAATGGCGAAGCGTCTTTTGACCAGTCTCGGGGAATTTCTCCACCCGGAGTTGGTCGAGCTTGCGGGAGATTTCCGCACCCTGCGCGAGGATCTTGTCGTCAAACTCAAATGACGGAAGTACTGTCATTCCGGCATGTCCCAGAAAAAGAAAATGGCGCTAGGAGCGTGAAGTCCGCTGATTTAGCGCCAGTATGTCCGATTCCCTTCCTCTGGCAAGAGAAATTAGGTTAATGAAACCTTAATGCATAGCCGGCATGGAGGAAACGTTGTGATGGCCTCCTCTCAATTCTCCCTTTCCTTTCAATCACTTATCATATCAACATCAGCTTTCCATGCCCAAGTTGACACAAGTGGATTGCTATGGTCACCGCGATTCAATCGGCCGCCGCGCCACCTTCGGTCCCTCTATCTGACTCAAGGCGCCGACTCAGTTTGACGTCGTCCTGTCTTGTTTCGTAGCCTTAGCCGCATTCCGCGATCGCAAGAACACAAGCCGGCGTTCAATCGTAGCTTCGTCAAGAAACTCGGACGCACTTCTTGCGCAGAAATCCACGTTGTACCGTAGGAAACCACTGCCCGCGGCTCAGCACACGAGCAGCTGGCAAGTCGACCCGAACTCGCATCGACACGAACACAAAAGAAGATTTGTGGCGGCCACCAGCACCCGCTTTCTGATAGTTAGCTTGGTTTAGGTCGACCGGGTTCCAGAGGTGAGGCTATCGAAGACCCGCGGAGAGAACTCAAACTGACGGGCAGTGCCACGTCCCATGGAATTCTTGCCCATCGTCTCAAGCAGAATCTCGCGTGCGACGAGCGCATCGATGGATTCCGCGACAGCGTTCCGGGTCAATCCGGTAATTCTGCTGATGTTCGTGAGTGTCAGCTCCTCATGGCTTTGGTGCATCATATAGAGCACCGTCATCATGCCGAGCAGCTTTAGCCGCGATTGCGGTGTTTCCCCTTCGAGCGGCTTGTCGAGAATTTCCTGCAAGGCGTAGGCCGAAAATAGCTGGTTTTGCCAATGTGCATTCAGTGCGCTTGTCATCGCTTATACTATCATATATGTGAGAGTTAAAGAGCTTAAGGTTTCTGAGCTCGTGCCGCATCCCGCGAACGGATGCGTACGAAGGATGGTGTCATGAAAACGTCTCTCGTCCCGGCATTGGTCGCAGCGACCAGTCTAGCGGCATTCTCTCTGGGTTTCGACAGTAAAGCGCAGGCGAGCGAGTGGGGATGCCAGGTTATCCTGTGCCTTTCCAATCCGGGCGGGCCCACACAGTTCGCGGAATGCCGGCCACCGATTCACAAGCTCTGGCGCCACCTTGCCAAGGGCCGATCGTTCCCGGCGTGCAGCGGCGTTGGGTTCCAGAGTTCCCGTCCTGGCTACGAGCCCTACTATTGCAACGAAGGATTCAGCTTGGCCGGGAGCTTTGGACCCGAGGGGCAGAGCGCAACCTGCGTCTCGACATCGGTTCAGCCGGTGGACGTCCGACATTGTTCAACTGGCAGCGGAAACAGCTGGGATGGCCAAGGAGCGGTTGTATCGCCGCGCTGGCAACGGGTCGACGGGCGCTTCCAGTGCGTCGCGCAGATCCTCACCCGCCCGAACATCCGAGCGCAACCGCGCTACATCGATGTGACGATCGAAGGCGCCGGCAGGCAGAGAGTCTGGTTCTGACCCATGCCTGTTTCCTTCGTCGATCTCGCGCAGACCTGCGCTCCGATTGTTGCGGCCGAGACCCTCGCCGGTGTCGTCAGCCTGGAAAGCGGCTTTGCGCCCTTTGCCATCCGGATCAACACCGCGCCACCGCTTGCGGAGCAGCCCCGAGCCAAGGCGGAAGCGATCGAAATAGCCACGTCACTGGCGGCGGAGGGACACGATGTCCAACTCGGTCTTGGCGGTGTCGGCATGGAAGAGCTGCGCAAGCTCGACCTCTCGATCTCCGACGCCTTCGATCCCTGCCTCAACCTGCAGGGTACCGCAACGCTCCTCGATGGTTACTACCGACTGGCGGTTGAGGCAGGCGTCACCGGGGATCGGGCCGAGCAGATCATGCTGCAATTCTGGTACGGGCGGTCTGACCCCATCATCGGTGAGATGGTGAAATACGACGAGCAGGTGCGCCGGGAAATCGCGCGGCTGGGAACAACGCTCGAGACCCTGACGATCGGAAATGCGGGGCAGGGGAAGGGCCCGTCTGAGGCGAACACCGTCGAGGCTACCGTCGGCGAGTCATCAGATGCTCGTGAAGCATCCCCACCATCATGGGACGTCTTCAACGCCCGACGACGGTCCTCCGTCCTCGTTTTTCAGAACAGTCATATGGAGCAGACTAAATGACCATCGGATCCCGTACGCGCCCGTTGGCGGCATCGGCCGCCATGGCGGCCGCTATCGTCTTGACTGTGGCGGAACCGGCGTTTGCGCAGATCACCGGTATCGAGACGATCTTCCAGAACATCGTCGATATTCTGACGGGGAGCATCTTCCGGTCGTTCGCCGTCATCTCGGTCATCCTGATCGCCATCGCCTGGATGTTCGGCTACATGGACCTGCGAAGGGCCGGATTCTGGATTGTCGGCATCGGCGTTATCGCGGGCTCCGCCGAGCTCGTCGACACCATCATCGGGAGCTGACGCCAATGGCGACCGAGCGACCGGCGATCCAGGAAGACACGCTGTTCATCGCCTGCACCCGGCCGGCAATGATCGCCGGCGTGACGATGGAAGCCATGGGCATAAATGTCATGCTCTCGACGATCCTCTATCTGGTCGCCGGCTCGATCGCCTATGCGCTTGTCGGTGTCGTTTTTCACTTCGTGTTCCGCGCGCTCATCAAGCACGACCACAACATGTTTCGCATCCTGCTGGCATGGGTGGAGACGCGTGGCCGCTCGCGCACCAGCGGCTATTGGGGTGGGGCGAGCATATCGCCACTTAGGCTCGTTCGTCGATACGATGAAAGGGACTTTGGATTTGCCTAGCCGCGCGGTCCTCAGGTCTCGCGAACTCGGCCCGGAGACCTTCATTCCCTATGTCCGGCATGTCGACGAAGCGACAATCGCGCTCGATTCTCGCGCGCTGATGGTGATGATCAAACTCGAAGGTGTCTCGTTCGAGACCGCGGATGTCCTCGACCTCAACGGTCTCTATCGCGATCTCAACACACTCTACCGCAACATCGCCGATGAACGGCTTGCGCTCTGGAGCCACATCGTTCGCCGCCGGGACAACGACTATCCCGACGGCGCCTTCACCACGCCCTTCTCGGCCGCGCTCAATGGCAAGTACCGCGAACGGATGGTCAACGAGGATCTGTTCTGCAACGATCTCTATCTGACGCTTGTGTGGTCTCCGGCCAGCGACCCGGCCGCGAAGGCGGTCAAGCTTCTCTCCCAGCTTCGCCGGGCGCGGCGCGCCGGCGTCGAGCTGGATGAGGAGGCGCTCAAGCACCTCAGGGACAAGGTTGTCGACGTAACGGCAGCCTTACGGCGGTACACCCCCCGTGTCCTGTCCCTCTACGAACACAATGGTTTGCTGTTCTCAGAGCCGAGCGAGGTGCTCCACCAAATCGTCGGTGGCCGGAGGGAGCCGATCCCTCTGACCGAAGGTCGCATATCCTCCGCGATCTACTCCGACCGTATTATCGTCGGTCGCGAGACGATCGAGATCCGTCACGAAGCTGAAAGCCGCTACGCCGGCATGTTGAGCTTCAAGGAATACCCGGCACGCACCAGGACAGGGATGCTCGATAGCGTGCTGAACAGTCCCTTCGAGCTGATTCTGGCGCAATCCTTTTCATTCGTAGCAAAGGCCGACGCGCGCACGATCATGGGTCGCAAGCAGAACCAGATGGTCAGCAGCGGCGACAAGGCGGCCTCGCAGATCGAAGAACTCGACGAGGCCATGGACGATCTTGAGTCCAATCGCTTCGTGCTCGGTGAGCACCACCTGACTCTCTGCGTCTTCAGCCCAACCGTAAAGGCGCTGACCGACAATCTCGCAGCAGCGCGAGCCGGCCTTACCAGTGGCGGCGCCGTGGTGGCGCGCGAAGACCTCGGTCTCGAGGCCGCCTGGTGGGCGCAGTTGCCCGGGAACTTCCGCTATCGCGCGCGATCCGGCGCGATCACGTCCCGAAACTTCGCTGCCTTGTCGCCTTTCCATTCCTATCCGATCGGCCAAAAAGACGGAAACGAGTGGGGACCTGCCGTCGCGTTGCTGAAGACGGCATCGGGGTCGCCCTACTACTTCAACTTTCACCATGGCGATCTCGGCAACACCTTTGTATGTGGGCCTTCGGGCGCCGGTAAGACCGTGCTTCTCAACTTCATGCTCTCGCAACTCGAGAAGCATGATCCGCACGTCGTATTCTTCGACAAGGACAGAGGAGCGGACCTCTTCGTCCGCGCCGCCGGCGGCACCTACTTCCCCCTGAAGAATGGTGTCCCGACAGGCTGCGCTCCCCTCAAGGCCCTAGACCTGACACCAGAGAACAAGGTGTTCCTCACGCGGTGGGTGGGGAAGCTGGTCGGGTCCGGGTCACGAGAGCTCACCGTTACCCAGCTTCGTGATATCGCAGCGGCCATCGATGGTCTTGCCGACCTGCCGCCAGAGCATCGCACGATCGGGGCGCTCAGGACCTTTCTCAACAATACGGATCCCGAGGGCATTGCCGCTCGGCTGCGCCGATGGGAGAGGGGAGGGCCGCTCGGCTGGGTCTTCGACAACGTCATCGAGGATATCGGCTTCGGCGAGCTGGGCGTCGGGGGCAAGCTCGTCGGCTACGACATGACCGATTTCCTCGACAATGAAGAAATCCGCACGCCGTTAATGGCCTACCTCTTCCATCGCGTCGAGCAGCTGATCGACGGCAGGCGCATCATCATCGTCATCGATGAGTTCTGGAAGGCGCTCCAGGACGAGGGCTTCCGAGATCTCGCGCAGAACAAGCTGAAGACGATCCGCAAGCAGAACGGTCTGATGCTGTTCGCCACCCAGAGTCCGCGCGATGCTATCGTCTCGCCGATCGCTCATACGATCATCGAGCAGTGCCCGACGCAGATATTCCTGCCCAACGCACGCGGCAACCACGCCGACTACGTCGACGGCTTCAAACTGACGGAGCGCGAATACGAACTCGTGGCGCGCGAGCTATCCGTCGAGAGCCGGCGGTTCGTCCTGAAGCAGGGGCACAACAGCGTCGTCGCCGAGCTCGACCTTAACGGCTTCGACGATGAATTGGCGATCCTTTCCGGTCGAACCGCGAATGTCGAGCTCGCCGAAACCATCCGCGCCGAGGTCGGCCATCGCCGCGAAGACTGGCTTCCCGTTTTCCAGCAAAGAAGGAGTGCAAGCTGATGGCAACCGTTCGACTTCAGGGCACGGCGGCCGCCGTGGCGCTCATCCTTTCCGCCGGGACCGCGGTGGGGCAGGGGATTCCGGTCATCGACCAGGCAGCGATCCTGAAGCACATCGAGAGCATCACCCAACTCAAGTCGCAGCTCGACGCTCTTCACCAGCAGATCGAACAGGCGCAGCAGCTTTACGGCTCTCTCAACAAGCTGACAGACATGGCGGATATCGCTAGCGTCCTGAACGACCCCGCGATCCGGAAGGCGCTTCCGGAAGACTTTGCCGCCATCGAGGGGTTGTTCAAGGGGGAAGGTAGAGGTGTCTTCGGCGACGCGGCGTCCAGGTTCCTCGACGGGAATTCCAGCTATCGCACCAGCGCCGAGGATTTCTACGCGCAGGAGCTCTCGCGCATCCAGAACAGGAATGCAGGCCAGATGGGCCTCGGCCAGCAGATCTACGACGCCGCGACGAAACGGATTGATGGCATCGACCAGCTGCGCGCGAGGATCTCGTCGGCAGGTGACGCGAAGGAGATCGCCGATCTACAGGCGCGCCTTCAGGCTGAAACAGCGTTCCTGCAGACGGACGTTCTGCGCATGGAAGGCCTTCGCATGGTCCAGCAGGCTCAGGCCCAGGTCGATGAGCAGCGAAAGGCCGAGGATTGGCGCGAGCGCATGGACGCCATTAAATCGGCGCTGCCATGAAGCCGGTCACACTCCTATTCTTGGCCCTGGGCCTGGCAGCTTGTGGCGATCGTACGGAGCGGACGTACACGGTCGACGAGTTGGCGGCGGATGAAGCGCTCCTTGCGGACATGATCGCGAACTGCCGCAACAACCCCGGCGAGCTTGCCGACACGACCAATTGCAGGAACGCCGAGGCAGCCGATGGCAAGCTGCGCCTCGAGCGCATGCGGCGATCGCTGGAGAGCTGAGCTATGTACGAGGTGTTTGCCTTCGTCGACGAGCAGTTCCGAACCCCATTGGAGAATTTCATCTCCGACGGAACGTCCAACATCTCGGAGTGGGTTTCGGGCCCTTTGACGGCAGCGATCACCCTCTATGTCGTGCTTTTCGGCTATCTCGTCCTTCGCGGATCGGTGCAGGAGCCGGCCCTAGATTTTGCCTACCGCATTATCAAGCTCGGCATCATTCTGATGCTCGTCAGGAACGCGAGCGAGTACCAGACCTACGTCACCAACGTCTTTTTCGATATTCTGCCGCGCGAGGTCTCCGAAGCGTTGAACACGGGCACCGCTCCGAGCGCCTCGACCTTTGACAGCCTGCTCGACAAGGGCCAAGCGTCCGCCACCGACATCTGGTCGCGGGCCTCGTGGCCAGTCGACATCGTCACGGGGATTGCCGGCATGATGGTGATCGGCGCTAGTTTCATCGTGGCGTCGATCGGCTACATCGTCTCGCTCTACGCACGGCTGGCGCTTGCCATCGTGCTGGCGATCGGGCCGATCTTCGTGGCGCTCGCCATGTTTCAGGCGACAAGGCGATTCACGGAAGCGTGGATCGGCCAACTCGCCAATTTCGTTATTCTTCAGGTTCTCGTGGTCGCTGTCGGCTCGTTGCTTATCACGTCCATCGATACGACGTTCACCGCCATCGAAGGATATAGCGATGTCCTGATGCGCCCGATCGCGCTCTGCGCCATCTGCGTCGCCGCCCTCTATGTCTTCTACCAGCTTCCGGGAATCGCCTCGGCGCTCGCCGCCGGTGGTGCGTCGTTGACCTACGGGTACCACGCCGCGCGCGACGCCCACGAAAGCACGCTCGCCTGGGCGGCGTCCTACGGTTACCGCGCCGCAGGCCGTGGTCTGCGAGCCGTCGGGCGGACTGTCACGGCGAGACGCGCAGGGTCATGACACACGGTTCCCGAGAAAGAGAAGGTGGTGTCGGGATGATCAGATTGATCCCAGTCCTTTGCATGACGGCCATCCTGAGCGGATGCGCCTCCCTGAGCTATCCCCTCGCGAAGTGCGACGGGTACTCGCGCCGGCCGCTGAACCGAGCGTTGTGGCAGTGGGAGGAAAAAGCCAGCGCCAAACAGGAACACTCGAACGGAAGTGGCGTAGTGGCAGCGCCGGCAACTGCCGCATATGCCGGGGAGGAGATACCGGCACCTGCGCTAGCCCACCTCGCCGTCGATGCCTCCTACCAGCTTTGCGAGGGAGCGTCGTGATCGCAAGTGACGAACTCAAGTCGTATTTCGACAAAGCGCGGCGCTTCGATCAGGATCGCCTGATTCAGGTCGAGCGATCGGCACGGATTGCCTGGGCGGTTGCGATTGTGGCGAGCGTGCTTGCGGGCGCATCGATTTTTGCTGTCGCCGGCCTTACACCGCTGAAGACAGTGGAGCCTTTTGTCGTACGCGTAGACAATTCCACCGGCATCGTCGACGTCGTCTCGGCCCTGACGTCGACGCCGGGCGCCTATGACGAGGCGGTGACGAGGTACTTCGCTGCAAAGTACGTGCGCGCACGAGAGGCGTACGTCTGGAGCGAAGCGGAGGAGAACTTCCGGACCGTGTCGTTGCTATCGACACAACCCGAGCAAGCACGATTCGCAGCCCTCTATCGAGGCAGCAATCCTGAGTCGCCGCAGAACATATATGGGCGCAGCGCCACCGCGCGCATCCGAATCTCGTCTATCTCTTTGATCAACCCCAATGTCGTGTCCGTTCGCTTTATGCGCACGATCACGCGCGGCGACGAGGTCAGGACGACCCATTGGGTCGCAACGCTGACCTTCTCCTATGTGAATGCCCCGATGTCGTCGACGGATCGGCTCGTCAACCCGCTCGGATTCGCCGTCAGCGAATACCGAGCCGACCCGGAGACGGTCAACTGATGCGGACTGTTGCGCTTGTCGCCGTTCTCATGGCTTCGATGTCATGGGCAATTGCTCTCGAAATCCCGACCGGCGCGTCGCAGGACAGCCGGGTTCGCTTCGTCAACTATCAGCCCTACAACATCACCCGCATCATCGGTTCGCTCCGGTCATCGGTGCAGGTCGAATTCGCCGCCGAGGAAGAGATCGTACATGTCGCGCTCGGGAACACCGTCGCGTGGGAGGTGGCGCCAGCCGGCAATATCCTGTTCCTGAAACCCCGCGAGAACCAGCCGGTGACAAACATTTCCGTCGTGACCACGCGACGCGACGGCTCGACCCGCAGCTACCAGATGGAACTTACAGTCCGGGATGGGTCGGTCGAAGTCGGCCAGAACACCTACTTCTACGTCAAGTTCCGCTATCCGGCTGACGAAGCCGAACGACAGAAGCAAGCCGCAGCCGCGCACGCCCGGGCCGCACAGGCGCGTGAAGCCGACTATGTCCTTGGTCTTCACGAATCCTACGGACCGCGCAATTGGCACTATTCCGCGCAGGGGTCACAGGCGCTCGAACCCCAATCTGTTTACGACAACGGCAAGGTGACGACCTTCGCCTTCGTCGGCAACCAGGAGATGCCGGCGATCTACATCGAGAACTCGGACGGCAGCGAAAGCCTGGTGCCCAAATCCGTAGACGGGAATCTCGTCGTCGTCCACGCCATCAGCCGGAAGTTCATCCTGCGCAGGGGAGGGGACGTCCTCTGCATTTTCAATGAAGCCTATGACCGGATCGGCATCAATCCGGACACGCAGACAACCTCCCCATCTGTCGAGCGCGTAGTCCGGTCCGACGGCGGTGCGGCGCGATAGGGAGATGATATGGCAGAGGTCGAAGAACGTCGGATACCCGGCGAGCGCGCCGAGACCGATACCGGACGGAGAATAGATAACAACCCGGTGCTGAAGCGCGGCGCGGTTGCGCTGGCGGTCGTTGTTTTCGTTTCTTTTGCCCTATGGTCGATGAGCGGCGACGACAGGCAATCGGAGACGACGCGGCCCGAGCGAACGGTCATTCGCCAGACCACCAATTTTGAGCCCGCGAGGGAACGGGTCGAGCCAGTCGTGGCCGATCCCGTCGTGAGACTTCCGACTCCGGTGGTGACCGAGGTGGAAGAGGAAGAGGATCCGCTGCTGGATTCCGCCCAGCGGGCTCCCGTCATGGCATATAGTGGCGGGCAACGAAACGCTGCAACACGGCCCGAGTCCGGGGATGGCGCTAGGTCGGGCGACGGCAACTTCCTGCCACTCGATGGCGGCGGGATAGGCCAGGGCTCCGGCGATAACGACCGGCAACGGTTCGACGACCTGTTGCGACCCACACGACTCGAGGGATCACGCGCCGGCATTCTCGGGAATCGAAACTTCATCGTCGCGATGGGAACTTCGATTCCATGCGTCCTGGAGACGGCGATGTCGTCGGATCAACCCGGATTTACGACCTGTGTGATCAACCGGGACGTCCTCTCCGACAATGGCCGCGTGGTGCTGATGGAGAAAGGCACACAGGTTGTCGGCGAGTATCGCGGTGGGCTGCAGCGCGGTCAGAAGCGTCTTTTCGTGCTCTGGAATCGCGCAAAGACACCGAAGGGTGTCATCGTCACGCTCGCTTCGCCGGCGACTGACGCGCTCGGCCGCGCAGGTGTTGATGGTCACGTCGACACCCACTGGTGGGAACGGTTCGGAAGCGCGCTCCTCCTTTCCATCGTTGGCGACGCGACCAGCTACGTCAGCAGCCGACTCCAGGACAGCGATGTGGACGCGCAGGGCACGGCGAGCGCTGGTCGGGAAGCCGCGGCGATAGCCGTGGAGCAGTCGATCAACATCCCGCCTACCCTCATGAAGCATCAGGGCGAACTCGTCTCGATCTTTGTTGCGCGCGATCTCGATTTTTCCGGCGTCTATGGTCTTCGGGTAACGGAGCCGCGAAACCGGATATTCGATCGCGCAGTGACGGGGGATTTCAGTCCGGACTCGCCTCTGATAACGAAATAGGCAGGCCTATGGTGATGGTGGAGGGAACAGACGCTGGTGTAGTCCGGGAATTGCTGTCGCCCTTGGCGTCATATCTGAACGACGAAACCCTCTATGAAGTGATCGTGAATCGGCCCGGGCAGGTGCTTACGGAGGGGCCGGGCGGGTGGCGGACTCATGAGGCGCCGGCACTAACCTTCGAGAAGCTGATGAGGCTTGCCCGGGCCGTAGCCACGTTCTCAAATCAATCTATCGACGAGACTCGACCGATCCTGTCGGCAACTCTGCCCGGAGACGAACGCATCCAGATCGTTATCCCGCCGGCGACCACGAGACAGACGGTCAGCATCACCATCAGGAAGCCATCCGCGCTAAACCTCACGCTCGACGATCTCGAGGAGAGAGGGTTCTTTGGCGAAGTACATGGCGCTGGACAAACCGAGGCGCGACTGGATCACACGCTTCGGATGCTTTACGAGGCTGGGTCATTCAAGGAATTTCTCCGCGACGCGGTCATTGCCCGAAAGAACATCATCATTTCGGGCGCCACGGGGTCGGCGAAGACCACTCTGTCGAAGGCACTCATTCAACATATTCCCGCTCAGGAGCGCATCATCTCGATCGAGGATACGCCCGAGCTCATCATTCCACAGCCCAATCATGTCCGGCTTTTCTACTCGAAGGGCAACCAGGGTCTATCGACTGCGGGAGCGAAGGACTTGCTGGAGTCTAGTCTCCGGATGCGGCCTGACCGTATCCTCCTCCAGGAGCTAAGGGATGGGACCGCGTTTTACTATATCCGGAATGTCAATTCTGGGCATCCCGGCTCAATAACAACTGTTCACGCGCACTCGGCATCTTTAGCGCTGGAGCAATTGACCCTGTTGGTCAAAGAATCTGAAGAGGGCCGAGACCTTCCGAGGGAGGACATTCGAGGGCTTCTCAGAGCGTCCATCGACGTGGTGGTGCAGTGTCAGCGGCGAGGGGGAAAATTTCGCATTTCAGAGATTGTCATGGGATCAGGCGCCGAGTCGCCCTAGCGGGATCGGCACCTAACGAACGACAGATGAAAATGTCAAACTGGTTGCTCCATATCTTCCGCCAGCGCGACGACACACCGCATAGCCACGCCATCAAATAATCCGAACTACTAACGGAACTCTAGATCAGCCAGCGACTGGGATGGCGCTGCTGGGCCTTTCGGCTGCGAACCGGAACGAAAAGCACTTCCATCCGGCGGAGAAGCCGAATGACATCCGAGGATCCGTCTGCGCAATTCGAAATCACATTCAATCGTATAGAAGCTGCGGCATCGGTCTTTGAAGCATTGCAGCTGTTGAGCGGTAGCTATAGCGTCGAATATGCCACCTACCACTTGGCATCAACGATCGCCAATAGGATCGATTCGCCCTATGTCCGGACGACTTATCCGGATGCCTGGGTTTCAAGGTATCTTCTGCGTGGCTACGCGCAAGTTGATCCGGTTGTTCGGGAGGGGTTCTCACGACAACTGCCGTTCGACTGGCGCGATGTGGAGACCGAACCGGGCGATCTTGAATTTCTTTCTGACGCCAAGGCGCACGGTGTCGGTGAAAATGGCTATTCCATCCCGATAATCGATAAGTCACGACGTGCGCTATTGTCGCTAAATTCTATGCAGCCAATCGGTCAGTGGAGACAATTGGTACTAGCCTACCAAGAAGACTGGCTTGAGCTGGCCTTCATCATCCACAAGAAGGCAGTGTTCGAACTGCACGGTGAACATGATCCCGTTCCGCAACTCGGGGCGCGTGAAATCGAGTGCCTTCATTGGGCCGCGCTTGGGAAGGACAGCAAGGATACTGCGACTATCCTCGGCCTTTCCGATCATACAATTCGCTCCTATCTAAAATCAGCCCGCATTAAGCTCGGCGGCGCGACAATCACCGCGGCAATCGCAAGGGCGATCCAGCTTCGATTAATAAATCCATACAGCAATACCCACAATTGAGGATGCTCACCTGCGGGCATTTATGGATCGGATTCAGTACGCAACGTTACCTCCAAACAATATATGGAGGCTTGTATGTTTCTGCTCGTCCAAGCGCATGCTTACAATCGGTATGAGGATCTGCTTACCCAGTATTTTCAACTTAGAAAGAGAGTCTTCGCTGATCGGCTTGGATGGCGGGTCACCGTATCGGGCGATCGGGAGCTCGACAATTACGACAAGCTGTATCCAGCCTATCTTCTTTGGTGCAGCGAGGATCTGAAGCAGCTTTACGGTTCGGTTCGCCTGATGCCGACGACCGGTCCCACACTCCTTTACGATGTATTCCGCAAGACGTTTCCGGACGCCTGCGACCTCATCGCGCCGGGCATCTGGGAAGGAACCCGCATGTGCGTCGACGACGTGGCGATCGCCCATGATTTCCCCGATATGCGGCCGGATCGCGCATTCTGCCTGCTTCTTCTTGCCCTTTGCGAGGTCGCATTGGACAACGGAATCCACACGCTGATCTCGAACTACGAACCGCATATGAAGCGGATCTACCAGAGGGCCGGCGCCGAATTCGATGAGCTTGGCCGGTCGGACGGTTATGGCCGCTTTCCGGTCTGCTGTGGTGTTTTCGAGGTTTCGAAGCGGGTTCTGGCCAACATGCGCAGCAAGCTCGAGATCGTCCAGCCGCTCTACCAGGTCCCGGCCTTCCCCTCACGGGCTGCTCCTGACGCGGCGGAGTTGGCAGCATAAGCCGATCTCATGCCCCAGTTTAACTGGTGGAGGTATACCATGTCCAAGCACGTCGCCGAGGCCCTCATACCGATCCTGGATGCGGAGGCCATCTCGAACGCTATCTGCATCCGCTCCAGGGAATATTGCCAATCGATCAGCATCTCCGGCGCAAACAAGCGCCTCGATTTCGGCGACGGCAGCGCAATCCTGAAACCGAGTGGCGAGGGCCTGCTCCTTCAGGTTGCGGCCAACGATCTCGTGACCTTCTACGGCATCCGGACGTTGCTGCAAGGATTTCTATTCTCGACGACAACAATCCCTGGTGATGTTGTCGAATGGCAATTAGGCAGCGGCACGCTTCTCGGAGCAGTGCCCCGAAGCGGATACGGACGAAGTTGCTCGAATGGCAAGTGAGCCTCACCCACGGGAGCCACAAGTGGCCCCTTCATCGACGAATATTCTGCTGCTGACCGCGGGAAATTTCACGAGTCTGCTGACGCACACGGTCTTGCAGCGTCTTTGCGCGCTCGTGGACAAGGCGAAGGGCGGCGCCTTGTTCCCGGCTGATCTGAAGCGACGTCGCCAGCCGATCGACATTCCCTTGCCTCAGATCGACTTTTTCCGATGGCGAAAGCCGCTTGGAGATCGCGAGGGCTAGGGCGTCTAGCTCTCGCCGCAGCGCCGGTTCGCCGTCTAGCCGCCGGACCTGTTCACGGGCATCGACCGCCAATAACTCCCTAAGTCCGTTCGACGGCGCGGGTATTTCGACACGCCGCCGCGCCTGCACTTCGCTATGCTGTGTAACGATCTGATGGCGCTCGAAGTCCAAGGCCTGCCCATAGTTCGCAAGTGCTGCTGCCAGTCGAGGCGCATGGGCTTCTGCCGTCTGGCGATCGGGGCTTGGTCCTCGCAACCATGTCCGGGCGTGCCCTGCCATCTCCCCCAATCGGCCGGCGTGCACATCGGACGCGGCGAGCAGTCCGCTTTGGGCATCGCTAATGCCGCGAACACAGCTCGATGCAGCTTCGCTGTTGGCATAGACGAGTTGCGAAAGATGCTCGATCTCGGAGCGCTTGCTCGCAAGGCCTGGAGATTTCCGAAGTCGCTCATTAATCTCGGCCTCCGTCAGCTCCGAAAGATGTCGGGCCGGAACAAGGGCAGTTTGTCCGATGGCGGCACGATGGCGACCACCGTGATCAAGGGTGAGACCCAGCCGGCGTTCATCCTCCGTGATAGCTTTGACGAACGTGTCGAGCGCTTGCCGCTCCATCGGATCAAGATGTCGGTACCGGGCAGACTCAACCAAAGCTGCGTCCATCAGCGCTGCAACGCGTGTCCGGTTATCGGGATTCGCAGTGTGGCGCAGGAGGCTGTCGTGCGCCCGACGAAACGGCTCTCCGTTGGTGTCGGCGTTCGTGCGCGCGAGCGTCGCACGCTCTACAAGCGAGATATTGCGATGCAAGCGGCTTCGCGCACGGGAGACTGCCGCCGCGTATCCCGGCTCGACGATCAAAGTCATAGCCTCATTGACCGTAACGTAACCCTCGGCCACGTTGTCGGCCGCCGTGCGGAGCGTCTTGCGCATGCCGGCGGCGCCAAGCCATGAATCCACGACAACGGCGAGACGCGACATCCGGTGCGTCGGGCTGAACACGTTGCGGTCGATCGTCTCCTGGTTAAGCGCAACCCCAAAATACTCCGTGAGGCGACGGCGAGCGCCGTCTTGCGTTTCGACCACGAGATCCCCCGGCATGCCGCGCGCGGCCGGGAATTCATGCGTTGCACGGTTCTCCTGTTCAAGAAATCGGGTCGCAACGATCGTCCCGTCGTTCGGCAACACACCAAGATCGCGCGCGGCCTCGACCAGGCGCAACGCGATGTACGACTGGCGGAGACGCGCGGCAGCGTGAGTTGCCACATTGCCGAGCGGGCGGCGTTCAGCATCGCGCACAGCGTTGTCGTAGAGCTCGACGAAGAGCCGATGGCCGTCCGCGGAATTCTCGAGGGTGGCTCCGCGCATGCCCTCGGCCCGAGCGCCATCCGCTTCGCGATGCTGTGCGAGCAACCGGGTCATGTCATCTGACGCCCGCGCCTCAACCGTCGCAATCCGGTCCAAGGGTGCGCCGCGCTCTTCCATCCGCCCCAGCACATGGTTCCAGTCATCAGCAAAGCGATGCAGTTCGCTGCGCGTCATGGGTCGGGATTGCTCACGCTCGAGGACCAGCCGGCCGGCCGGCGTCCGCGCCCACTCTCCCTCGATGAGCTCGTTGTCATAGATGATCGCTCCCCCGCGCGTTCGAAGCTGCACCCGGTCGACCAGTTTTTCGGCTTCGAGCATCTCGAGCGTGATGCGGAGACCATCGACAGCAGCGTCATGAACCCTCTGCGGCGGGATGCGCGCGGCGGCGCCGGCGTGCAACATCTCTTCAAAGCGATAGTGATTGCCCTGCCAGCTCAGGCGTGGATTGACGGCTACGGCGCGGATCTCGACGGCATATCCGGCATCGCGTGCCGTGCGAATGACGCGTGAGACATTGTCCGGGGTGCGCAAGGTGGTCTCGAAGACGATGTTGACCTTCCGTTCCGCCCCTGCGGCAAGAAGCATCTCGGTCCAGCGCCCAGCATCCACCTGCGTGTAGCTCGACGCGGTTTCCGGATCCTGGCGCTGAAAGGCCAGGAACTGCGGGTGATAGGAGCGCAGGTCGTCCCCAACAATGCGGATGGTCGGCCCGGTTCGGGATAGCTCTTCCTGGCTCGCCACCAGCACCGCCGTCTTGCCGGCGCCCGGCTGTCCGCCCAGCAGGATCAACCGCGGCTCCCGAGCCTGACCGATTCCGTCGGGCAGATAGTCGCGCAAGATGTCGTTGCGGAAAATGCTCTCGTTACGCTCCGGCGAGAGCAGGCCGGCTGCCTCTTCCGCCATGGTCAGAACTCACGCCAGAAGCGGTCTTCGTCGCTAACGCGCGCGCCCCAGACAGCGATGACGTCCTCGATCGCCTCCGGTTCGTCGACACGCAGCCCGTGCTGAAGGTCAACAAGATCACGGCGACGCTGACGCAGTCGTTCGGCCTGTGCGGGTTCTTTCGTCTCGAGTTCGTGGACACGCGCCGTGATAATGGCGCGCGCCTGGTTGAGAATCTCGATCGCGATCTCGGCGCGGACGATCGCGTCGTATTCGGTTTCTTTCCCGGCCATGTTAGGCTCCTTTCACTCGATTGATCGTACTATCGGATGACCCCGCGCGCGCGATTGATCGTGCGCCGATGCTGTTCGGATATGATCTGCTGGCTGCCCTGCAACCGCACGGCCTGCTGAAGGATCTTCAGCCTGTCCTGCATGGCCTCGAACGCCCGACGGTGTGCCGGCGGCACCCGATCGATGACATCCTTCTCGCCGCGCAGGATGGCGTTGCGGCCGAAGCGCTCGTCGAGCGCGCGGCTGACGGTGGCAAATTCACGCCGGATAGCGGGGTCTAGCGAGCCGGCGGCGACGCTGAGCTTGCTGTCCTTCTTCTTCGATTCGGAAGCCAGCTTGCGCAAGGCATCTTCGGCTGCGGTCGAAAGACCGGGGATGGCAATCGCCATCCGCTGTCGTTCTTCCGCAACAGCCTGGCGCTCGGTATCGAAGGCGGCCGTCCAAGCGGCGCCGAGCGAACGCAGATGAGCCGTCGCCTCAGGTACGGCGCGCATTGCCTCCTGCCTTTCCCGGCCGGTCGCGAGCATGCGGTCCATTAGCCGATCCGAACCACGGAGAGCGCCATAGGCAGCCGGGTCATTGGTCACGGCTGCGGCAATCCTTTCGCCTCCGAAGCCCTTGACGATCAGATCCTCGATCTTGCCGACGGCACCGGCTGGATCGCGCCAGATGCGCGTTGCTGCTCCTACAAGCCCCTCCCGATGGTGGCGATAGTGTGCGGCGGTAAGGGCGCGCGGCCTCGCCTCATCCTCGACCGGAACCTTGAACTCCGTCACCGCGGCCAGCATCGGCAGAATGGCCATCGTTTCCTTTCCGGGCTCGACGCTCGCGCCAGCGACCCTCTTCGCTCGATCCTTTTTCTCCGCGAGATGCTGCTCCTCGGCGAAACGCCGGACGACCCCGAACAGCCGCGTCAGCTTCCCGCGCCGCTCGTCGCTGAGGTGCTGCGGCATCCGCTCCGCGATCATGCGAGCGGCGAACTCATCCTCATTGTCCGTGAAGGCTTTCCAGCCAAAGCGGGCCGTTAGCGCATCGCTCACCGCCTTGATCTCCTGGATTGTAGCACGGTCTTCGGCTGTAAAGGCGAAGGCAGTCTTCCAGGCATCATCACCACCATGCTTGCGCACCGCCTCGATCTCCACCAGGCGCGCCATGGCCTGCTTCGAGATCGCGGGGATCGACAGGGACACGTGAGCGCGCCGCGCCTGTTCGCGCTCGCGGAAGCGATCTGCGTTCCTGCGGAACCCGGTGGCGTGTGCCCGGACCAGCGGCAGCAATTCCTTCAAAGCCATCATGGCATCACGACGCTCTTGGCGTGCTGCCCGGCCGTCGATCAGGTGATCGGAACCGCGCAGTCGTCCGAAGCGAGCCGGATTGCTGGCGAGATCGTCGGCGAGCTTGCGAGGCTCGAGTGCCTGGTCCGAGGCGAGGATATTCAGCGTGGACATTGCCGCGTCAGGTTCATGATAGATCCTGCCCAGAATCGGCCGCAAGATCGCCTCGCGCTCCATCCACGCCGGCGACAACAGCTGCGCACGGCGTGCATCTTCATCGACGCTTCGAGCAAATACTGTCGTCGGCGGGAGCAGATAGCGTACATCGCGCGTTTCCGCCTCCACGCGGGATGGGCTGCGTTCCTCGTTGTACGAGACGCGTCGCTCGCGCTCGATCGCGAAGCCCAGCGCGACGCTCGCGCGCTCCCACAGCTTCGCAACCTGATCACGCTTCTGCGCAATCCACGCCAACGGCCGCGAACCGCTCTCCTCCATCCCGGCCATCGCCAGCGACAAATGATCAAGCCCGCGACGCCGGGCGAAGTCCTGCGCATGAGCCTGGTAGCCGACCTCGCACTCAAAATCGAGCGTCGTGGTCTTGGCGCCCGACCGCGACAACCGTTCGACCAGCTGCTTGAACAATTCCGGCCGATGGCTCTCTCGTTCGGCCCGCTCCTGGCGCGCTTCCGCAGATTCCACACGCTCGGCCGTCCAGACATTGCGGTCTACTTCCAGTTTCTCGTAGCGCTTTTTACCGGTCTCCTCGTCGATGATCGCGACTTCGACCGTGACCTTTTCGACACCGTCCTTGCGCAGCGTGACGGTGTCGCCGACGGCAACACCACCTTCCTTGATCGCCTCGGGTAGGCTGACGCCCCAGAGACGGTGAATGGCGCCATCGTCGGTGCGGACATCGGCATAGGGGCTGTCGGTGGCATCCTCGCCGTCGGGCCGGAATTTCGCATCGCCCGTTTCCATCAGCTCGCCCGTGACGCCCACGGCGTGATCGATGCGCGCCTTCCATCCCCATTCCGGCTTCGGCTCAAAATCCTCTTTCGCGGCGTAGAGATCGGCACGATCGCGATGCCGGGTCATCGCCACATAAGTCAGATGCTGGTCCATCATGCCGGTGGCGAGGACGAAGGTTCGGTCGACCGTTGCGCCCTGCGACTTGTGGATGGTCGCGGCGTATCCGTGGTCGACATTGCGATAGCTGTCCTCGCTGAAGACGACATCGCGGCCATTGTCGAGACGGACGGACAGCAGCGCCCCGCCGCGCCGATCACCGGTCGAAACCACGGTGCCGAGCATGCCATTCTTGACATATTGCGGGCCAAGCTGCTGCGCGCGCCGCTCGACGAAACGGTCGTTCTCGAGGAAGATGATGCGGTCGCCGACGGCAAACTCCCGCGTTCCACGCGCGGTCTGGAAGGCGCGGTTGTCGCCCAATGCCCCTTCGTCGGTCATGACCTCGCGCAGCGCCTCGTTCAGCTTGCGGACATCGTCATTGGTGTGCGCGAGAACGAGAAGCTCGTCGCCACGAAGACGCCCATCCGGGCCCGACGCATGGGATGTCTCGACGGCCTCCTTGCGCGCATCCGCCCAGTCGGAGACGATGCGGGTGACGATCTCCTCGCGGGTTTCCGCCTCTTGGATGCGGCCGCGCTGCGCATAGACATCGAGGCCCTGTTCGATCTCGCCGCGGGCGAAGAAGCGCGATGCATTCCGCGCCCACGGCTCCCGCTGCCGGCGCACACCGGCGAGCTCGGAATAGCCGATGCGCTCGGAGATCGCGCGGAACGCCGCGCCCGCCTGGATCGGCTGGAGCTGCATGGCGTCGCCAACCAGCACCGCCTTTGCGCCGGCATCCTCCACGACCTTCAGGACGCGCGCCATCTGCTGCGACGACACCATGCCGGCTTCGTCGATGACCAGTATGTCACCCTGATCGAGCAGATCGCGCTCGCTGGCCCAGGCCAGTTCCCACGAGGCGAGGGTTCGTGACCTGATGCCGGAACTGTCCTCCAGACCTTCGGCTGCCTTGCCGGCCAGCGCCGCTCCGACCACGCGGCGGTTCTCGCTTTCCCAGCCGATGCGAGCTGCGGCGAGCAGCGTCGACTTGCCGGTGCCGGCCAGGCCGACGACCGCGGCAATGGCGCTGTCACCGGTGACGTGACGCACTGCATCGACCTGTTCGGCATCGAGGCGGAACGGCGTTTCAGGATCAGCCGTCTCGAGGCTCTTGATCGCGGCGGTAACGTTGCGTGCGGAGACACCAAAACCCTTGCGCGTCGACAGCGTCTCGGCCGACTGCGCCATGTCATATTCGATGCGCAGGACCTCGCGCGTGGTGAACACCGCCGGCTCGGTCGCCTTGGCGGTCTCTGCGTCAATGACTTGCGGCTTCAACGTCACCAGCTCGTTCGACGCCATCAGGTGTGCGCGGATGTTGGCGAAGTCGCCAGGATCATCGACATAGCGATGGAGCGCCTTGGCGATATCGCGCTCGTCGAATGTGGAGCGCTCGTTGACAAGCTGCTTCAGGAGAAGCTCCGGCTCGGCAAGCAACCGGTCGGCCATCTCCTGGCGCCGGGCGAGATCGGCTGGCGCAAAATACATCTCGACGCCCTTGCGCGCGAGCGCGGCCTTCTCCGGCCCGAGATGCTTTTGGGCGATCCCGTCGAGGCCCTGCTCGACATAGGATCGACCGTCGAGGCGGATTTCGTGACCGGCAAGCGCCAGATGCCGGTTGGCGGTTTCCGCCCAGGCGATCTTCCACGCCTTCATGGTTTCCTTGTCGCCGGCCCAGACCTTGTAGACGATCTTGCCGTTCGGGCGATCGGGCGTGACGACGCGGAGCGGCTCGCCGTCCTCGCCCACGACCGGCACCTTCTTCGGCCCAAAGCCTTCCTCGGTCAGCGGCCGCAGCGCCGTCAGAAGGTGGATATGCGGGTTGCCGTTCTTGTCGTGATAGACCCAGTCCGCAACCATGCCCTTCGAAGTAAAGTTGTCGCGGACGAACTCTCGCACCAGCGCGATATTCTCCGCGCGCGTCAGTTCTTCGGGCAGCGCGACGATCAGCTCGCGCGCTAGCTGGGCGTCGGCTCGGGTCTCGTGGGCCTCGACCGCGTTCCACAGCGCCTCGCTCGCCTGCGCGACGGTACGGCCCGCAACGGAGGCTTGCAGCCACGCCGGGATTGAATCCGGCAGCGCAAGCTCTTCATGCACCAGCTCAGACACCCCGCCACGATAGCTGAACGACGTCCCGGCCTGCTCGTCCATCATCCTGGCGCGATGGCGATAGGCGGCGGCCGAGACGATGCTGCGTCCCGCTCCCCTGCCTATCACCTGCGCTCTGACGAACATGATCGCCACGACTGTCTCCGCTTCGTGCAAGCACGTCGCGACAGCGACGTATATTGCGCCCTCAAATTAACCGGGCCGCAGGCCCGGTGCCTCTTCTCCGGAAGACGGCCCTCGGCCGGAATTCCGGCTGCGACGCTTTCGGGATAAGGCAACATAGCCTATTTCACTATCATTTTCCAGATAGTATAATCGCTGTTGTTCGTATTGTTCTGACCAAGGAAGGGCGCCGGAATGGCCGCGAAATCCTCAATCACCGACATAGACGCCCAGATCGAGAAGCTGCGCGAGCGCAAACGGACGCTGATAGTAAAATCGGCCGAGCGGTTTGCCCGAGCAGCGACGAAGGCCGGGCTTGCCGAGATGGAGATCGCCGATGAGGAGGTCGATCGCATCGTCGAAGAAATCGCCGCGCGATTTCGCAACGACGGCAAGAAAGGCGCATCCGGCCCAGCTGCTCCGTCGCGTCGACCAGCAACTACTACGGCTGGAGCACCGACGGCGTCTGCTCATGATGGCTGACCGTAAGCGCGAGGCCCGCGAGAAATTCATGCTTGGCGGGTTCGTGGTGAGGGCAGGGTTGTCGAAGGCGGACCGGGCGTTCCTGCTCGGCGGTCTGCTTGAGCTGGCAAGCGTTGCGCCCGGGTCATCCGAGCACCGGCGGCTGCGCGACATCGGTACGCAAGCGTTCACGGCTCGTGTGCTGGACGACACTTCGCTACAGATCGGGGAGGCGGCAGAATGACGTTGAGGGTCAAACCCCATCCAAGCCATCTCCTCGTTCTGGTCCCGATCACGGTTACCGCGTTTGCGATTTATGTCGTCGGCTGGCGATGGCCGATGCTCTCCATCGGCCTGACGGGTACGACCGAATACTGGTTCCTGCGCGCCTCTCCGTTGCCGGCGCTACTGTTCGGGCCGCTCGCAGGGCTACTCGTTGCGTGGGCGCTGCCGATGCATCGCAGGCGGCCGGTCGCGATCGTGAGCCTTGTCGGATATCTTGGCGTCGCAGGCTATTATGGATTGCGCGAATACGGACGCCTTGTGCCTTCGGTCGAGAGTGGCGCGTTGTCGTGGGAGGAGGCGCTGACCTTTCTCGACATGGTGGCCGTCCTCGGCGCGGTCGCCGGCTTCCTGATGGTCGCGATCGCCGCGCGCATCGCCACCGTCGTGCCCGAACCGTTCAAGCGCGCGAAGAACGGAATCTTCGGAAACGCCGACTGGCTGCCGATGCCGGCGGCCGGCAGGCTTTTCCCGCCGGACGGCGAGATCGTCGTCGGGGAACGCTACCGGGTCGACAAGGATATCGTCCACGAGGTGCCGTTCGATCCCTACGATACGTCGACATGGGGGAAGGGCGGTACGGTCCCGTTGCTGACCTACAAGCTCAACTTCGATTCCACGCACATGCTGTTCTTCTCCGGGTCCGGCGGCTTCAAGACGACGAGCAATGTGGTGCCGACAGCACTGCGCTACAGCGGTCCTCTGATCTGCTTCGATCCATCCACCGAGATCGCGCCGATGGTGGTCGAGCATCGCACCCGCGTACTCGGGCGCAAGGTGATGGTGCTCGACCCAACTAACCCTGTGATGGGCTTCAACGTGCTCGACTGGATCGAGTCATCGAACAAGAAGGAGGAGGACATCGTCGGCGTGGCGCACATGCTGCTCTCTGAAAGCGTGCGCATCGACACGTCGACCGGTTCATACTTCCAGAACCAGGCGCACAATCTTCTGACCGGCCTGCTCGCCCATGTGATGTTGTCTCCGGAATATGCCGGCCGGCGCAATCTTCGCAGTCTGCGCCAGATCATGTCCGAGCCGGAGCCCTCGGTGCTCGCCATGCTTCGCGACATACAGGAGCATTCGGCGTCGACCTTCATCCGCGAGACGCTGGGCGTCTTCACCAACATGACGGAACAGACTTTCAGCGGCGTGTACTCGACGGCGTCGATGGATACGCAATGGCTGTCGCTCGACAATTATGCTGCGCTTGTTTGCGGCAATTCATTCAAGTCCAGCGACCTCGTCAAGGGCGAGATGGATATCTTCCTGAACCTGCCGGCAGACATCCTCAAGTCCTATCCCGGGATTGGCAGGGTGATGATCGGCGCGCTGATCAAGGCCATGGTACAGGCCGACGGCGACTTCGCGCGCCGGACACTGTTCATGCTCGATGAGGTCGATCTTCTCCGCTACATGCGCCTTCTCGAAGAGGCGCGCGATCGCAACCGCAAGCATGGCGTTTCCCTCATGCTGATGTACCAGTCCGTCGGCCAGTTGGAGAAGCACTTCGGGAGAGATGGCGCGAACTCGTGGATCGAAGGATGCGCCTTTGCGAGCTATGCGGCGATCAAGTCGCTGGTGACGGCACGGGAAGTGTCGGCGCAGTGCGGCGAGCTGACCGTTGAGGTCAAGACTCGCTCGCGCGATATCGGCTGGACAACGAGCAACACGGGCGGACGCAGATCGGAGAACGTCACCTATCAGCGCCGGTCGCTGATTATGCCGCACGAGATCACCCAGACGATGCGCAAGGATGAGCAAATCATCATCGTGCAGGGCCATCGTCCGATCCGCTGCGGAAGGGCGATGTATTTTCGACGCAAGGACATGAACAAGGCCGCCAAACCAAACAGGTTCGCGAAGGCGACACGGTGAGGTTCGCTTCCGGTGCGTTGGCCGACGCCCCTAGCGATCGCGCCGGCGGTAGCGTGCGAACGGGTCTTCCGCACCGGGCGGAGTGATCCAGTCGATGAGCATCGTGTAGCCGACGGCGAACGCAGTGAAGCCGATCGCCATCAGGATGAATGCCCAGTAGGGCATGCCGTTGGCCGCTTCGGGTTTGGCGAACACGACGATCGCCATCGGCACCATCACGATCGCCGTCAGGACCATCAAACCGGTAAAGGGGCGGAACATGCACAGGATGAAGAAGATGAGATACCAGACGCCATAGACAATGGCCTTGGCGAGGCCCGCGACGATGACGAAGGGAAGCCGGACCACGAAGCGCAGCGCGCGGGCGGCGGCGCTCGGCTTCGTGGTCTCGCCATCGCGATTGGCAGCGGGTGGCTCTGTGGTCATGACAAGCGTTCCCGGATGACAAACTGTCAATTCCGAGAGAGTCTAGCCCTGAGAAGGGATCAAAGACAAGGTTGGGGCACGTGCGATCAGGCAGATGGAGGCCGGTCGATCCGACCTGCGCCGTAATCGTCGCAGGATGCACGCTGCCCGGCCGAGCGCAGGGCAGCGTGACGGAGACGCGAATGCCTCCCTATCCGCGGATGACCGCGACGATGAACTCCACGCCCGTGTCGCGCTTGATCTGGTCGAGGATTTCGCCGAAAGACCCAAGCTTGTCGGTACGCATCGCCGTATAGTCGCGCGTGACCCGGCAGACTTCCCCGTCGACGCTGACATCGACGTGGATCGGGTCCGTCACGGAGTGCGGCCCGGCCTCGATCCATCGACCTTCGAAACACGTGCACATGTGATAGATGTCGTACCACTCGTCGCCGTCCGGCGTGCCCTTGTGGGCAACCAGTTCGCGCTCGGTCTCGAACTCCGCATGGAGGTCGACGATCATCGCGTCGATTTTTTCGAGAAGGACGTCGTACGCCTGCCGTGCAACCTCGGTCACGCTGTTGGAGCGGCTTGCGAGCACTTTCGGGCGGATGTGCTGGACACGGTGTAGGAGTTCGACGGCGTTGAACTTTGACATAATTGTCTCCTTTCGATCTGACGAAAGGGGTCTAAGTTGTTGACCAGAGGGGTCAGGGATCGCGGAACGCGACCGGCGGAGCCGGCGAGTGGGGGAGCCGAATTTCTGACGTGGCCCGCAGGGTCGTGGCTGAAATTTGGGGGAACCACGATGTCCTTGACGCCGGATGGGCTGGCGTACAATTCCTAGTCAGATGAAGAGCCCCGCGCCCGCCAGGGCGCGACACCATCCGGCGACCAGCCGGCGGGGTGGGCGAGGGGAATCCCCTTGCGATGGGGCGGCCGGTCGATCCGGCCGCATCATCCCGCGAGATGCGGGCGTTACCGAAGGCGGAGACCGCTTGCGGGCTCCGTGAGCGAAGCGAATAGCACGCGGTCGCCGAAGGCGACTCGCCCAAGCATCCTTCATGCCGCTCCACCGATCCATCGTCGAAATGAATCGGTCGCGGACCACGGATTCATAAGTGTCGTTGGACGCGCAGGCCAAGCCAGACGATTCTTTGGCCATGCTGGCCCAACCCTATCGCACCTATATCGAGCGCACGGACCCGAACAAGAACATGGCGCGCTTCTATGCGCTGGCCATTGAGCCGACGCTGTTCGGCACTCCTTGCGTTACGCGGCGATGGGGGCGGATCGGCACTCACGGGCGGACGAAGGTGCATCACTTTGAGAGTGAGGAGGAAGCCGTGTCGTTGTTCCTCGCCCTGCTGCGCAGACGGCGGGCACGCGGATATAAGACCAGTCAGCGTGGTTGAGGGTAACGGACGGGAATGACCCACGAGGCGCAGCGAAGCTGCGGCCGAGGGTGCCGGTCGATCCGGCGCCCTCGGCCCTTACCCACGGCATGAGCCGCCCTAGAAGGGCGGCTCGCTGCTGATGAGGCCTTCCATCTCCGCCCAGATGACTTCGCGTTCCGCGAGCGCCATCTCCAGCTCCTCCTCGATCCAGCGGCGCTCGTCGGGATAGACGGCGTTCCGCAGCTCGGCGCGCAGTTCTTCGATGTGCTGGTCGATCGACATGGGTCATCTCCGTGTTGTTTGTGAAAGATGACGCCCACGGTCGTGAGGATCGGGCCGGGTCAAGGATCGCGGACCGCGACCGGCGGAGCCGGCAAGCGGGGGAGCCGAATTTCTGACGCGGCCCGCAGGGTCGTGGCTGAAATTTGGGGGGACCGTGAAGTCCTTGAGGCGGCGCGAGTCCTCATGGCAGGCTGGGCGGTCTGAGCAGGCAGGATTTTGCTTGGCACCAGAAGTATCGACCGGCCAGGCCGCTGACGGCGGTAGGTGGAGCACCCCGAAGGCGAACGCTCAGATCCTTACTTCTTGCGGCTGACGTGGTTGCGCAAGAAAGCCGACTCCGAGCAATCCGCCCCCGAGTTCAAGAGGCGCATCAGCATGAGATCAATGTTGCCACCACTGTGGGCTGCGTATAGCGTCAATCGCTGCGACGCGCTGGTGATGGGGCCAGCGTGTGTGATCTCACCTGCATCCGGCTTCCATTCTACGCGAGCGACAAGGGTCATCCCGAGTTCGGCCGCCTTCTTCGCGACTTCAAGCATCATCGGGCCGATAGTCTCGTCATACTGCTTCGCAGTGGCCATGGTTGGGCTCCATTTTCGCATGAAGGGAGCCGGCCCCTTGCGGGACCGGCCTTTCGCGGATCACTCCGGATCGTTCCAGAGGATCACCTTCTTGGTCTCGTCACCGCCCGGGGCAGGCGCGAGGTTGCCGTACATGATGCCGATCTCCTTCGCTTCGAGCTTGAAGGACACCGTCTCCTTGCCGGAGCTCTTGGCGATCCTCGTCCAGCCCCAGCCGAACTCGAAGCCGGTCCGCTTGTTGATGACGGTCAGGTCGGGAGCCCTGTCGTTCGCCCGGTTCAGGTTCGGGATCACGGTGATCGGGACGAGGGTCTTGAGCGTGGCGAAGACGCCATCCATGGTGCCATCGGCCTTGACGGTGAGGTTTGCGATCGTGCTCGCCATTGTACTTCTCCTTCTCTTGCATCGGGTCCATTCCCGATGGCGGCGAAGGAGAGGGCCGGCTGCTGCGGTCAGGCCGGCACAATTTCTGGAAAATTCTATTTGCCGCAAAGCGGGCGCGGAGCGCCCGCGGGCAAAGACCAGAAATCGAATTTTCCAGAAATTTTGCCGGGTATACCCCTCCGGGGTTGACCGCAGTACGAAGGCGGTCCTCTACAAAGGCGACATCACAGGGGATGGGCCGGATGTGAGAGAAGGCGATGCAGCGGCCAACCGCAGGCGCACACCGTCCCGCCACGCGCCGACGATCCAGAGAGGATCGCGCCGCTCCGGGCCTCAGCTCCGCCCTCGTCACCGTGATGCCGAAACGCCGTCGACCGACTGCTCCGGTCTGCCCGTTGCTGCAAAGATCGTCCGGATCGAGCTCCGCTGCGGATACGGGGCATTGCAGCGCTCCGTGCAGGGCCGACGTACCCTCGGGACGTGCGCCCGGAGATCGGCATCATGTCCGGCAAGTTCTTCCGGCCGTTGGCAGGCCGGCGACATGGTGGAGCCATCCTTCGGGATGGTCGAGTGTGACCGGGAGGCTGGTCCCGCAAGGGGCCGGACTTCGTCCGGCGGAGAAGGGCAGGGGCGGACGATGGCCGCCGCAAATCAGTATGGTAAGCGAGCGCCCTTCGCCGATGCATCGCTGGTGGTGCGACAGATGGATCGCGGGTTCGTCACCCGGCCAGACGGGCGCGCTCATCGGGCGTCATCCGGCTCGCCACCTGCTGCTCGACCTCGTGGCCGGCGTCGTGGAGCATGCCCCGCCAGTCGCCGGGATTGCGGATTGTCCGCACGACGATCCGTGCCGTATCATAGACGACGCAGGGCGACCCGATCAGCGCGAGGCGCAGCACATTGAGGGCGGTCCCCGGGGACGCGCCATCCCAGACCATCAGCCCGAAATCCGCGCGCCGCGCCATCTCGCGATCCTTCTCGGTATGTGCGGCATAGCCCTGTGCGCCTTCCGGCGGCGGTACATGGTAGGCCGCCCAGTCTCCGAGATTGTTGCGCGGCTCCTTCCCGGCATGAAAGACGCCGACATGCTCGTAGCGGTAGCCGGCGAGCAGGCTCTGTGCTTCCGTGTCGGCTCCGGGCGCGTCGCCGATAAGCACGCCATGCTCGGCCGCGACGATCGCGCCAATCCGTTCGGTCACCGGCTCGGGCAGTTCGAGGATCTCGCGCGATCCGCCTATGAAGATCATGGTCATGGTGGCTTTCCTTTCTCTCCAGCAATCCCCCGCCCGGCTCCAGCCCCCCTCTTTCCTCCGCGCGGGCGGCGGGTGCGGCGGCGAGATGCGCCGCCGGCTCAGGTCGCGGCGTTCCGCCGCGACCTGGATTCGGCCGGCCGAAGGCCGGCGCAAGGTCGGTGGTCAGGAGGAAAACGGCGCTCACGCGCCGTCTTCTCCGAACCGCCAGACCGGGATACCGAACCGGCGCGCCTTGTCGGCGAGATTGCCGGTGATGCCGGAGCCGGGGAAGATGATCACGCCGCTCGGCATCACGGAAAGCAGCTCGTCGTTGCGCCGGAACGGGGCAGCCTTGGCGTGCTTCGTCCAGTTCGGCTTGAAGGCGATGTCCGTGACGTTACGCGACTGCGCCCAGCAGACCGCTATGCGCTCCGCCCCCTTCGGCGAGCCACCGTGCAGCAGCACCATATCGGAGAACTTCGCCAGCGCACGGTCGAGCGCGTTCCAGATCGCATCGTGATCGTTGTAGTCGACGCCGCCGCCGAAGGCGATCTTCGTGCCGGCCGGGATCATGATCTCGGTCTCGGCGCGACGCCGGGCGGCAAGGAAGTCGCGGCTGTCGATCATCGCCGCCGTCATGTTGGCGTGATTGACCTTCGAGCCAGTGCGCGGCCGCCATGTCGATCCGGTCTGTGCCTCGAAGAGCTCGGCGGCGAAGTCGCGCATGAATTCGAACGCATTGCGCTGCTCCAGAAGCGTGATGCCCTCGGCCACGACGCGCTCCAGCTCGACGCTCTTTACCTCGCTGCCGTCCTGCTCGCGCTGGCCCGTTCGCTGGGCATCCTCGTTGCGCTGAAGGTCGCGCTGGATGCGCTCGCCGGCGCGGTGGAAGAGATTGACCGTCGACCAGAGCAGATTGTCGAGATCGGGCTCCATCCGCGTGTCAGCAAACATCTCGGACAGGGCGTCGAACATCGCGGTCAGAGCCGACTCGATAACCGGCTCCTCGGGCAGCGGTCTTGGGTCGGGCTCATCCTGGAAAGGGCGATGGCCGTACATCTGCATCTCGTAGATGACGCGTGCGGTCGGGGAAGACGTGTGGTGGGGCTCGAAGGCGTCGTCGAGGGGAAGGGTGAGGTTCATGATGGTCTCCGTCGGGTTGTGGCCGCGCCTCTCGCGACCTGACGGCGATCCCTTC
>JACZKY010050734.1_pt1 | contig 36503 bp, 21 predicted proteins | sample 8237611 | NCBI WGS metagenome assembly JACZKY01 (sample SAMN16148055, study PRJNA663545) | marine sediment metagenome | biome: sediments and biomass from bioreactor inoculated with such sediments; feature: coastal sediments; material: methane- and iron-fed bioreactor; isolation source: Bothnian...
GAATCATGTAGATTTAAATAAAAATATTATTATTACAGATTTAGATAAATTATTTCTAATCGACTTAATTGAAAAAAAATATTTTTAGATTAAGAATAACAAAAGCACAACTCTCAATAAGTACGCATACTTACTTAAGGAGCAGCCGGATCTAGAAGTGAGCGGGTATAAATTAGTTAAATTTATAAACCCTTCCTCAAGCAGTTGAAATTGTTTTGGTGAGAAACTTGAAATATTTCTAAATAAAAATCAAGTGGATAAAATTTATGTAAGTAAATTTTTTAATTGCGGTTATAAATTAAAATTAATTTGTTTATCTGCATATTTTAGTTCCAGTTCACCCACACGGGTTTGATGTTTTTCAAAATTGATGAATCTAATCAACACCAGCATAATGCCTGCAAAAAATACATATGTAAGTATTACAAATTGCCAGTCCAAAAATCCTTTCAACTGTCCCATTAAGGCAGCACCGGCAGCAAGTCCAAGATTTGAAATCGCCATATAGAGTGTAAACTGAGTTGCGGAAACGCGCTTCCAGCAAAGCTGCATAGCAGAAGCAAAAATTGCAATATTTGTAAAAGTTAACAGGATATAAAAACAAATTATAAAACCCGTTACAAAAATGTCATTCTGCCAAAAACTTTTTAAGAAAGACATTGCAGACGCTAGCAAAATTAGTAAACTCAAATAAACGGATATCATTTTAACTTTACCAAAATAATCTATAAGAAAACCTCCAATGATCATTCCAAGTATACCTGAAATTAAATTTGCAGTGGCAAAGATTTGTGAATATTGCGTATCTGCCCAACCAAGCTGCTGTACTGTAAATACAGGTAATAAAGTATCAATCAATCCTCTTCCAACTGAGTAACTAAAAGCAGCCACACCCATTATAAAACTTACAGGCAGAAAGAAAACTTTATACAGACTTTTAAAAATTCCTTTCCAACTATGCAGTTGAATTTTTTCAGCAGCTTTTGAGGCTTCACCAATTGTCCAGGGTAAAAGCTTTTCTCCCGGTCTCTCTCTAAGTAAAATTGGAATAATACAAATGATTCCAATGAAAAATGAGAATGATACTATCGCATAAAAATATCCAAAGTGGCTCATTATCCAACTGCCGGAAGCGACTGATGCAGAGATACCAAGCGTTTTTGAGCCCCACATTAATCCGTTTGCTCTTGCTTGCTGATCGACCGGTAAAATATCGATCGCCATACCGTCAACAGCAATGTCCTGAGACACTTCAAAAAAACTAACAACAAAACCTAATATCATTAACAGAGATAAATTGTTTAACGGATCTGTAATCAATGACATAGATAAAAAGCTTAATATTAATCCGACCTGTCCAAACAAAATCCAGGGTCTTCGTCTTCCCATTGCCAGGTATGTAAACCTATCCATAACTGGAGCATTAATAATTTTTAAACTCCAGGGAATTCCAATTACAGCAACATATGAACCAATTTCAGCGGGACTTTTACCATTCATTGCAAGCCAGGCAGGAATCGCATACCACAATAAACCTTCAGGAATTCCTTGAGCAACGTACAACGCAGCAAAAGTAAAATACCTTAAAAAAGTATTCTCAGATAATGCCGGTAAAGTTTTTGTTTTTATCTGATCAGAGTTTACAAAAAGCATTTAATTAACCACACTACTTCTTTTTGAAAATTGAATTTTTAGTTAACATTTTTATTGGGCTTTATATACTTCCAGTTCAATTTCTATCATAAACTCCGGCAATGCTAATTCCTTAACTCCTAGCCAGGAACCGGTTGGAAATTGTTTAGTGTAAATTGTGTTACGATAACCGGCTTGTTTAAGAAATTCCGGCATATTGGTAGTAAAAATATTTTCGACAACCACCTCATCAAATGTGCAGCCAAAATGTTTCAGCACTTTATCCAGATCAGAGTAACAATTTTTCATCTGTTGTAAAAAATCACCAACAGCGGTTGGATTACCTTCATCATCCATACTTACAGCGCCGGAGATTTTTATATCGTTACCAATTTTTACGGCGTGTGTATATCCATATTCTTTTTCAACTTTGGGACGCAGGTAAAAATATTCTGGCGTTTCGATTTTACTTTTTTGCATATCAGCATTATCCAGTGTTTGCTGGCAACCTGTAAAAATCAGAACCACAATAATTAAAAACGAGCAACCTGTTTTTAAAATTGATAAAATTATTTGTCTCATTAACTGGTTCTCCTCTGATTGATTATACGTTTAATTAGATTCGATTGGAATCATTATAAACAAATCCTTCTTTCTTATGCAAGATGGATTTTAATTTCCGATATCCCTGTATAATTTCCATTCACTATTTTCATTCTTCCACACTACCAAATAATTTCCTTTATTCACTTGATTGTCTTTCCCTTTAATTTCAAAATAACCGGTTTCAATTAGAAAATCATTGTTGCCGGTAAGATCAGTGGTCGTAAAAGTCATGTCCTTAACTCCTGAACGTATCAAACTACCCCAGGATGAAAGAATGTCTTTGTCTTTTACTGGTTCACTATTTGGTAATAACAGTTCTGCATCGGATGAATAATGAGAAGCTAATGCCACTGAATCGCCATTCTTTATCTCTTCCATAAACTTTGTATTGATACTATCAATAAACGTTTTAGCTTTTTGCATATCAAATGCTTCTGAAACTGGTTTTGTATCTGCTGATTTAGGCTGCTGACATCCTGCCGCAACAAAAAGGAGAAATATTAAAAACAGAAAACTTACTTTTTGAATTGTGTGACTTCGTTTTTTCATAATGCTAATTTCTTTTATTATTTAATTGTCCTATTTAATATTTTACTTCATTGTCTCAGCGATTTGGTAAGTATCGGCAAACTGCTGAAACTTGGTAATCATTCCATCTTCGATTGTCCACATATGTACAAACCGAGTATTTATCACTTTACCTGTCACTTTATTTTTAGCTTTGAATCGTCCGGTAACAATTATTTCACCGGATTTGGCTTCATAATATTTTTGTTCCGTTAAGTTCCAGTATTCCCATTCACCACCAAGCCGTTTGAATACTCCTTCAAGAACTGCTTCAGACCCTATATAAGGATTTCCATCTGCATAAGGAAAATTTTCTGCTTCATTCCACACAATTTTAGAATCAAATTTTTGCAGTACAGAAGGTATATTCCCATTTGCAAAATCAGCGTATAAACTCTGTATTAAATCTATATTCTTGTCTTCGATTTTTTTATTATCTATAGCATAAGAAAAATTGGATGAGATGATTGATATCAGTGTTGCAAGAGCGATCATAAGTATTTTCATTGTCTACTGCTCATTATATTATTAAATAGTTCCCGGTTTAAAATGAACAGGCAGAAATTTTCTGCCTGTTTATTCAAATAAAATAAATTAAAATAATGTCTAATCATTATTTTTAATTTCACCGCCGTGATCTCCAACTAGCATCCACTTGCCGTTCTTCTTCATCAGGATATCCGTCCACCGCCCTCTTTCAGTATTTGGTTTTCCATCTGAACTTTCAGAAACTTGAGTGTAGTAGTAATGTACATAAGCAAAATCACCATTGACCCAAATTTTTGCAGGCTTAATCACATAGTATTGAATTTTACCTTTCTTAAGCCAGTAGTTAAGTGATTTAACAGCATCCGCTTTACTTCCGGGAGCCTCATTTTCGTATGACCAACCAAAGTATGAGTCATCAAAATATTTTGTGAATGACATTGGATCACTGGATGCACTTGCAGCCCAGTACTCTTCAACACCCGCCCAAACATCTTTTTGTTCAGGTGACCATTGCTGAGCTTGAACATTGAAATTGATAATCATTATTAAGATGAAAGTTGATCGACTAATTAATTGTCTCACAGTATTGCCTCCTTTTTTAATTAAATATTATTTATTAAACTTTACTTCACGGTATATTTCATCTGAGTGTTTTCCGGTGAAATATTTATTGTAAGCTCTATTAAATTTATCTCTGTCTGCTTTGTTGGGCATTGCCTTCATTATCATTTCATTGGATTTATCATATGCTTTTGAAACATCATCCCAGCTTTTGACTTCAATAATTTGAATAAAATCACGGTTATCATGTCCCCACCAGTGAGACATGGTTTTATAACTTACTACGTATGGATTGCCTTTATATGAAGCATCCATCATAATCTGCTGAAGAGAATCTAATTCATTCATAGAACCGTTTTCAGGAAACGCTCTTTCAAAATTTGTTATTATAAACACATTGCCATCTCTGGCTTGTGCAAGCATATCATTTGCACCTGCAAAGAAAAGAATAAATAAAAAAGAAAGAATGATTGAATATTTCATAGCACCTGCTCCTTTAGATTGTTGTAAACTAGAACCATTATTGAATACTTATTTTTTCATTTTAATTATGCCTTCAACGGGAGTAATACTTCCATTTTCTCTGTATAAGAAAGCAGAAGATTTACCTTCGTTAAAATCAGAGTACATTGTTATAAAAGTGTTATCAGTTTCAACCCAGGATAGCAGCGTTTTGAAATTATTAATGTGTATGGTATTTATTTTTTGATTTGAACCGTCTTCACCATTCTGATCTTTCCAGTAAAGAGATGAATCTGATTCAATAACCATGGTCATACTAAAAATTCCGTACTCGTATACAATTTCTTTTCCGATAATTTCTTTAGTGTTAAGACCAAGTTTGTTTTGACTTACTTTCCCATCAAAGTGTCTGTTCATGTAAAGATTATCATAACTATCCCATCCGGAGTTTTCGGAAGGGAATGATTTTTCAAAGTTTTTAATTCCTAGAATATATCCCTGTTCACTTTGTGCAATCATATTATAAGTTAAACAAAGGTTAACTGTTATTACGATTAAAATTGATTTTAAGTACTTCATATTTCTCACCTTAATTACTATTTATATAAATTGAAAATTATTCATGCCCGTTCAGCCATAACTCAAAACTTTTATTTGATTCACCTGCGGAATAAGTCCAATCCGGTTTAAGTCTAAGACCAACATTGCTTTTCCAGATAAAATCTATTGCTTCATTAATATCTTTTGAGTTTGAAATTTTTGTGAGGAAAATAATCTGACTGCCCAATTCGATCATATTAATTTCCGAATTAATTTGTTGGGCAAGAAGTGTATTATGAATAATTTCAGATTGTCTTTGATCATGTGTAGCCCAAACAATTCCATTTATTCCGGAAAGGAAGGTATTTTCATCGAAAGAAAGCGAAAGATCTATGATGGTTCCGGATGGTAATTCAGGAGGAGAGTTATCAATAATATCCTGCCATTTAATATTCTTCATTGAATTTAGCACAATCTCTCCGCCTTTGTTAAAAACACCTTTTGTCGTTAAAATTATCACGATCTTATATCTTGGGAGTCGAAATAGTTTATAAATTTTGATTGATGCAAAAGTAAGATATCGGTTCGCAGTTATCTTGCACTATTCTCGCAAAAGTTTGGATTATTTGAGCGGATCGGAATTACTACATTATTCTTAATGAATTTTTTACTGAGTATTTAATTGAATCTGAATCGTACGAAAATGTTGTGTTTAATCCGGTTGGATATCACTAAGCAGTTTGGAGTTGCATATTGACAAGATTTAGAAAATGGTGGAATTATTATTTTAGTTTATATTCTGATGGACTGCATCCGAACTCTTTTTTAAACGCACGAGAAAAATATGCCTGATCATTAAATCCTACTTTGTAACATATTTCGGCTACAGTTCCGGCATTTTGTTTTAAAAGATCTGCTGCTCTTTGCAAACGGTATGTTCTAATCATTTGTCCCGGCGGCTGATCAATAAGTGCATTCAGTTTTCTGTTTAACTGAGACACACTCATGTTCATTTCATCTGAAAGTTTTTCTACAGTAAACTGCTCATCCGAAAAATGTTTTTCAATTGTACTAATTACTTTTTCTAAGAATGCCCGATCAACAGACACTTCCGTAACTTCTGCGGGCTTTATAATTGTGGACTTACTGAATTTTTTTCTTAACTGCTTCCGCTGATAAATTAAATTTCTTACTCTTACCATAAGTTCTTTTGAACTGAAAGGTTTAGTCAGATAATCATCAATACCTGTTTCAAGTCCCTCAATTTTATCATCAAGACCTGCTTTAGCAGTTAACATAATTATGGGGATATGACTTGTTTTTTCATCATTACGGATTTTATTGCTTAGCTGATAACCATCCATCTTAGGCATCATTACATCCGTTATTATCAAATCCGGAATTTCGTTTTGAGCTCTGGTGAATCCTTCTTCACCATTAGCCGCTTGAATGATTCGGTAATCGTTTTCAAGTTGTTCCTTAATGTAGTTTAGAACATCAATATTGTCTTCAACAATTAAAATAATTTCCTTTTGCTCAATTTTTAACAACGGCTGCTCATCACTTAGCGGCATTTTAGCATCAATATTCGATTCGAACAATTGGTTATTATCTGTGTATGAATTATCTGCATCATTAATTTCAACTAATAAATTATCATCCGGATTTAAAATTCCTAGCGGAAAATCAATTATAAATTCGGTACCTTCTCCTAATTTACTTTTTGCGTAAATGCTGCCTTTGTGAAGTTCAACCAATTCTTTCGTCAAAGCTAATCCAATACCGGTCCCTTCATATTCACGTGTTATTGAACTATCCACCTGATAAAATCGATCGAATATGTGAGGTAATCTGTCCTCAGGAATTCCAATTCCTGTATCTTTAATTATTATTTCAACTCTGTTTAAAATTACATTTATGGAAACTTTGATTTCACCGTTTTCAGAAGTAAACTTTAAAGCATTTGAAATAAGGTTGCAGATAATTTTTTCCATTTTATCGGGATCAAATTTCAATGGAATATTTGACATTTCAGATTCAAACTTTAAAGTTATTTTTTTTGATTCTGCAAGCGATTCAAATGAATAGAAAATACTTTTGAGAAATGAAACAATGTTATGCTGTTCTGCTTTAAGTTCCATGCTGCCGGCTTCAAGTTTCGATAGATCCAATATTTGATTGATCAAAGTTAATAATCTTCTTGCATTGCGGTTTGCAACCTGAAGTTTACCTTTTTCCTTTGTTGCAATGTTTGATGACATTACACTTTCAATTTGACCAAGGATTAATGTAAGCGGTGTTCTAAATTCGTGGGATATATTGGCAAAGAAACTGGATTTGAGATGATCCAAGTTACGCAAAGTGTCTGTTTCCACTTTTTCAAGTTTTAACTGATTCTTCAGTCTTAATCTGTTTAATTCATAGCGTCGGATATAATACAGAGCCAAAAGAATCAGTATCAAATAAATTATATATGCCCAAAAGGTGCTCCACCATGGTGGTGTAATTATCAATTCAAGTGCAACACCATTTTCATTCCAAACACCATCATTGTTAGTTCCTTTAACCCGAAAAATATATTCACCCGGCGGCAAATGTGTAAAGGTTGCTGATCTTACCGATCCTGAATAAATCCAATCTTTATTAAAATTTTCAAGTTTGTATGCATAGCGATTTTTTCGGGGCGCTGAAAAATCAAGTGCAGCAAATTCAAAAGTAATAACATCTTCATCGTAAGTAAGAACAAGTTTATTAGTTTCTGAAATAGTTTTGTGTAAGATTGAATTATCATTTTTAACTGAAATAATTTTGTCCCCAAGTTTTAATCTAGTCAAAACGATTGTCGGAATAAACTGATTGTCTTTTACTTTATCCGGATAGAAATAATTTAATCCTTTAATCCCTCCAAAAAACATCTCTCCATTTTTGCTAAGATAATATGCTCCGGTGTTAAATTCGTTGCTTTGTAATCCATCAAGAACATCATAATTTCTAAAAATATTTTTCTGCGGATTAAATTTAGATAACCCTTTATTTGTGCTCAGCCATAAATTCCCATTTTGATCGGGCAAGATTCCATAAACTACATTATTAGGCAATCCTTCGCTTTCAGTAATATGAGCAAAAGTACCTTCATCAATATTAAATTTATTTAATCCGCCGCCAGAGGTACCAAGCCAGAGAATTTTATCTGGATTTACGGGATCAGGACAAATCGAATTTATATTATCATTATTCAAACTATAAGGTTTAGCAGGATCGTTTTTGTATGTAAAAAATGTCTGCTTTTTCTGATCGAAAACTAAAAGGCCATTTCTTGTTCCGATCCAGAACAGTTCTTTATTATCCTGATAAATTACCGGACGTACTCTTTGATTGTAGGGCAGGGGAGTTTGATAACGATAAGATTTAAAAATCCCTTTATCAATATCAATCACTTTACAAAAGTAATTTTCTGTTGCAACCCAAATGTTTTTTTGATGATCTTCAAAAACTGTAAAAGCTTCTTTTTGAGGTAACCCAAGACTATCAGACGGATTGAATTTATATTGTCGAGCTTTTCCCTTTGAAGGATCGTAACGAAAAACGCCTTCAGTTGTAGCTGTCCAGATCATCCCATCATATGATTTAATCATTGACCATGGACCGGTATTTCCAAAATCGTCGGGCCGGTTTGAATCAGTTTCAAAGTCTTTTATTTCTCCGGTCTTTCTATTCCATTTATACAGTACATCCGTACTAATCCAGATGATCTCATCATTTTCCTGCAAAACAGATCTTACGCTGAATCCTGTAACCCGGGAAGAAGGGTCATTTTGATAAGCAAAAGTAGAAAAACGATTAACTTTTGGATCGTACAAATTAATTCCCATTCCTGCAGTACCAACCCAAAGTATTCCTGTTCTATCAATAAACAAACTTGATATACTGTTGTAACTAACTGAATTTAGATTTGACGGATCATTTCTAAAATATGTATAAGACATTTTTTCGGGATCAAAACTCATTAGTTCAGCCGGAGTTGCAAGCCATAATTTTCCAAAATTATCTTCTATAATTTGTACTACGCTGCCCCAACCATATCTAAAAATTTCATATCGGTTAGGAAAAATTTTATAACTTCCGGTTTGTCTATTAAATTTTACCAGACCACTTAATGAACCCAGCCATAAGTCTCCCTTGCGTGATTCACAAATAGAATAAACAGTTTCATCAAAAAAATTAGGAGGCGCTTTAGGATTTCGAGTCTGGATATTATAATGAGTAAATTTTTCTGTCTCAAAATCAAATCTATCAAGTCCTGTTAAAGTACTAACCCATAATGTACCTTTTGAATCATAAAATAAAGTAGAGACTATATTACTGCTTAAACTACCGCGATCGTTGGGATTAGATACGAATTGATCATAGGTTATGTCAAAAGAATTTTTTCTTTTAAAGCTTATTTTGAAAATTCCTTCGCCCCGTGTGCCAATCCAGATATTTCCTTTTGAATCTTCCACAATGGATTTTACTTCATCAATATTACTTGTGTGAGGTACATTTGAAGTATAATTAATACGATGAAAGGTTTCTGTTTCTCTATCCAAAATATTTAAACCGCCATTTAATGTTCCAACCCAAATGTAACCGCGGCTGTCTTCAAATAATGAAGTTATAAAATTGTCTGAAATGGTCTTAGTGTTAAAAGGATCATTCTGATAGACTATAAAAGTATGACCATCATATCTGTTTAATCCATCTTTAGTTCCAAACCACATAAATCCTTTTTGATCTTGTATTATACAAGAAACAAAATTTTGAGACAATCCATCATCGCTTGAAAGATATTTAAATTTTAAATTTTGATTTTGTGGTAAGGCAGAAAAAGTAATTATAAAAATTAGTGAGGTGAATAATGATAACGACCTGTGAAATTCAATTCTCGTCATATCAATGAAAGAATTATTTTTCTGAATAACATCGATAAGTACTCTTTAAATCTTTTAATAAGTTTTGATGGCTGCCGTAATCTGAACAAAAGTCACAATCACATAATGATAAAATACAATAATTATTAAATAGTGAAGTTGAACTTTTGTTCAAATAGAATCTGCATCTAAAATACATCAAAAAATCTATTATCAAAAAAATTTTATAACTGACTTAATACGCAAAGTAAATAGTAATTTAGTTGCTACTATTAAATAAAAATTTCTATTTCAATAACAAGTAAGTCAGAATATTATAATGAATTAAAACTACTGTGTTGCTTAATATCGATTTTTGTTAATATCAATTAAATGTTCATAATTATGTTTTGGATGAGAAAAATTAAGAGCTAACGTAGAACTCAAATTGCTCCAAAACAACAATTATTCAAAAGTTAATCTTCTGCATTAAAAATCCTCATGATTGCGAGAAATATCATAACCACTATATTTATCTAACTATTAATTTTGTAACGCTTAAACTAGATTTATAGAAAAAGTAGTTCTTAATTGATAAGCCGTAATAGTTGCTTTACATTAACAGTTGTCAATAATTTTTTATATATTTAATTCACTGTTTAGAGGGCATTGTCAAATCTATTGAGCATGATTTGACAATCAAAGATTAAGAAAATAACTAATAATAAATTCCCTGGAGAGATGTATTATGAATACTCGTTCACGAATAATGCTATTACTTACGTTCTGTTTTTTCGGAACGCAAGGTTTACTGCTTTCACAATCTATTCAGTCAGAACTTAAATCCCTTACGGATGGCGCTGATGTAATCTTAACCGGAAAAGTTATTAACCAAACTTCTTCGTGGAATGCAGACAGATCCCGTATTTATACTGAAGTTACATTGCGGGCAGATGAATATCTGAAGGGAGATTATTCTGAAAACACATTATCTGTTAAAACTTTAGGCGGCGAAGTGGGAGAAGTTGGAGAACTTTATTCTCACATGCCAAAATTTACAAATGATGAAGAGGTTTTATTATTTGTAAAAAAGGATAATAAGGATTTAAGCTATCGGGTATTAAATGGTGAGGAGGGTAAACTTACATTGTATGAAGATAAAGCCACAGGTGAAAAAGTAACATCATTTAACAAAAAAATATCAACTCTTAAAAAAGAAATTAAAAGCTATGTTGAACAACGTTGATGTTCACTCTAAAATCATTTATGGATCTATAGTTTTTAATAATTAATATATGTTGAGGATAAAATGAAAATTTCAAAAAATATTTTTACTTTAATTATAATTTTACTTTCTCTAACTGCATTAAGCAGTATTTCATTTGCACAGGGTGGGAATAATAATGCTTTTGTTTTTAATGGTACAACAAGTCAGCTTTATGTTTATGATAATGCACCTGCAAATAGCGATGCGAATCAAGACGGTTTTAAATATTTTAACAGTAATGCAGCAAATAACAAAATTACTGTTCAGGCGTGGGTTTATCTGATCGGAGATAATCCAGGTGTAAAAATGCCGATTGTTTATCGTGCAGTTCAGGGCGGAACAACATTTTCGCTTTATGTAAAAGACAATAAAGGATATTTTTCAGTCGGTAATAGTCCTGTTTTGAGCACACAGGAATTTCCCGCTTTTACCTGGATAAGCCTTACAGGATCTTATGATGGTACAACTCTAAAAATATACAATGGCGGAAATCTTGTGCAAAGTATTCCGTATACATTAACACCAGGATATACTGGTGGACAGGGGTTATTTATTGGTAAATCATCAGAAGGTGCTTTTAAAGGTTTGATAGATGAAGTAAGAATTTTTAACATAGCTTTAGGCGATAACAATATAAATGGTTCCGGAGGAAATGGAAATCCTGCAGAACCATTCCCATCATCACTTTCACAGTACTCAGTCGGTCAGTGGTCTTTTACAGCAATAAGTGCCGGCAATCTGCTTAATGATTTATCAACCAAGAAAAATCATTTGAGAATAGTTGATATTAATCAGATAGTACCTAGCAAAAATATACCATTCTTTGTAGTTACATCAACCGCAGATGATGCTGATTCCATAGTTGGTGACGGATCTGCTGTATCACTGAATGGAAAAGTTACTTTAAGATCTGCAGTTCAGGAAGCGAATGCACTTGCGGGGCAGCAAACAATTTATTTTTATATTACTGAAACTACACCAGTAATTCAACCATTAATTCCATTACCATCAATAACAGAATCTGTTATCTTGGATGGTACATCGCAAAAGGGATATACTGGTACACCTCTCGTTCAGGTAAATGGTAATTCTGCAGGTATCGATATAAGTGGAAGCGGGATCACTGTTCAGGGGTTGGCGGTAAATAGCAATTCAGGATATAGTTTAACCTTATCTAATTTAGGTGGAAATAGCATTGTAAAAAATCAATTGGCGGGAATAAAAATAAGTTCTCCAAACAATAATATTTCAAATAATTCTTTGACCAATTCAACTACCGCAGGTGTTGAGATATCTGATTTTGCAGGCAATAGTGTTTTATCAAATAATACTATTTCCGGAAATGCAACAGCTGGTATATTATTTAATTCTTCTAATTTTTCATTGACGACAGAAAATATAATTGCAAATAATCCTAACAATGGAATTGTAATTAATGGAAATAACAATAACATCAGAAATCAAAAAGTATTTAATAATGGGGCTTCTGGTATTTTTGTGCAGTCCGGGAATGGTAATTCAATTTTAAATAATTCAATTTACAGCAACTCGGTATTAGGGATTAAATTAAACTCATTAACAAACGACTCACAAACTTATCCAACACTAAATAATCTTTATACCTGGCAGGATGAAACAGCATTGCCTGATATTAAAGGCGGCACTGCTATTCAAGGTACTCTGCAAAGCGTACCAGGAAAAAATTATAAAATTCAATTCTTCGCAAATGATAACTCTATTAATCGTGAGGGTAAACGATATTTGGGTGAAGTTGACGTTACAACCGATATAGCAGGTGGATCTGACTTTCTGGCTAATTTAAAGGATGTTGTATTGGTGGATGGAGAAGTTGTTAGTGCAACAGCAACAGTTTTAAATAACAGCGGCAATCCATTAAGCACTTCGGAATTCTCAGCTTCAATCGAACGGGCAACCGATGAAGGCGATCATTATATTGTAAACACCACTCTTGCAGGTATACCATTGCATTGGAAAGATGGTAAAGGTACATATCAGATTGCACAATCAGTTGTTACAAAAGGTTATGATGATGAGATTCAAAATGGATTTAATACCTGGAGTGATCTGCAGCAGTTGGAATATACCAGAAAGTTTTTTGCTAATTCCGAAAAGTGGGGAGGCAATGCGGACGGGCTTAATAATGTTGTGTGGATGCCAACTTCAAGTGCCTGGGTAGATTCTACAGAAGCTCCTACAAATGTTATAGCGGTAACAAGAGTAAGATACAACGCATTAAACGGAGAGATGATTGATATTGATATTGCATTTAACGGTGATCCGATTTCGCTTACTACCGGAAATCATTTTCAATGGGCTACTGATGGATCATCTGATAAACTTGATGTACAAAACACAGCTACTCACGAAATTGGTCACTACTCAGGATTAGCAGATCTTTATAATCCGGGGGATTTTAATTATACGCTACGAATGAAAAATAATAATCAACTTGCTACAATGTTTGGAAGAATTGATAATGGTGAAACCTATAAAAATTCCTTACATCCTGAATACAATGCTTCAAATCAATTACAGATTGATAAATACGATGTTGGAGGAATAAATTATATATACAGTCACTTAGGTGATGTTTATTATGATATAGTTTTGGTATTTGATGGCACAACTAATTTTACTTCATCCGACGTATTGAATGGTTTTACCCCGTCTCAAAATGCTGCAATGGAACTGGTAACGAAATTAAGAATTGGTGATAAGATTGGTTGGGTCAACGGAAGTAATCAGGTTGTTCCTATAGGAGATAATTTTAACCAGATAATTTCATCACTGCAGAATTTGCAGCCCAATACAAACGGCACTCTTGCTGAACGCATTTTAGCTGCAGAACAATTATTATCCGGACAATCAAATAACAAAAAACTAATTATATTATTTAGTGCTGGTGAGGTTTCTCCAATTACTTCAATAACTAATTTAACACTGGACCCAAACATTAAAATATATACGATGGGTTTTGAAGGATTACAAGATGGACAGGATTTAATGAGTTGGCTTGCCAACAAAACACTTGGTGAATATTATGAAATGGCAAGTTCCACTGAAATCCCAACTGCGGTAAATATAATCTGGTTGCGATTATTAGGTTTGCAAATTTCATATCTGTCTGAAGAAATAAACAGTGCATTGTTTGCTGGCGGATTATCATGGCAAGGCGGATTATCATGGCAAGGCGGGCTTTCATGGCAAGGCGGGCTTTCGTGGCAAGGTGGACTTTCATGGCAAGGCGGGCTCTCATGGCAAGGCGGACTTTCATGGCAAGGTGGATTATCATGGCAAGGAGGAACGCTTGATATGGGATTATCATGGCAGGGCAGTGAATACTCATTAGTTCTGTTGCCTCCGGGTGTGAATATCACTGATCCTCCAAATCTTCCTGCAGGGGCTATAACTCAGGATAATTATACTTTATCCAATTATGAAGTAGAGTTATTAAATGGAACTTCATTATATGGTGAACCTTATAAATTTTTCAAGGTAAACAATCCCGGTATAGGCGCATGGAAATATGCTATCATAGAAAATATTCCTCCGCTTGATCCTGAGCCTTTAAGAGTATATATGGCAAACAGATCGGATCTGGTACTAGAATTTAAAACAGATCAGGAGCGCTATTATTTACAGTATGATCAGAATGGAAACCCTATTCCGGTATCAGTTCATCTTGAAGCAAAGTTATTTCAGGGTGGTGAAACAAGCGGACTTAGTGATCACACAAAAACTGTAGGGCAGCCAGTTGATGATGCATTAATAGGTGTTCAAATGACATCTCCAGACGGTCAAACGGTGGTAGGAAGATTGACACCTGTTGGAAATGGCCTGTATACGATTGCTCTGCAAACAACGTTATTAGGGAATTATGATATAAGTGTAATAGCATCTGATAATGTTCAAAATGATACTACAAACAACAGTCAGTATCTGATTACTACAGAACATTCATTTTATATTTCACCATATATTAATCCTACTGAATTGACAGGGAAAGCTTTAATTCAAAAAGCTATAAATGAATTATCAGCTATAATGTCACAATATTGTCCATCAAATAACAACTGCAGTTTGGATAATAATACAAAGAGAAACATTAATGGAGCCATATCATTATTAACAACTGCATTAGGTTATTTCCAGAATGATGGTAATCGTTTGAAAGTAAATAAAGGCTTGAGTTTTTATGCTAATCTAACAACAGCAGTTAATAATATTTATGCTTACGAAAGCAACTTAAACTTTGGAAACAGAATTGATGCAGCATTGGAATATTTGATTGAAGGTGGATATAAAATTGCAGTACTCGCCAGAGATGATGCGCAGATACCGGGAGCATGCGTTGTTTCTAATTGCGATCAGCTTCTGCAAAGTGCTAATTCTGAACTGGGTAAAGCAATCGATGAATCTAAGCAAGATCACTATGTATATATCTTTAACCATTTAACTAATGCATGGAAGTTTGCTCAAAATATGATGGGCGCTAACCTTAAAAAAGAGGCTGGTGATGAAGAAGTCACAAATATTCCAACTCAATATGGTTTAGATCAAAATTATCCTAATCCATTTAATCCTAGCACCAGAATAGATTTTCAAATGCCCGAAAAAAATCATGTTACTTTACAAATCTATGATATACTTGGTAATCTTGTTACAACTCTGGTTGATGAGGAAATGAATGCAGGTTATCACAGTGCTTATTGGAATGCCGGCGGTTTATCAAGCGGAATTTATTTTTACAGATTAAGCAGCGGCAGTTTTGTTTCGACAAAAAAATTAATGCTTTTGAAATAAATACATTTAGCCCTTGATTTAAAACTAAAATCAAGGGCTTTTTTTTTATAATAATATTTTGGATTAAACAATGAATTAATTAAAATATTAGCATTAAACTATTTTCATTTTAATCAGGATGCTTTTTATGTTCAGGGAGATTCTGTTTTGTCTTACTTCTATTCTATTACTCTTTTCAGAAATGTTTTCTCAAAATCATGTTTCTTTTAATCATCTTACTGTAGAAAATGGTCTTTCTCAAAGTGCAGTCACCTGCATCTTCCAGGATAAAGATGGATTTATGTGGTTTGGAACGCAGGATGGATTAAACAGATACGATGGCTATAACTTTAAAGTATTTAAAAATATATCGAACGACAGCACCAGTCTTTCTGATAATTTTATCTTTTCAATCTATGAAGACAAAGCCGGTGGATTATATATAGAAACACAGTCAGGCAAGCTAAATAAATACAATCCCTTAGATGAATCCTTTAAAATTCTTGAACCCGGCAAACTTGATTTGTCTAGTTTTAAAATGAGTACTGTAAAAGCCATTTATTTTGATGGAAAAGATATAACCTGGCGAGGTGGTTTAGGGAAGGAAGTCGGTTTAACTATGGAAAACAAAAAAACCGGGGAGAAAAAAGTTTACATGCATAATCCAAATGATAATTCATCATTAAGCGATAATAAAGTTTATTCTGTACTAAGGGATAAAAACGGTTCATTATGGGTTGCCACTTTTAATGGTCTGGATAAACTTGATGAAAAAACAGGAAAGTTTCAGCATTTTAAAAATATTGCAGGTAACCCGAATAGTTTGAGCGATAATTGGGTCTGGCCTTTGTTTGAAGATTTAAAAGGTAATTTGTGGGTTGGAACGGTAAAAGGAGGATTAAATAAATTTGATCCTAATTCAAATACATTTATTAGTTTTAAAAACGATCCATCCGATCCAAAAAGTTTAGATGATAATTTTATTTTTTCAATTTATGAAGATAGAAGCGGCTTAATCTGGATCGGCACAAATACAGGCGGTGTAAATTATTTTGATCCATCTTCCCAGGTGTTTGAACATTATTTCAATATTCCGGAAAGAAAAAATAGTCTTAAGGATAATAACGTTTATTCTATGCTGGTTGATAGAAAAGGTAATTATTGGATCGGTACCAGAAAAGGCGGCTTAGATAAGTTTGATTATAAAACAAAAAATTTCTATAACTACTCACACAACCCATCTAATCCAAATAGTTTGATCGATAACTCAATTCAAGCGCTATTTGAAGACAGATCCGGTACATTATGGATTGGCAGTTTTAGCAGCGGTTTGAATTCCTTTAATCCGGAAACAGGAATCTTTAAATCCTATGTTCATAATCCATCTGATCAGAACTCAATTTCGGATAATCGAATTTATGCCATCATTGAGGATGCAGACGGAAATATCTGGATAGGAACTTATGAAGGCGGACTTAATATGCTTGAACGCAATTCAGGACGTATAAACACTTATAAATACGACGGAAAAGACAGCACTTCATTAAGCTCAAACAGAACATGGTCTTTAGCATTGGATAATTCCGGAAATATTTGGGTTGGAACATTTGGCGGCGGTGTAAATATATTTGATAAATCTAAAAAAACATTCAGGCATTTCATTAACAATCCAAAAGATCCAAATAGCATCGGTGATGATAATATTATAAGAGTGTTTAAAGATTCTAAAGGTAATATGTGGTTGGGTACAACAAAAGGATTATGCCGTTTTTACTCAGATGAAAATAAATTTAAAACATACAGTGAAAAAGATGGACTTTGCAATAATTTTATTTATGGGATTCTTGAAGACAACAATGGAAATCTCTGGTTAAGTACAAATAATGGTTTATCTAAGTTTAATCCTGCCAGCGAAACTTTTACAAATTATTATTCCTCAGACGGATTACAGAATAATGAATTTAATCAAAACGCATTTGCAAAAGACAGTAAAACTGGTAATCTGTTATTCGGAGGTGTTAATGGATTTAATGTATTTAATCCGGATCGGATTACCGGGAACACTTATGTGCCTCCGATTGTTTTTACAAACTACATAAGATATAATACGGATGATCAGGAAGGTAAACCTATAATTGAAAAAGGTATTTCTGAGATGAAAGAAATATCAATTACCTATAAGGATAATATTGTTACACTAGAGTTTTCTGCGTTAAGTTACTATAACAATTTCAATAATCAGTACCGGTACAAACTTGAAGGCTTTAACGCAAACTGGATTCAGTTAGGAAATAATAATAGAGTCACATTCACAAACCTTTCTCCTGGTGATTATACATTAAGAGTAATTGGTTCAAATAATGATGGTGTTTGGAATGAGGAAGGTACATCATTGCTTGTCCACGTTTCTCCGCCATGGTGGAAAACTAATCTTGCATATGCAATTTACTTTATTTCATTCTTTGGTCTTTTATATTTTATAAGACAAGTAGAAATTAACAGACGGGAACAAAAAGCTCAAATCCGGGAATCAGCTTTACGTATTAAAGCAACAGAAGCCGAAAAGCGAGCACTTGAAATTGAGAATGAGAGAAAAACAAAAGAGCTTGAAGAAGCAAGACAACTTCAGCTATCGATGCTTCCTAAAAAATTGCCCGTACTACCAAATCTTGAAATAGCCGCATTTATGAGAACTGCAACAGAAGTAGGTGGTGACTACTACGATTTTAGAATAATAGAAAACAACGGATTGTATGTTGCCTTTGGTGATGCAACAGGTCACGGTCTTCAGGCAGGAACGATGGTAACTTTAATGAAAGGATTTTTTACTTCAGACTCATCCAAACTTGGAATGTCAGAATTTATGAATCATTGCAGCAGAATGATAAAAGAGATTGAATTAGGAAGAATTTTAATGTCTTTTAGTTATCTAAAGATTGAAGGCAGTAAATTGAAAATTACCAGTGCAGGAATGCCTCCAATCTTTTTCTATAACAGCAGTTCAAATGATGTTGAAGAATTAGTAATTCAGGGTATGCCGCTGGGTGCGATGAGGAACTTTCCTTATAAAGTGATTGAAAAAGAGATTAACAGTGGTGATATAATTTTATTATTAACAGATGGACTGCCTGAACAAATGAATTTAGACGAGGAGATGTTTGATTATTCGCGTGTTAAAAGTAATTTCCACAGTGTAGCATCTAATCATCCCGAAGAAATAATTAATCATCTTGTTGTTGCCGGTGATGATTGGATGAACGGCAGAATTCAGGATGATGATATAAGTTTTGTTGTTATCAGAGTAAAGTAATATTTATTTAAATGCATTAATAACCTTTAAACAATTTTAAAATTTATGTTATATTCCCAACGTACTAATCCGTTATTAATAACTCATTACTAATTCAGTAAGAAAGAAATTTTATGAAGGAAAATGTTAAACTGGAAATAAAGCTTCCAAATATTCCGGATGTAGAATTGGTTGCTATTGAAAGCTTACAAATTATGGGTAAGCATCTGGGTATTCCGCATGAAAAGATTAGCGAAGCAAAATTGATAGTTACGGAAGCTATTATTAATGCACTTGAACACTCAGGAGAAAATAACCCTCATGTTGATGTTGAATTTGATATGGGGACTGAAAAGTTAATTATACTTGTTACAGATTTTGGACCCGGGTTTGAACCTGAAAAAGTAGAAAATCCTCAAATCACAGATAAAATACATAGTTCTCATAAAAGAGGTTGGGGTTTAAAACTTATGAAGTCAATGTCGGATGATCTGATTATTGAATCAGGTCCTAATGGAACACGAATTACAATTATTAAAAAATTAATCTAAGTGGAGAGATTTAATGAGCACAGATTTTAGTTTAAATTCAGAATTACACGATAAAACTCTTGTAATAAAAACCGAAGGTTATATAAATAATATCGGTGGTGAAAAAATTGTTCAGGAGTTTACTAAATATTCAGATGTTAATAAACTTATACTTAATCTTGAAAATTCGAAAGTTGTAAATTCAATCGGCATTTCTCATTTGATTGAAGTAATTGAAATACTTAATCAGGGAAACGGCAAATTAGTATTTACAAACCTTGACCCCACGATAGAAAAAACATTTTCTATAATGGGTTTATTTCAGTTTGCGGAAAAAGCTGATACTGTTGATGCGGCTTTAAACAGCTAATTTTCTTTTTAAGTTTCATTGTGCTGCCGCGGACTATTCTGTTGCAGCACAAATTATTTTCGTATTACTTTTGTTTGAGCAGCAAAGTAATTATCCATTCATTATAAAGATAAAATTAAAGTGGTAAATAATAATCTTGTAGAAAAACTTGCTTTGCAGGTTGAGTCTTTTCAGGAAGGATTTGAACTTCTTTCAAAGTCATTCAGTTTTCTGGAAATGGTAAAAAACTTCCTTCACATAATAAGAGGAAATTTTATCATCACGGAAATTTATTCTTTCCATAAATTAGCTAATGATTCTAATTGGAGTAACATTTCATTAAAGAAAATCCCTGATCCATCATATTCATCTTTTCTTCATGATTCTGAAAATCCATCATTAAAATATTTTGATGATCCAAGGATTGAAGTATCCATTACACTTCCTCTTGCTGATAAAACATATTTGGGAATTTTAATCGGCCCTAAGTTTGATAAATCAAATTTCACGGATTTTGATAAAATAACTTTACAAATACTTCTTCAGGTTTTTGATAGTGCTTACAAATCTTTTTTAAATCAGAAAAAAGAAAAGGCACTGATATTTGAGTTAAATGAAAGAGTGCTGCATCTTAATAATCTAATCGATGCCGGTATCGAGATTTCACGTTATGATAAAAAAAGTGATTTGTACGAAATTGCACTTGCACGTATCACTTCAATGACAAATGCATCCTCAGCATTAATTGAAATAGTAAAAAAATCTCAGAACAATCATAAAAGATATATCGTTTTTCCCACTGGAATTGACCCTGATAAAATTCTTACCAGTAGATTTAAAATGGAATCTTCATTTGAGCACAATGACCGTTTGTACAATTTTGTTCTATCTGAAAAGGAAACACGGCACAATACAACTGCATTTAATGAACTTGATAAAATGCTTCTTGATGCAGTTGCCAGACAGGTTCAGGTTTCAATAGAAAATCAGTTTTTGAATGATCAGGCAATTGAAAAAGAAAAAATGGAGCAGGAATTAATTGTTGCCGCTTCAATTCAACAAAGAATTCTACCCACTGAACTTCCCAAAATAGCCGGCTACGAATTTTCGGGAATAAATATTCCGTCCAAAGAAGTTGGAGGTGATTATTATAATTGTATCGATCTTGGCAGAGGCAAATTTGCCTTTATTATTGCTGATGTAGCCGGAAAAGGAATTGGCGCTGCACTTCTTGTCAGTACTTTAGATGCTGCGCTTTACTCTTATTTGCAATTTGATATCCCCTTAACTGAAATGTCTGATAGATTAAATAAATTAATTTATAAGTCATCTCCTTCCGATAAATATATAACGTTTTTTATTGCTGTTCTTGATTCACATACAGGTGAACTGGATATAGTGAATGCAGGTCACAATCCGATCTTTTTATTACGAAAAGATGGGACACTTGAAAAACTTGATGCCGGCGGTGTTGGTTTGGGCATGTTTGATTTTGGGATTCCTTTTGCAGGACAAAAATCAATTATTAATTCCGGCGATAAGCTCTTTTTGTATACTGACGGTATCCCTGAAGCAATGAATGAACAGGAAGAAGAATATTCTGACGAAAGAATGATAAGCTTTTTTCAGAACAACGCACATATTTCTTCTCAAGAATTTATAAATGCCTTAGTTAATGATGTAAAAGGTCATACTGGCACAGCTCCACAAAGCGATGATATTACAGCACTGATTCTTAAAAAACTTTAAGAATTAGCTTAAAGCACTAAATGATAATGCGATCTTTATGGCGATAAAGGTAAAATAAAATTTTTAATTCAAAAGCTTTATTGATCGTCATTGCGAACCCCGATTTATAGGAGGAGAAATCTATTTCTTGAAAAAGTGAAAAGATTTCTCATCCCGCTTAGCGGGATTCGAAATGACATTCCTAGGTTTTGGGACAGACAGATAGAGACTTCATCGCGAGAATATTATCCCGAAGCGATCTAAAGAAGCACTTGTGATTGCTTCATCCCGGCAGGTCTGGATTCGCAATAACAAACGATTATGATTAAAGTAAAAACACTTTTGAAAAGAAAGATCAATGAAAAGGATTCCAATGTTTAGAACAAGAAAATTATCGCAGTTATTATTTGTAATATTAAGTTTTATCTTAGCTTCTTCAAGTTACGCACAACAACGAAATTACCTTTTTGAAAATATCTCGGTGCCTGAAGGGCTCTCGAATTCTACAGTTAATTATATTTTTCAGGATAGCAACGGATTCCTCTGGATATCAACATCAGATGGACTAAACAGATATGACGGAAATAGTATAAAAGTATTTAAAAACGACCCTAATGATTCTACTACTATTCCAACTAATGAATGTTCTGCAATTGCAGAGGATGCAGATGGATATATCTGGGTAGGTGTTTCCGGGAATTCTATTGCAAGATACAATCCAATAAATGAAGCCTTTCAAAGCTACCGCATAGAAACAGCCGGTGTAACTAACATCTCGTACTTTTATTCGGCTCTTTATGATTCTAAAGGAAATTTATGGTTCGGATCCACAAATCATGGAATACAAAAATTTAATAGATCAAAAAACAAATTTAAACAGGTGCCTCTTGAAGTTTCTAATAATAATGTTCAATGGGGTAATATCTACAGTATAACAGAATTAAAAAACGGTAGTATATTAGTCGCTGATTATGGAAACGGTATTAAAATATATAATGAAAAACAGAATGTATTTCAGCCATATTACCTCAAAACAAATTTTAATCCGAATGAACTCCAGGTTATATATGAAGACGCATCCGGCAATATCTGGTTCGGTGGCAGGAACCAATTAATAAGATATTCGCCGTCTTTTTACACTATCGACAGTTACGATTTATTTAGCTTAATAAAAAACCCCACCAGCTACGATAACGTTACAGGAATAACTCAGGATGATGAAGGATACTTATGGGCGGGGGTTTATTCACAAGGACTATATAGAATTGAACCGAAGACAAAAAACATTCAGAAATTTGATTACAATATTTATGAATTGAACAACTTTGGCCGCAATATTATTTCAAATATTTATAAAGACAGATACGGAGTAATCTGGATTGGGATTTGGGGGAAAGGTGTTACAAAATTTGATCCCCTCAGAGAGCCATTTAACTTCCATAAGTTCATCACCAATGATATCGTAAATTCTAATGCAAATTTTTCTACTGTAATTGCCGGGTTAAGTCAAAGTAAGGAGATAACGATTGGAACATCTGAGAAGGGACTATTCACTTACAATCTCGAAAATCAAAAATCTGCTAAATTGAATTTTAATCTCGGCAAAATTAACGATTCAGATGAGAAGATAAATATTCAAGGTCTTGCTATAGATAATGAAGGGAATAAATGGTTCGCATATAATAATCTAAGTTTGCACAAAATTGATAAAAATAATTTGTTAAGTACATTTAAATCACCTAACGAAAATAAAACTTCAGTTTATTATATAAACTCTATAAAAATAGATTTGATCGGTAATATCTGGATGGCATCAAGACAGGGTTTTGAGAGATATAATCCTGCTAAAAATAAATATACACTCTTACCTACGATTATGAATAAAACAATGAGTGAGAATCTTAAACAAAAAATACATGAAGTATCAGAATCCGGTAAAAGTATAGCCTCAATTTTAAAAGTTGGTGAAGCATCTAATTTAGAAAAAACATTCTCATTAAATCAGGATCAAAAAGTTTTGGTTATTAGTGTTGGTGAAGGTGAAATGAATGTTGGTTTGGGTGTAACTGATGCAGGATCCCTTTTGACCGGAAATGGAAAAACAGTCTGGTCAATGAATAACTTATTTAAAACCTTTAATGACGGTGGAGCTTTTAAAAACCGTATTGCGCTTGGATGTTTGGACCTTAAGAAGGGTGATTATAAAATTACATTTGCTACAGACGTTGGTCATTCTTATGGAACCTGGAATGCTATTGCACCTCCGGATTCTAATTGGTATGGAATTCAGGTTATAAGTTTAAATGAATCTGATTACAACGCCATTAATCAAATGAATGAAAAAGAAATTAGTTCTGATAAATTTATGCCAATGGAAGTTGGAACTTGTTTTGAATTTAGTAAGAGGTTCAATAATGTCGTATGGTTAGGCTCTACTATCAGCGGATTTTTTAAGTATGATCTTGCTGAACAAAATTTTAAGCAATACAATTTTGATTCGAAAAATATTTTTTCTCCCAATAATTATATTAATTGCATTTTTGAGGATAGTAGAGGAATAGTTTGGATAGCAACCGCGAATAGTTTATTAAGATTTGATCCTGAAACAGAAAAAATTGACAAGTATGATCAAAAAGATGGACTGCCATCCAATCAGATAAATTCCATCATAGAAGATCTTGAAGGAAATCTTTGGATAAATACTTCTGCCGGATTATCCAAACTGAATAAAAATACCACCAAGGACAAATGGAACTTTGTCAATTTCGATACGCGTGACGGGCTACAAGGTTTTACAACAAGCAAAGCAAACTGGATCAGTAAAGATGGCGAGATATTTTTAGGAGGAATTGATGGTATAACTCATTTCTATCCCGGAAAGATAAATGAAGTAAAACCTGATATAGTTATTAACGATATAAAGGTTTCCGAAATATCACTTAAAGCAGATTCATCTGATATCAAATTGGAAAAAGGTATAATGAAAACTGAAGAGTTAGTTCTTTCTTATACTCAGAATAATATTTCCTTTGAATTTGCTTCCATTCATTTTTCAAGACCGGAAAAAAATAAAATCATATATATGCTTGAAGGATTTAATGATCACTGGATAGCTGCAGATAGAAATTTTGCTTCTTACACAAATCTAAACCCAGGTGAATATACATTTAGAGTTAAGGGTTCCAACGGAGATGGAATCTGGAATGATGTAGGAAAGGCAATTCGAATTATTATCAATCCTCCCTGGTGGAGAACCACTGTTGCCTACGTAGGTTACTTTTTCTTTTTTATTGGTATTGTTTTCGGAATAGACAGAGTCCAAAGAAGAAGAATTGTAAACAAAGAACGTAATGCTGCGGCAATTAAAGAAGCTAATCTGCGTGCTCAACTCGCGGAAACCGAAAATGAACGCAAGTCAAAGGAATTGGAGGAAGCACGTCAGTTGCAGCTTTCTATGCTTCCAAAAGTGCTGCCGCAATTACCACATATTGATATTGCTGTTTATATGAAAACCGCTACGGAAGTTGGCGGAGATTATTATGATTTTAATGTTGGAATGGATGGAACATTAACTGTTGTAATCGGGGATGCGACCGGTCATGGAATGAGAGCGGGAACGATGGTTACTTCTGCTAAATCATTATTTAATAGTTATGCTGCTAATCCCGATATACTTTTTACATTCCGTGAAATGACAAGATGTATCAAGCAGATGCAGTTTCAATCACTTGCTATGTCAATGACCATGCTGAAGATTCAAAATAACAGATTAATTATGTCTGCTGCAGGTATGCCGCCTGTTTTTCTATTTAGAAATAAGCATAAAATAATTGAAGAACATTTAATGGAAGGTATGCCCTTGGGAACAATGGATAATTTTCCTTACGAGTTAAAAGAAATGGAATTGTTTACAGGAGATACAATTTTATTAATGAGCGATGGATTTCCTGAATTACAAAATCAGCATAAAGAATTGTTCGGATATAAACGTGCAAAGAATTCATTTGAAGAAGTTGCAGAAAAAGAACCGGAACGAATTATAACTTATCTGAAAGAGATCGGTTCAAGGTGGACAAACGGTAATGAACCTGATGATGATGTAACGTTTGTAGTTATAAAAGTTAAGTGAGTCACCTGATGCAAATATTGTGTTGAATTGCCACGACCTTCAGGTCGTGGAATAATTGTATTCTAAAGGATGCAGGCTTTAGCGAAAATTTGGGCTAAAGCCCAATAACATTTTTATATCCAACCCCGACCTAAAGGTCGGGGCAACTTAAAATCTTATATATGGTGAGTTTTATGAAAGTAACATTTTTTAAGAATCTAATAGCCCTTTTGATATTTGTTTTTTCATCTTCAATAATATCACAGCAGAAACTAAAAACTGAAGCCAATGCGGATATTGTTGAATACACCAACAAAGAAGGATTGCCTACCACAAATCTATCAAATGGAATTCAAACTAAAGATGGTTTCATTTGGATTTCCAGCGTTGAAGGAACTTACAGATTTAATGGATATGAATTTGAAGAAGTGGGCACTGATATTGGATTACCCACAATGCAAAATATGTATTATGATTCGACAAAAAATATAATGTACTTTGCTTCACCTGCTAAATTTATAACATTCGATGGAACTGAATTTAAAGTATATACGGAAAAAGAAGGTTATAAGATAAATGGATTATCAGGACAGTTAATAACATTTGTTAAAGCTGATGGTAAGGGGCGAATATGGATTGGTTCTTCAACACCATTCGTAGACAAAAATAATAATGGTGGTCTTACAAAATTCGAAGATAATAAATTTACTGTCTATGACTCTAAAAATTTTCCACTGGATAATGCAACTGACTTTATTGAAACACCGTATGGTGATCTTATATTTAATTCTGCCGGTCATAATACTCAAACGCGCGAAGGTTCGAATGTTGCTTTATTTAAAAATGGAGTGTTCAAAAGAATTGATGAATCAGTTGGCATAAATTTGCAGAATGCAAATATATACCCTACGGAAAATGTAATAACAATCGATAAAGACGGGAATACATGGCTGGCTTGTTCCGGTGTTATAAGTGGTTCAGAGGGATCTGAAAAATATTCCGGAGTTTTGATGTATGATGGTAATAAATTTTATCAATTCACAGAATTCAAGAATCTGCTTAAAAGGGATCAATTTCCAATTCAAGTATACTATAGTACAAAAATGGATAAGTTGTTCATGACAACTTTAATTAGAGATGGTGAAATTTTTAATGGAAATAATAAAAGTGTTTTTGAATTTGAAAATGGAAAATGGAAGGTTTCTAATATTTTAAAGGAAATTAATTCTATCGGAGATCTGAAGACGGATAGAGTTATCAATGACTTTAAATACCAGAGTGTGCTTTTTCTGAAATCCAGTAATTACTTTCCGGAACGGCTTGTATTTCAAGTTACTTCCCAAAATCAAAGTTCAAAATATCCTAACCAACTTTTTTCATTTACAGATAACAAATGGAAAAAATTTGATTCATTTGAATCAGCACCAGGAATCGCATTAAGCGACGGTGTTGCAATGAAAACTTCAAAAGGCATTGGAATTTATTATCCAAACTATTCTCAAATGCTCACTTCTAAGGAAGGTCTATTAGTTACACAATCAGGTATTGTGACCCCTTATACTGATTATAATGGTTTAGTTTGGCTATCATATTCGTACAGCAATTTACCGGCTTATGCTAAAACTGAAAGCGTGGGAATAAACATTTGGGACGGGAAAAAATTACGAACAATTACAGAAAAAGATGGACTTGCAAGCAATATTACTTTCCAAATATTTCAGGACAGTAAAAAAAGAATTTGGATTACCACCTCAAAAGGTTTGACAATCGTTCGCGAAATTAAAAACAGCGAGGACGAACAAATATTTAAAATTAATTCTGTTCCAAACCAGGATGGTAAATCTTATAATACTTCAGATATTATGGAAACAAAGAATGGTGATATTTATGCATGGCAAAATTATGTAAGACCGGCTGAAACTGATCTTATTAAAGCTGATTATTACCTGGGGAGATTTGAGGGGGAAAAGTTTGTAAAAATTAACTCACCTTTTAATGATGATGATAACAGGAAAAAATATCAGCTGTTTGATCTTCGGGAAGATAATGATGGAAGGCTTTGGCTTTTTGGCCTATTCTCAGATAATATAAAAGATATAACTTCTGTACAATCTAAAATAATGATGTACGATGGGAAATCATGGTCAAAACCTCCGGAAAGCTGGAACGTTCCGACAGAGCAATTGCATTTTGTAGGTAACTTAAAAAATGGAATGTACTTTTTAACAGTGGGAGGTTTTTATGTTTTTAACGGAAACAAATTTATAAATCTTAGTGATAGCGTAAATGCTAATGCAGATTTCCGAATTTTAAAGGGTGCAAGTGTTGCCGGAACACAGACAGAGATTCAGGCAGGAGATAATTTATATATAAGGCTTAGAGGCAGAGGACTTGTAATTTTTGACGGTACTAATTTAAATTTTTACACAAAAAAGAATGGACTTCTATCCACTAATCTTTCAAATCCTGTGATCGATGATATCAGAAGTAATGTTTATTTCTCATCTCCATCCGGTGCATTAAAAATAAATGGAAATAAATTTCAAACTTTTTATCATGACGAAAGTGTCGCAAGCGGCGGTCCCTATATATCTGCAATGGATGGATTGGGAAATATGATTGAGTTTTATAACGGAGTTGGTCTTTACATTAATAAGAGTGAAGAAAAAAGTTATCCATTATTAATTTCATCTGTATCTATTAGCGGGCAATCCCATTATTATAATTTTCCAAATGAATTGCCATACTCTCAAAATTCTTTTATTTTCAGTTATGCTGCATTGAATTTCAAAGATCCAAAACAAACAACTTATGAACATTTTCTTGAAGGCTTTGATAAGGGTTGGTCTAAAGCAAGTACGCTGTCCTTTGCAGAATACCAAAATCTTCCTTTTGGTAAATACACATTTAAAGTTCGCGGCATAACATCTAACGGCGTTAAAACAAATGAAGCTGCATATTCATTCAAAGTCAATCCCCCGATCTGGCGAACATGGTGGGCATATTCCTTTTATCTCATTTCTGTTGTTCTTGGTTTAGTTGGAATAAGAAAGTACGAGCTAGAGAGAAGAAAAGAAAATGAAAATAAAAAATTCCTGCAGTTAGAAAATGATAGAAAAACAAAAGAACTTGAAGAAGCCAGACAGCTTCAACTTTCAATGCTTCCCAAGTCACTGCCAAGTCTTCCACATCTTGATATTGCCGTATTTATGAAAACTGCGACAGAAGTTGGCGGTGATTAATATGATTTTCATGTTCATATGGATGGAACATTAACCGTTGTCCTTGGTGATGCAACCGGACATGGAATGATGTCGGGGATGATGGTCTCAATTATGAAATCTCTTTTCATGTCAGATAGAACAAACAAGGCACTTAAACCATTCTTCGAAAATGCAAGTGCAGCAATAAAAGATATGCAGCTTGGACGACTGATGATGGCGCTTACATGTGTTCAGATAAGCAATAATAAAATTATAACAACAAATGCCGGTATGCCGCCGCTTTTTATTTACAGAAACAATTCTCAAACCATTGAAGAAGTTGTTATTAATAATATGCCATTAGGTGCAATGAAGGAAGTGGTTTATGATGTAAAGGAATTTAAAGTAGATAGAGGTGATACATTATTACTTATGAGCGATGGCTTTGCGGAATTGAAAAATGCAAACAGAGAATTATACGGATACAAAAGAGCAAGGAACAGTTTTGAAGAATCAGCAAAGAAAGAACCAGAAGAAATTATCACACATTTAAGAGCAGAAGCCAGAAGCTGGACAAATAGCCAGGAGCCAGATGATGATGTTACGTTCGTTGTGATAAAGGTGAAGTAATCTTAATTGTCAGACTGAGTTTATTGAAGTCTGACAAACCTGCTTACCGCAGGCAAGTTTAGTAAAGTTACACTTCATCTATCGATTTCGCACTTGATGAAGACTCAGTTGATAGCTGAATAAATTTATTATTAATGAAAAATTATATTTTATGAAATCAAAATCAATTAAAGGAAATTCTCCTGAAGAAATTCGATTAGCTTTATCCGAAAGTATGTTTGATGGATTTAAACCTACCTTGGTTATAATATTTTTATCTGTTAAAATAAACCGGGATTCTATTTGTAAAGTATTTGATGAAAATGGGATTGCGATATTTGGATCGACTGCTGCAGGAGAATTTATTAATGGAGAATTAGAGAAAGAATCGGCGGCAATTCTTTTACTTGATATGGATAAAAATAATTTTTTAGTTCACATCGAAGAAAGAAGTGGAAAAAGTAAGTTGAGAACTGCTGCAGAAATTGGTAAAAAGGGTCTGGAAAAATTTTCTAATCCGTCTTATCTTGTTGCAACAGGGGGCTCTATAATTGATGGCGAAACAATCATCAGTGGAATAAACAGCACTTCAGGTAAAGACTCAATTATATATGGGGGTATTGCCGGAGATGAATTACGTGGCACTGAAACACATTTATTTACAAATGACAAATCCACTCAAGACGGAATTATTGCACTCATAGTTGACAATGACAATATACAATTAACGGGGCTTGCTACTCACGGCTGGAAGCCTATCGGAACAATACGTACAATAACCGATTGTGAGGAATGTAAGGTTTATACAATAGATAATGAGCCTGCATTGGATATTATGGTCAAGTTTTTGGGAATTTCTTTAGAAGATTATCCCGGGGATGAATTAATTAATAATGTAGGAAATATGGATCCCATACAATTGATGAGGGACGATGGAAGTACTATTACCAGAGCTATAAGAAATCTAAACACAAAAGAAAGATCAATATTACTTGCAGGGCCGGTAACACGTGGAACAAAAATCAGATTCTCTTTACCTCCCGATAATAACATAATCCAGCAGGTTACCGAAGAATGCAGATATTTAAAAGAAACTTTTCAACCTGAAGCAGAGGCAATGATAATGTTTTCCTGCATTGGACGATATTATTCTTTGGGTCCATTAGTGTCATCTGAGATTGAAGAAGTTAAAGACGTTTGGGATTCTCCAATGGCGGGGTTCTTCTGTTATGGCGAAATCGGAAATTCTTTAAAAGGCAAGCAGGAATTTCATAATAATACGTGCTGCATTGTAGTGATGAAAGAAAGATAATATTATCTTGATTATTATGAAAGCAAAGCAATAAAAATAATTAACCTATGATAAGATTCTTTAGAAATATCAGACAAAAACTCGCAGCTGAAAACAAAGTAGCAAGCTATTTACGTTACGCCATTGGGGAAATAATTTTGGTTATGGTTGGAATTCTTTTAGCTCTTCAGGTTAATAATTGGAATGAAGCGAGAAAAGAAAGAAACAATGAAATAAAATATCTTAAAAATCTAAAACTTGATTTAAAAACTGATTTAGTTAATTTGGATTCAATGATAGTTGATCGGCGTAATAAAATGTTTTCAGCAAATACATTATTAACACTTCAACCACCAAAAACAATAGACCAATTAAAATCATTTGACAGACTATTATGGAAAGTTTATGGATGGACAAGTTTTACACCGCGAACAAATACGTTAGATGAATTGATTAGCTCGGGAAGTTTAAACATTATTAAAAATGATTCTATTAAATTCTATTTGTTAAGTATTAAAGAAAAAAATGAAACGATAGTAATTTATCGTGAGCATATGAGACATGAATACGATAACTACTTATATGATCGCACTTGGCCTATTCTTGAAATCAGTCCATTTTTGGATTTTGAAAGAACAATAAAGCAAAAAACACGAATTAATATTGAAATATCAGAGGATAAAAGAAAACAACTTGCGTCTCAAGTAGCAATCTTCTTAAAAGATATGACTATCAGAAATGGGCTCAGATTAGCGGCAATGAATAACTTTGGTATTCTTAATTTATATGAATCACTTTATGCAGAAATACAAAAACTAATTAAATTTATTGATGAAGACATAGATGAAGAACCATTAAAAAATTCATAAGAAAGTACAACCTGCAGCTGAGTTGAGTTGAATGAGAACTGAAATTTTATTAACCCACGACTTAAGTCGTAGGCTATTGAGTAAAACAAAGAATTATTATGAAAGCAAAAACAATTAAAGGAAAATCTACAGAAGAAATCAGTACTGCATTAACTGAAAGCATGGCTGATGGATTCAAACCAACTTTAGCTGTTGTGTTCTTATCTGTTAAACAGGACAGAGAAACTATTTCCAAATTACTTGACGAAAAAGGCTTTCAGGTATTTGGTGTTACAACTGCAGGGGAATTTATTGATGGCGAAATTGAAGGAGGCAGCATAGTCATGATGTTGCTCGACATGCATCCAGCTTATTTTAAAATAGAATTTCTTGAAACAAGCCAGGAAACCGCCTTAGAAGACGCAAACAAACTGGGCATTACCGGAAAAGAAACGTTTGCCAACCCAGCGTTTATTATTGCGAACAGTGGTGTGTCCTTAGATGGTGAGCCAATTGTTGAAGGCATCATACAAAGTTTTGGAAAACCTCCCTCGTCGGCAGAAAGGGAAGTAACGATATTTGGAGGTAAGGCGGGAGATGATTTGGCACTTGAATCAACATTTGTTTTTACCAACGGCAAAAGTAAAGACTGCGCAATTGTAGCACTCATTATTGATGAAGATAAAATAGATGTTAGAGGTATAGCTACTTGTGGCTGGAAAGCTATTGGCACCACAAAAACAGTTACTAAAAGCGAAGGTAATATTGTGTATACCATCAACGATAAACCAGCATTGGATATGTTAATGAATTACCTGGGTGTGGATATCAAAGAGGATGTGGAGACGGACATCACGACATTCCTTAGCTCTTGGTACTATCCACTGGAACTGGAAAGGGAAAATGAAGATCCCGTAATACGCACAGCCATGTTCGTCAATAAGAAAGACCGTTCACTGATCTGTTCCGGAAGAGTGCCTCAGGGTTCAAAAATTAAATTTTCCATGCCGCCTGATTTTGATTCCATTGAAAAAGTGGTTGCAGACTGTAAAACTATTAAAGATGAAGCACAACAAGAAGCCGATGCACTTATTATGTTTTCATGTGTGAGCAGGCATTTAGCGTTTGGTATGATAGTAAAGGAGGAGATAGAGAAGGTGCAAAAAATCTGGGATGCACCTATGGCAGGCTTTTTTTCCTATGGTGAATATGGAAAATCAAAAACCGGTAAATATGATTATCATAATAATACCTGTTGCCTGGTGGTATTAAAAGAAAAATAAAACTTTAAATGAATCAGAAACTTCAAAATATACTCGATATTATTCTGCAATCTGAAAAATTAGATGCTGAGCAAAAAGATAGTATGATAAAAGCTGTAAAGGATGCAGATAAAGAATTAGAGATAACTGCATTCAAACTGGAAAGAACAGAGAAGGTAAAAAAAACTACAGCGATTTTACTCGAGGAAACAATTGAAGAGCTTGAACAAAAGAGAAAAGCGGTTGAGGAACAGGCAAAAATAATTCAAGCAGAGAACGACAGAAAATCCAAAGAACTTGAAGATGCAAGACAATTACAACTGGCAATGCTTCCTCTTGAACTTCCAAAACTACCGCATCTTGATATTGCTGTTTATATGAAAACAGCTACAGAAGTCGGCGGTGATTATTATGATTTTCATATTAAACCCGATGGCACCTTAACTGTTCTTGTTGGTGATGCTACTGGTCACGGAATGATGTCCGGAATGATGGTTTCGATTATGAAATCATTTTTTATTGCTGATAGAAATACTCTTGAATTGAAGAACTTTTTTGACAGTTCAAACAAATCTATAAAAGATATGCAGCTAGGCAGATTGATGATGGCGTGTATGGGTGTTCAAATTACATCTCAAAAAGTTATTGCTACAAATGCCGGAATGCCATCTTTAATTTATTTCCGGAAAAAATCTCAAAAGGCAGGTGAGTTTGTAATTAATAATATGCCATTAGGTGCGATGAAAAGTACAGTATATTCACTTAGAAAGATCATCTATGAAAAAGGCGATACACTTTTACTAATGAGTGATGGATTTGCGGAATTAAAGAATCGAAATAATGAACAATATGGTTATCTAAGAATAAAAGAAGAATTCAGATTTGTAGCACAGAGAAACTCCAATGAGATAGTTGAACACCTTAAGAACTCAGCATCTCAATGGATTAACGGAACAGAACCAGATGATGATGTGACATTTGTTGTGATTAAAGTAAAATGAGTCGAGATAAAAAACAGAAGCAAATGAAGCTAACTAAAAAACTGGAAACTGAAATTCTGAATGTCTACAACGCTTATTGGGATAACTATCTTATAGGTAATGTAGAAAGTATGGCAGACTTGCTTGATGATGATTACACACAGATTGGAAGTGCAGAGACGGAAGTATTTTTTAATAAGAAAGATGCCGTAAAATTTCTGTATGATACTATTGATCAGGTTGCCGGAAAACTGGAAATGCGAAACAGAATTACCCGGCTTGAACCACAGGACAACCTCATTCTTATCCACGAGCTCTGTGATTTATATGTGCTTGCCGATGACAACTGGGCATTCTATGCCAAAGCCAGAGCTTCTACATTAATGCAGCAAAAAAAAGAGGGATGGAAAATTGTTCACCAGCATTCATCCTTCCCGGATGCCAGAACCGGTGATGGAGAAAACATAGCTATAGATAAAATTGCAGAAGAAAACCGGGAATTACGTGAAGCAGTAAAACGCCGCACGGTTGAGATAGAACACAAAAACCGTGAGCTTGAAATTGAAGCCTCATTGGAAAAAGTTCGTACAATTGCAATGGGGATGAGGAAACCAGATGATATGCTGGATGTGTGCAAGACAATTTCACTTCAACTCCATTCATTGGGGGTAAAGGAAATTCGTAATGTGCAAACAGCTATCTTTTATGAGCAGCGCGGCACTTATATGAATTATGAATATTATGCTAAGCACGACAAAACCTTTATTACAGAAACTTCATATACAAACCATGAAATGCATAAAGAATTTGCGGCAAAAATGCTTAAGGGCAAGGGAGAAACCTTTATCACACATATAAATGGCGATGACGTAAAAGACTGGATTGACTATCAAAAAACGACAAATGTTTTTATTGACGAGTACCTCGAAACTGCCTCGTCACTAAATTATTATTGGTTCTCCCTAGGTCCGGTTGCACTTGGAATTTCAACTTACATTCCTCTAACGGAAGCAGAAATATATTTATTTAAGCGATTCCTTAAAGTATTCGAACTGGCATATCAAAGGTATCTGGATATTGAAATAGCTGTGGCACAGGCAAGAGAGGCTGAAATTGAATTAGCGCTTGAAAGAGTTCGTGTAAGAACAATGGCGATGCAAAAAAGTGAAGAATTGAATGATGTAGTAATGACATTATTCGGTCAAATGAAAGACCTGGAAATTGATGTTGATGCAATTAATATTAACATATTGAATGATGACCTGACAGGTTTTGACTCCTTGTTTACAGCCCCCGGATATACCAAAGCCGTTTGCCTGTGTACACCTTATTTCGACACCCCTGTAATGAATGATATTTTTAATGCTGTTAAAAGCAAACAGGATCTTCTCAGTAAGATTTATCCGAAAGAAGAAAAAGACGCCTACTTCTCTTATCTCTATGAACATTCTGATTATAAGGACTTGCCGGATGAAAGAAAAAAAATGATCCTTGCCGCTGAAGGCTGGTGCCTGTCTGTCGGAATTGCAAATAATATCGGCATCAGTATACATAGCTACTCTGACAGAACATTTTCGGAAAAGGAACATGATATTTTAAAACGGTTTGCCAAAGTATTTGAACCAACCTACACCCGTTTTCTCGATCTAAAAAAAGCAGAAGCACAGGCAAGAGAGGCACAAATAGAACTTGCATTGGAAAGAGTGCGTAGCCGTTCTATGGGTATGCAAAAAAGCGAAGAGCTCAAGGACGTAATTCAGATTGTTTATGAACAATTTGCTCATTTAAATATACTTGTTGAGCATGCAGGGTTTGTTATGGATTATAAGATAAGAGATGATTACAATATTTGGGTAGTTGACCCGCTTGGGGTCCCCGCCAAGATAACAATTCCGTATTTTGATTCTGTGTACTACAATCGTTTTAATGAAGCAAAAGAAAAAGGAGAGGATTTCTTTGCCACCAATTTGAGTTTTGAAGAAAAAAACATGTTTTATCAAAAACTTTTTGAGTATATCCCCGGATTGCCGGCGCAAGCAAAGGAATTTTATTTTAGTTGTCCCGGACTCGCAGGATCAACGGTATTGTTAGAAAATGTTGGATTGTACATCGAAAATTTTTCGGGTATTCCTTATTCAGATGATGAGAATGCCACGCTTATGCGATTTGGAAAAGTATTCCAACAAACCTACACCCGCTTTCTTGATTTGCAAAAAGCAGAAGCACAAGCAAGAGAAGCGCAAATAGAAGCAGCATTGGAAAGAGTGAGAAGCAGAACTATGGCAATGCAACGTAGTGAAGAACTTCTTCAAGTAATTACTATTCTGGCAAAACAATTCCAGCTTTTAAATTTTAATTTCGATAACGTAAGTTTTGCTATAAGAAACCAAACTCATGATTATAACTTCTGGATATCAGCTACCGGCTTACCTCGTCCGTATAAAATTCATGTCCCTTATCTGAATAATCCTATGTTTGAAAGAATAAGAA
>JACZKY010036519.1_pt1 | contig 36423 bp, 45 predicted proteins | sample 8237611 | NCBI WGS metagenome assembly JACZKY01 (sample SAMN16148055, study PRJNA663545) | marine sediment metagenome | biome: sediments and biomass from bioreactor inoculated with such sediments; feature: coastal sediments; material: methane- and iron-fed bioreactor; isolation source: Bothnian...
GCTCCACGAGGAGGATCGTCGTCCTCTCCTTTTCGTTGATGTCCTTGATGATCCCGAAGATCTCCCGGACCAGAAGAGGGGACAACCCGAGAGACGGCTCGTCCAGGAGCATGAGCTTCGGGCGGGCCATGAGCGCGCGCCCGATGGCCAGCATCTGCTGTTCCCCTCCGGAAAGGTATCCCGCCAGCCCTTTCCGGCGCTCCTTCAGGCGCGGGAAGTAGGTGTAGACCCGCTCGTAGTCCGCCTTGACGCCCTTCGGGTCCTTCCGGGTGTACGCGCCGCACCGCAGGTTCTCCTCGACGGTCAGGTCCTCGAAGACCCGCCGCCCCTCGATCACCTGGAAGATCCCCTTCCGGACGATCTCCTCCGCGTCCTTCCCGTTGATCTTCTCGCCGCAGAACAGGATCTCCCCGTCGGTCACCTCGCCCTCCTCGGACTTCAGCAGCCCCGAGATGGCCTTGAGCGTGGTGCTCTTGCCCGCGCCGTTGGCCCCGAGAAGGGCGACGATCCGCCCTTCCGGGACCACCAGCGACAGGCCTTTCAGGACCAGGATGACGTCCGAGTATATGACCTCTATATTGTTGACGTTCAGCATCGATCTACAGGCCCAGCCACTCCGGCTTGCGGGGAGGAGCGACCGTCTTCTTCAGGACCAGTTTCCCCTTCTGCAGCTCCATGATGTTGACTTCCGTGTAGGGCCTGTGATCCGTCGGGGTGTAGGTGATCTTGCCGGGAGTCAGTCCCCCGGTATCGAAATCCTTGAACGTCTCCAGCGCGGCCTTGACGGACTCGCCCGTGATGTTGCCGCCCGTGGCCTTGTCGGCCCGCTTGAGCGCCTCGACCAGGATCACCATGGACACGTATCCGCGGATGAACGGCGTCGGCTGCGGCTTGTTCCCCGAGATTTCCTTCAGCAGCTTCATGCCGGGGACGTTCGCACCGTACGTCACGGAGCCTCCCATGACGAGGGCCCCCTCCTCTGCGCCGTCGGCCAGCTTCGGCGTGCTCTCGTCGATCCCCCAGATATTGGCGAAGAACCGCGTCTTGAGACCCAGCTTCTTCGCGTCCTTGAGGATCACCGCGGTGGAGTTGGTCGTCCCGCCGATCCATGCGAAATCCGCGCCCTTGTTCTTCACCGACAGCATCTGCGAGTTCGCCTCGATCGCCTTCAGGCTGACGTCCTCGTCGCCCAGCACCTCGAACCCGAGCTCCTTCGCATACTCCTTCCCTCCCTTGATCGGTGCGATGCCGTATGGGGCGTTCGGGTAGATGAAGACGATCTTGGGCGCCCGCTTTTCCTTCCAGCCTTCCTTGAGGTACATGAGGCCCGCCCGCAGGGCCGTGGTGTAGTCGGCCGCGCCGAAGAAGTTGTAGGGTGCCTTCTTCGGGTCGGTCAGGTGGGCGGAATACGATGCGGAGATATACGGAACCTTGTCCGCCGTGACGAAGCCGACCAGCGCCTCGGTGTCGCCCGTCCCCCAGCCCTGGATCGCGACCACCTTGTCCTCCTTGTACTTCTTGTACTGGGTGATCGCCTTGTTCTTGTCGTAGGCGTAATCGAACATTTGCATGTCGATCTTCTTTCCGTTGATCCCGCCGTGGGCGTTGACGTACTCCTTGTAGGCCTGTACGCCTTCGGCATACGGCTTCCCGACGTCGCCCGTCGGACCCGTGAGATCCGCCAGGTGCCCGACCTTGATGTCCGCTGCCTGCGCGGCCCCGACGAGCAGGAACGCCATGCAGGCCGCAACGGCTGCGATTCCCGTCATCCTCTTCACCATGCTTCACCTCTCCTTTTGGTTTCGGTTACAGGTTCAATACGAGAACGGGTACAGCTTCCAGTACGCCTTGATCATTTTCCACCGGTGAGCCAGCCCGTCCGGCTCGAAGATGAGAAACAGGATGATGATGGCCCCGAAGACCCCCTGCTCCAGCGCGATCACGAGCTGCGCGATCCCGGGGAAGGACGCCCCGATCTTCGTCGTCAGCACGGTGATGACCTGCGGAAGGAGGATCATGAAGACCGCTCCGTAGATCGATCCCAGGATGCTTCCCAGCCCGCCGATGATGATCATCGCGAGGTAGGTCACCGAAACGCCGATGTTGAACTGCTCCGAGGAGACGAACTTCAGGGAGTGGCCGTAGAGCGCGCCCGCCACCCCCGCGTAGAACGAGGAGACGGCGAAGGAGAGGATGCGGTACTTGAACAGGTTGATCCCCATGATCTCCGCGGAGATATAGTGGTCCCTCACGCTCATGAAGGCCCGCCCCGTGCGGGTCCGCATCAGGTTCACCGCGAACAGGACCATCATCACCGCGATGACCAGCACGACGTAGTAGTAGGAAAGGTCGCTTTCGAAGACATACCCGCCGATGGACGGCCTCGGGATCACGATGCCGTACGTCCCTCCCGTCACCGGTTCCCACCGCAGGAAGATCCACTCGAGGATGAACTGGGACGCCAGCGTGGCGATGGCGAGGTAAAGCCCCTTCAACCGGAGCGACGGGATCCCGAAGACCATCCCGGCCAGCGCCGTCATCAGGCCGGCGGCGGGAACACCGATCCAGAAGGAAAATCCGAGCTTCGCGGTGATGAACGCGGAGGTATACGCTCCGACCCCGAGGAACGCCCCCTGCCCGAGGGAGATCTGCCCGGTGAATCCCGTCAGGATGTTGAGCCCCACCGCGCCGACCACGGCGATGACGATCTGCATCGTGATCCAGAGGTATTCGCCCTTCACCATGAAGGGCCAAACGAGGAGGAACAGCAGGAACGCGGCCACGCAGACCTTCGTGACCGGTGTCTGGAGGACCTCCATGTCCTTCTCGTAGGAGGTCCGGAAATCGCCGCAGTATTGCATTGAACTCGCTCTCCCTTACGATGCCTTTCTCACGCGGTCAGACCCGCTCGATCTCCTTGGTGCCGAACAACCCGTACGGCTTGATCATCAGGATGATCACAAGGATCACGTACGGGGCGACCTCCTTCACGCCGCTCAGGTCGAAATAGGTCTTGAAGAGACCGTCGGACAGGTTTTCGAGCACGCCGATGATGATGCCTCCCAGCGCCGCCCCCAGGATGGAGTCGAGCCCCCCCAGGATCGTGGCGGGGAAGACCTTGAGGCCGAAGTGGTACAGGGAGTTGTTGATCCCGTTGATGTTCCCGATGAGCACTCCGCCGATCCCCGATACCACCGCGGAGATCACCCAGGAGAGGGCGAAGATGTTCTTGACCGAGATCCCCATCGACTGGGCCACCTGCTGGTTGAACGCGGTGGCGCGCATCGCCACCCCGGCCTTCGAATATTTGAAGAAGACGGAGAAGACCGCCAGGAGGAAGACGGACAGCACGAAACACCAGACGAACTCGAGGGACACGGGAACCCCCAGCAGGTCGACCATCTCCTGGGGGAAAAGCTTCGGGTTGTAGACGAGGATGTCCGTTCCCCACGCCACCGAAACGACGGACCGGAGCACCAGGGAAAGCGCGATGGTCACCATGATGATCGATATGATCGGCTCCCCGATCATGGGCCGGAGGATGAGCCGCTCGATGATCAGCGCGAGGACCATCGAGAAGAGGATCGTGAGCAGGAGGGCCCCCCAGAAGGGAACGTGCATCTGCACGAGGAAGGCGTAGCAGACGTACGCCCCCACCATGAGGAACTCCCCCTGGGCGAAGTTGACCACCCGCGTGGACTTGTAGATGATCACGAACCCCAGCGCCACGGCCGAGTAGATGCTGCCGACGACCAGGCCGCTGATGACCAGTTGCAGGAAATATTGAAGGGTCATGCCCCCTCCCTAGAGGTAGCGGACGGCGAGCGTCGTCCGGATCCGCGACGTTTTCCCGTCCTGGTACTTTATGACCGCGTCGACGGGGATATCCCGCTCCCCGGCGTACATCCGCTCGATCACGTGACCGTACCGCTCTCCGACGAAGGCGCGCCGGACCTTCCGGGTGCGGGTCAACTCATCGTCGTCCGCGTCGAGTTCCTTGTAGAGCAGGACGAACCTCTGGATCCGCGTGGTCTCCGGCAGCGTGGCGTTGACCTTTCCCACCTCTTTCGCCAGCAGCTCCAGCACCTCGGGTTTCCCCGCCAGGTCGGTATACGTGGTGTAGGAGATCCGCCGCCCCTCGGCCCACTTCCCGACGTTCGGGTAATCGATGCACAGCATCGCGGCCAGCAGGTCGCGCCCGTCCCCCAGGCAGACGCATTCCTTGATGTACGGGGAGAACTTCAGCTTGTTCTCGATGAACTGGGGGGAAAAGCGGGTCCCGTCGTTCAGGTGCATCACGTCCTTGACGCGGTCGATGACGACCAGGTGCCCTTGCTCGTTGAAATAGCCCGCGTCCCCCGAGTGGAGCCAGCCGTCCGACAGGGTCTTCGCCGTCTCCTCGTCGTTCTTGTAATACCCCATGAAGACCGACGGGGAGCGCGACAGGATCTCGCCGGAGTCCGAGATCCGGATCTCCGTCTCCGGGATCGGCTTGCCCACGGAATCGAAGTCGATGTCCCCCTCCCGGTGGATGCAGGAGATGCCGGAGATCTCCGTCTGCCCGTAGATCTGCTTGAGGTTCACCCCCATGGCGGTGAAGAACTTGAAGACGTCCGGCCCCAGCGCCGCGCCGCCGGTGGAAGCGCTGCGCAGGCGCAGAAGGCCCAAACGGTCCTTCAGGGCCCGGAAGACCAGGCAATAGGCGAGCTTCTGCCGCAGATTCAACGAAAAGGTCACTGCCTGTTTCCGGAATACCGCTTCCGCGTATTCGTATCCCACGGGAAGCGCCCAATGGTACAGCCATCGCTTGAGCGCCGACGCGTCCATGACCTTCACCTGGACGGTGGAGGTCATGTTTTCCCAGATCCGCGGCGGAGAGAACATGACGGTCGGACCGATCTCCCGGATGTTTTCCTGCACCGTTTCGGGTTTCTCCGGGAAGTTCACGGAGAACCCGGTGATCAGGGCGCTCGAAAGGCACATCATCTGCTCCCCGATCCATGCCAGGGGGAGGAAGGAGACGAATTCGTCCGTTTCGAACTTCGGGTCCACCTCGATCAGGTTCATCGCCATGCTGAGCAGGTTGCGGAACGTGAGGATCGCCCCCTTGGGAAATCCCGTGGTCCCGGAGGTATAGCAGACGAACGCCATGTCGTCGATCCGGGTTTCCGCCACGTTCCTTTCGTACACACCGGGGTCCCTCCGCTCGAGGTCGCGGCCGGAATTCTGCACTTCCTTGAAATCCAGGAGGTGCGGATCCTGGTATCCCCTCATCCCCTTGGGGTCGCTGTAAATGATGAAGCGGACCTTGGGGAGCTGCTCCTTCATGTCGAGGATCTTGTCCACCTGCTCCTGGTCCTCGGCGATCACGAAGGACGCATCGGAATGGTCTATGACGTAGGCGACTTCCTTGAGCGTCGAGTCCTGGTACAGCCCCAGCGGGACCGCCCCCGCCGCTTGGGCCGCCACCTCGGCCCATACCCATTCGGGCCGGTTGTCGCCGATGATCGCCACCTTGTCCCCCCGGGAGAGCCCCAATGTCACCAGGCCCAGGGAAAAGTACTTCACCTGTTCGCGATACTCCTGCCAGGTGAACTCCTGCCAGATGCCGAACTCCTTCTCCCGCATCGCCACCTTGCGGTCGCCGAAGAGCGCGGCGTTGCGTTCGAGCAGCCGGGGAAAGGTGCCGTTGGTCTCGAGGATTTCCTTCATTCGGAATACGCCCCCAGACCGGGCAGGGAGGAGTCGTCCTCCCCGATATACGCCTTGATGACATGGGGGTTCGCGGCGACTTCCTCCGGCGTCCCTTCCGCGATCTTCACCCCGAAGTCGAGCACGCTCACCCTGTGGCTGATGTCCATCACGACTCCCAGGTCGTGCTCGATCAGCAGGGTCGTTACCCCCCGCTCCTCGTTGATGTCGAGGATGAAGCGGGCCATGTCCTCCTTCTCCTCCAGGTTCATCCCCGCCATCGGCTCGTCCAGAAGGAGCAGCTTGGGGCGAAGGGCCAGCGCCCGCCCGAGCTCGACGCGCTTGCGCAACCCGTACGAGAGGGTCCCCACCGGCTTCTTGCGGATATTCTCGATCTCGAGGAAGTCGATGATCTCCTCGACCTCCTTCCGGTTCTCTATCTCCTCTTTCCGAGCGGGGCCCAGGTAGAATCCCCCGGCGAGGATGCCGCACTTGAGAAACTGGTGACGCCCGAGCATGAGGTTGTCCAGAACGGTCATGTGATGAAACAGAGCGATGTTCTGAAACGTCCGGGCGATCCCCAGGCAGGTGATCCGGTCCGGTTTCAGCCCGGTGATGAGATGATCCTCGAAGTGGATCGCCCCTCGATGAGGACGGTAAACCCCTGATATGCAATTAAAAACGGAAGTCTTTCCGGCGCCGTTCGGTCCGATGATGGCGTGGATGCTCCCCTGCTTCACATGAATCGTGACCTCGTTGATCGCTTTCACCCCGCCGAAGGCAAGGTTGATGTCTTCGATCCGAAGAAGAGGCATGAAATCTCCCTGAAAAATTCCAGTATATTAGACCAACTGGCAGGCAGATTTCAAACCATTGTTTGATCGGTTGCCATTGCCGGCCGCTTTCTGTAGCATGAAAATCATGAGGAACAAAACCTGTTTCTCCATGAAAACGGTTCTATTGCTCTCGGGGATCGCCGTTCTCTCTCTGGGGTATCCGGACGGATCCCTTGCCGATATCTATCGTTGGGAGGACGACGGCGGGGGGGTCCATTTCACCGACAATCCGGAAAACATTCCCGCGAAGCATAAAAGCCGCAAGAAGATGATACTGAAAGCCCCTCCCGCCTTCGGCAAGCCCTCCCTCTCGACGGTTGGAGCCCCCGCTTCCGTGCCGGGAGAACCCCCTCCCGTCGAGTCGGCCCCCGCGCTGTACGGGACTCCCGAGGACAGGACCCGCTCCGGCGAGGCGGAAGAACTTCAGGCCAAGATCGTCGCGAAGGAGCGATTCATCGAGGGGATCGACCGGAAGCGATCCCGAGCCCTCAACCCTCTCGGCAACCGGTTCGTCTCCCCCGAAGATCTGGAACTTTACAAGAAGTATTCCGTGGAACTGCCGAAGGACAGGTTGCGCCTTAAGGAAATCTCGCCCGCCCCTTAGGGGACCTCGAACTCCGGCGGCGCCGGGCAGGTCACCGTGACCGTTTCCCCCGTGGCCGGGTGCCGAAAAACCACGACTTCCGCATGCAGCATCAACCGGCTCCGGCCGGGTCCTTCCGGAGGGACCGCGCCGTACCGACGATCGCCCGCAATGGGGTGTCCGGCGGCGGCAAGGTGCGCGCGGATCTGGTGCCGTTTCCCCCTTGAGATCGTGGCCCGGACCAGCGTCATCCCGCCCCCGGACCGGACCGGTTCGACCAGGGTCCATCTTCGGGGGTCCGGGTCCTTCCGGTCCCGCCGCACGCGGACGACTGCCCTTCCCCCGGAATCGATCTCCCAGTCGATCGACATCGCGGACGCCACCTCCCCCTCAACGAGGCAAAGATACCGTTTCCCGAGGCGCCCCATCTCCCGTTCGTGCCGCAGGGCTTCGAAGGCCTGCGGGGTAAGGGCGGCCGGAACCGCGCCGCTGGTGGCGTAATCCAGCCTCGTAAGGAGGGTCAATCCCGGAACAGGGGCGATCCCTGCGACGCGTGGAAACCGGCTCCGGAGGAAGCCGGCCAGCGTGCCCGCTTCGTTCGGGCGTTGCGGCTCGGTGTGTACGTCGCGTGGCTTGCAAAGGACCGCGACGTGCCCGTCGTCGAACGCGACGGAGGCTCCCGGAACCTCGCAGGGAACGGGAAGCCAATCCCCGGTTTCGGCGATGGCGTCCACGATCACCGTCTCCCCGTCCCGGACGCTCTTTCCCTTCGCGCACTTTTCCCCGCCCACCCGGACCGCCCCGGAATCGATGGCGTGCCTCACGCTGCGCGCCGGCAACCCGGGAAACCGGTCCCTCAGATACCGGTCCAGGCGCTTTCCCGAATCTTCCGGGGAGACCTTGATATTCTGGTTTCTCAGCATTACCGGTAATATACTATTATCGGGTTCATCGAATGCCATGTCCCCGTCAAACCGGACGCCGGAACACCGGAAAGGGGGTGTCGCCGTGTACAAGAAGATCCTTGTTCCGCTGGACGGATCCGCCCTGGCGGAGCGGGCCATCCGGCACGCGGAGGAGATCGCCAGGGGATTCAATGGCGAGATTCTCCTCCTTCAGGCCGTGTACGTGCCCATGCCCGTCGTTCCGGAATCCGCCCTGTTGTCGGAGGGAAAGATCCTCGAGGAAGTGGCCAGGAACGCCGCGGAGTATCTGGACCGGATCGGTTCGGAGTTGCGCGCGAACGGTCAAAGGGTACGGACGATCATCGACGAGCGTCCTCCCGCCGAGGCCATCCTGCACACCGCCGACCAGGAACAGGCGGACCTGATCGTGATGAGCACCCACGGCCGCAGCGGGCTGTCCCGCCTGGTGATGGGCAGCATCGCCGAGAGCGTCCTCCGGCATACCCGCTGCACGATCATGTTCGTCAAGCCGGAAGGCCACGCAGCGACGGACAAGAAAGAGGAGCACCGGGACACCGCCGTTCCGTGACACGTTGAAAGCCCCCGCCGCGTCACCGGGGGCCTTCCCGCTTCCGCCTATTCCTCGAAGACGCCGGCCTTCCGTATGGTGACCGGCGTTTTCGGCACATCGTCGTATCCCTCCACGAGGACGGTGTGAACCCGCTGGATCTTGTTCACGACGTCCATCCCCTCGACCACCTTTCCGAACACGGCGTAGCCGTACTCCTGCGGGCTTTCGCCGCGGTGGTTGAGGAAATCGTTGTTGGCCGTGTTGATGAAGAACTGCGAGGTGGCGGAGTCGACCACCGCCGTCCGCGCCATGGCGACGGTGCCGCTGTCGTTCCTCAGCCCGTTGGCGGCTTCGTTCCGGATCGGCGGGTGCTTCGTCCCGCGAGCCTTCATGCCTTCCGTGAAACCGCCCCCCTGGATCATGAAATCCCCGATCACCCGGTGGAAGATCAGCCCGTCGTAGTGCCCCTCCCTTACATAAGCAAGGAAGTTCGCAACGCTGACCGGGGCTTTCTCCGGGTACAGCTCCAACTTGATTTCCCCCATGCTCGTTTCCAGCAGGACCAAGGGCATGGAACACCCCCAATGGATGGTTGATGCGACATCATATGGAATTTTCCTTATTTCCTCCACAATTCCTTCATACCTTTATGTCTATAATGTGCCCCATGAGAATGTTCCGGCCCTACTCGTTGCGGCTCGCGCTGGGCATCCTTCTCGCCGTGTACGCTCTCCCCGGACCCACGGCAGGCGCCGACAGGGTGGTGCTGTCGATCCGGGAAGCGGTCCGGATCGCCATCGAGAAAAACCTGGGTCTCAAGGTCGCCTCCTATTCCCCGGCCATCGCGGGAACCGACATCCGCAAGGCGGCCTCCATCTACGATCCGACGCTTTCGGTGCTTGCCGAATACGGCGGGTCGGAACTCCCGGCGTCGCCGGGTTCGTCCCTCGTCGACCGGCCGCGGTATTTCGACTTCGACGCGTCGATATCCCGGCTGCTTCCCACGGGCGCCGCGGCGTCGGCTTCCTTCACCAACCGTTGGTACAGTTACAACCCGGGGCTGACGTCCTCCCGCTACGCCCGGCCGGAACTGGCGCTCTCCTTCTCCCAGCCGCTCCTCAAAGGGCTGGGACGGGAAGTCACGGAACGGGGCATAACGATCGCCGACGACGCGATGGATACCGCCCTCGCGGACTGGAACCTGCAGGCCCTCGATACGGCCGCCTCCGCAAGGAACCGGTACCTCGCCCTCGTGAAGGCGCGCGAGAACCTCGCGACGCGGCGCGCGTCGCTGACGTTGGCCCGGCAGGTCCACGCGGAGAACGAGGCCCGCGTCAAGGCCGGGGTTCTGGCCTCCTTCCAGCTCCAGGATTCCACGCTCGGCGTGCTCAAGCGCCAATCGGAACTCCTCGACGCGGAGCGAGCCTCGAAGGACGCCGCAGACCTTCTCCGGGTGGAACTGAACCTTCCGGCCGGAACGGTCATCGAAGATTCGGGGATCCCCTCCCCGGACGGATCCCGGTTCGATGAGGCCGATGCCATGCGAACGGCGCTGGCGCGGCGTCCCGACATGGCCAGGGCGCGTGTCGCCCTCCAAACCGCCGAATTCAACGAGCGGGTCTCCCGGAACCTCGCCCTCCCCTCCCTGGCCCTGGAAGGCAGCGCGGGAGTCCTGGGGTTCCACCAAAGTACCGACGACGCCTACGAAGACATGGCCGGCGGGAAATATCCCTCGTGGTCCGTCGGCCTGTCATTTTCCGTCCCCCTGGGGAACCGCTCCGCCCGGGCCGATCTCGCGGCGAACCGCCTGAAGGCGGGCCAGGCGCGCGCACAGCTTGCGGCGATCGAGGAGACCCTGGGGCTGGAGGTCCGGGCTGCCCTCCGGGCGCTCGCGATCCGCAAGGAACAGATCGACGTGACCGATCAAGGGGTCACGGCCGCCGAAACGCTCGTGGCCTCTTACCGGAAACGCCAGCAGCTCGGCCTGGCCACCACCAAGGACCTCCTCGACGTGGAGGCCGGGCTGACGCAGGCGAAGGAAAGCTTCTCGAACGCCCGGGCGGACTACCATTCCGCCCTTACCGACCTTTGGAAATCGACCGGGGAACTGTTCGAACGCGAGGGGCTGCAGCTGGAAGGGAACGTGCCGGGCCCGAGGAAACGGAAGGGAAACCCATGAAAAAAGTCCTGATCGGCGTCGCCCTCGCGGCGGTCATCGCGGGAACGGCGTACCTCTATCTGAGCCGGAACAACGGCGCGACCACCTACAGGACCGCGAAGGTCGAGCGCGGGGACATCCTCGACACGATCACCGCCACCGGAAACATCAACGCCGTGACCACCGTGTCCGTCGGAAGCCAGATCTCGGGGACGATCCGCGACCTGTACGTGGACTACAATTCCCGGGTCCGCAAGGGGCAGGTGATCGCCCGGATCGACCCTCGCATCCTCGAAGCATCGGTCCTCCAGAACGAGGGGAACGTCGAATACGTCAAAATGGCTGTCGAGAAAGCGAAAATCACCGTGACGGATACCGAAAGGACCTATCGGAGGAACCTGGAGCTTCTCCGGGACGGCTTCGTGGCGCAGTCCGACGTCGACGCGGCCCAGACCAGTTACGAACAGGCGTTGGCGGGGGAAAAAAGCGCCGAGGCCTCCCTGAAGCAGGCGATCGGATACCTCATGATCGCCCAAACCAACCTCGAAAACGCCACGATCCGCTCGCCGGTCGACGGAATCGTCATCTCGCGGAGCGTGGATGTGGGCCAGACGGTCGCCGCCAGCTTCCAGACCCCGACCCTTTTCACCATCGCCCAGGACCTGACGAAGATGCAGATCGACACGAACGTGGACGAATCGGACATCGGCCGGGCCTCCGAGGGGCAGGCCGTCACCTTCACGGTGGACGCCTGGCCCGACAGGATTTTCAACGGCGTGGTGACGCAGGTCCGAAACGCGCCGATCGTCACCCAGAACGTCGTCACGTACAACGTGGTGATTCGCGTCGACAACCATGAACTGCTGCTGAAGCCGGGGATGACGGCAAACGTGACGATCCTGGTGAACAAGTACGAAAACATCCTGAAGGTCCCCAACGCCGCCTTGCGATACCGGCCGGGAGACAAAACGAAAGGTAACGCGGGCAAGGGAGCATCGAAGGAAAAGGAGGTCTCCGGGCAGCGGGTGTACCGGGTCGGAAAGAACGGCAACCCCGCGCCGGTCCCCATGAAAGCGGGCGTTTCCGACGGGTCGTTCACGGAACTGGCGAACGGCGATCTCAAGGAAGGCGACGCCCTGATCATCGACGAGACCTCGAAGCGGGCGTCGGGATCCCAGACCAGTCCCTTGGGGATGGGTACCAGGGGATTCCGGTAATCGTGGGCACCGCGGCGATCGAGATCCGGGGAGTCACCAAGACGTACCGGCTCGGGGACGTTACCGTGGACGCCCTCAAAGGCGTGGAGCTGTCCATCGCTTCGGGCGAATTCGTCGCGGTGATGGGGCCTTCCGGATCGGGGAAATCCACGCTGATGCACATCCTCGGGTGCCTCGACCGCCCCACGACGGGAAGCTACCGGCTCGACGGCCAGGAGATCGGGGACCTTTCCCGGGACGGCCGGGCGGTCATCCGGCGGAACCGGCTCGGCTTCGTCTTCCAGGGCTTCAATCTTCTCCCCCGCCTCTCGGCGCAGGAAAACGTCGAACTGCCGATGATCTACAACGACACCCCCGGCCCCGTCCGCCGCGAGAAGGCGCGCGCCGCGCTTTCCTCCGTCGGGCTCGGGGACCGGTGGCACCACCTGCCGAGCCAGCTGTCGGGCGGGCAGCAGCAGCGCGTGGCCATCGCCCGCGCGATCGTGAACACTCCGTCGCTCCTCCTCGCGGACGAGCCAACCGGAAACCTGGACACGGCCACCAGCGACGAGATCATGGGGATCTTCCAGCGATTCAACGATGATCTCGGGATCACGCTGGTCCTGGTGACGCACGAAACCGATATCGCCCGGTTTTCCCGGCGCATCCTCCGGTTCCGGGACGGTTTCCTCGTCGAGGACGCCCCGGTAACCGACCGCCGGACGCAAGTCCCGGTCCGGAAGTCCGCCGGATGAACCTCCTCTCCGCCGGCAAGGTCTCGTTCCGGTCCCTGCGGGCCAACAAGATGCGGTCCGGACTGACGATGCTCGGGATGATCATCGGCGTGGCGGCCGTCATCATCATGGTCGCCATCGGTGCGGGCGCCAACGAACGGATCGCCGCCCAGATCGCGTCCGTGGGTTCGAACCTGCTGCTCGTCCTCCCGGGGAGCACCACCTCCGGCGGATTGCGGGCCGGTTTCGGGAGCACGCCTTCCCTCACGATGGCGGACGCCAAGGCGATCGGCAAGGAACTTCCTTCCGTCGCCCTGGTTTCCCCTTCGTCCCGCAGCAGCGGCCCGGTGGTCTACGGAAACCAGAACTGGAGCACGATCCTGCAGGGGGTGTCCCCCGAATACCTGGAAATGCGCGACTGGAGCACCACATCGGGAAGGAACTTTTCCCGGCAGGAGATGGAGGCCTCGGCGAAGGTCTGCCTCCTGGGAGCCACGGTCGCCCGGAACCTGTTCGGAGGGGAAGACCCGGTGGGGAAGATCGTCCGGATCAAGCGGGCGCCCTTCTCCGTGGTCGGCGTGCTGGAACCGAAGGGCCAGTCGCCCAACGGGCAGGATCAGGACGACACGGTCCTCCTGCCGGTCACGACCCTCGTCAAGAAACTCGCCGGGAGCGCTCACGCGGGATCGATCGGCGTACTCCTCGTCCAGGCCGTCGACGGAGATCGGGTGAAGGAAGCGGAACGGGAAGTAACGGTCCTCCTCAGGCAACGCCACCGGATCGGCCCGGGTGAGGACGACGACTTCAACGTGCGGAACCTGTCCGAAATGCTGGCGCTGGCCGAGTCCGCCACGAGGATCATGAGCCTTCTGCTGGGCGGAATCGCTTCCGTTTCTCTTCTGGTGGGAGGGATCGGGATCATGAACATCATGCTGGTGTCGGTGACGGAGCGAACCCGGGAAATCGGCATCCGGATGGCGGTCGGCGCGAGGGAGCGCGACATCCTGTCCCAGTTCCTGATCGAGGCGCTGCTCCTGGCCCTGACGGGCGGAGCGCTGGGAATCGTCATCGGGGCGGCCGGCGCGATCCTCATCTCCCGTTTCGCCGGATGGTCCACCGTCATTTCCCCGTCCGCCGTGTTCCTCGCGTTCGGTTTCTCCGCCGCAATCGGGGTCTTCTTCGGCTTCTATCCCGCCCGGAAAGCGTCCCGGATGGACCCCATCGATGCGCTGCGGTACGAGTAGCGTCGCGCCCCTCAGTCGACGGGGAAACGCACCGTGATCGAGGTCTGGGCGGGGCCTTTCGCGTCGGACGGCCTCCGCGCCTCGACCAGCACCTTCGTCACCGGACCCTTGGGCGCCCGGCCGTACGCCGCCCGGAAATCCTGCGCCAGCCTCCGCGCGGTGACGATCTTCTTTCCCGCCTCCTCCGGCCCGGCGAGGATGAACACCGTCTCTTCCTCCCAAATCCGGTACATCGATCCGACGGGAAGCCGCGTTCCCCACGCATAGGTCAGCCGGATGCCCGAAGGCCGGAAGCCATCCCGAAGATGCCGGAAGAAAAGCATGACCCGCTTGTCCGCTCCGAGCGGCAGCGCGTCCTTCCCGTAGACGAAGGTCGCCGAAGCGGGAAAGCCGGCCTCCGCCGCCCGGTACTCGTTCCTTTCCGGGCCGACGACGTCCGTGGACATCTCCAATGCGACGTTGTCCAGCGTCCACGAGCCGTCACGGGAGTATGCGCACCCCGTGCCCGGCCGCAACGTCATTTCCAGGGCGATCCCGTTGTCGGAAAACCCGGAGCGGACCTCCGGGGAACCGGTCCAGAACCCGGCGGAAGACCGCTTCCACCCGTGGGTCGGCCCGTTTTCGGAAAGGGCGTGGACCGGCGCAAGGAGGACAGCCGCCAGGGCCAGGAAGGCCATCCCCTTCACAGCGAAATCACGCATCGTCTCCCCGCTCCTCATCCCGGCGCAGGATCCGGTGCCCCGTCCCGGCGATTTTTTTCTCGAACCGGCCGGCGCATTCCGCGGTCCGGGCGTAAGCGTCTCCACGGAAAACCACCCGCACGCGGAAATCCCCCTCGGTGAGCGGGTACGACCCGATCCCCACGTCGGGATACGAATCCATGAGCTCCCGCATGATCCCGGCGTAGGACGATTCCGCCGCCATGGAGTAGAGGGTGATGCGGGTCTTGCGGCCGCCGGCCACCAGGGACCTCACCCACGGGAACATCGCCTGGAGGAGCACGGGGATGCCCGGGAAGACGGCCATCCGGTGGACGTGGAACCCCGGCGCCCCGGAGAGCGGGTTCGGTATCAGGTTCGCCCCCTCGGGCACGTGCGCCATCAGGATCCGGTACCGGGGATCCCCGCCTCCCCTGTACGGGCTGGAATCCAGTGCCTGCCGCGCCTCCTCGTTCAGGACCAGCGGGACCCCGGCGACCTCCGCGACGGCGTCCCGCGTGATGTCGTCGGGAGTCGGTCCGATCCCCCCGGTCAGGATGAGGAGGTCCGCCTCCTCGAGGTACGCCTTCAGGTGACGGACCACCACGGGGGTCTTGTCCGGCAGGATCGCGCACAGCACGGTTTCCGCGCCCCATTCGTTCAGGAGCGGAAGCATGTAGGCGAGGTTGGCTTCCCGGGTCTCCCCGTTCAGCACCTCGTCCCCCAATACGACGATCCCGACCCTGACCGCCAAGCGCTCGCCTCCCTTTCGGATTCACCTTATATTACCCTCTGCGCAGGGGAAAATCATTGACATCAAGTTCGCCCCCCCGCTAACGTGAAGTACACCCTGACAGGGAGCCGATCTTGAAGAAAACCGTCACGTACAAGGATGCCGGAGTCGACATCGACGAGGGGGAACGTCTCGTTTCCCTGATCAAGCCGATGGTCCGTACCACGAACCGGAAGGAAGTGATGGGAGGGATCGGCGGCTTCGCCGGCTTTTTCCGGTTCCCCTCCCGCAAGTATCGCGACCCCGTGCTTGTCTCCGGCACCGACGGGGCGGGCACCAAGGTCAAGGTGGCCGCGATGGCCGGAAAACTCGACACCATCGGGATCGACCTCGTCGCGATGTGCGTCAACGACATCCTCGTTCACGGCGCCGAGCCGCTCTTTTTCCTTGATTACTACGCCACCGGCCGGTTGTCCGCATCGGCCGGGGCGCAAGTGGTTTCCGGCGTCGCCGAGGGGTGCCGCCAGGCGGGCTGCGCCCTCCTCGGAGGCGAGACCGCCGAAATGCCGTCCGTCTACGCCCGGGGGGAATTCGACCTGGCCGGGTTCGCCGTGGGCGCGGTGGAACGGAGAAAAATCATCACGGGAAAAGAGGTCCGTCCGGGCGACATCCTCGTGGGACTCGCCTCCTCCGGGCTGCACAGCAACGGCTACTCGTTGGCCCGCAAGGTCGCCTTCGACATCCTGAAGAAGCGGATGCACCAGCGGGTCCCGGAATGGGGCGCCACCGTTGCGGAAGAGCTTCTCCGCCCCACCCGGATCTACGTCCGCCCCGTGCTATCCCTGCTGCGCAAGGCAAGCGTCCTCGGGATGGCGCACATCACCGGCGGCGGGATCTCCGGCAACGTCCCCCGTTCCCTTCCCCCCGGGACCAAGGCGTGCATCGACCGGTCCTCCTGGGAAACGCCCCCGGTCTTCCGCACCCTTTGCGATGCGGCTCGGCTGCCGGAAGACGAACGGTACCGCACGTTCAACATGGGGATCGGGATGGTCCTCATGATGCGCCCCCGTGACGCCGACCGCGCCGTCCTGCATTTCCGCAAATCGGGATTCCCGGCCTCGGTGATCGGGGAGATCCGGAAAGGCCGCGGGGAACCCCGCGTCGATTTCATCGGAGCGAAACCTTGACCGGCAAGCCCGTCGTCGCGGTCCTGGTTTCCGGGAGCGGTTCGAACCTTCAGGCCATCATCGACGCCTCGGAAGCAGGCATCATCCCGGGGAAGATCGGTGTCGTTCTCAGCAACAAGGCCGACGCGTACGGTCTCGTCCGGGCGCGCAACCACGGGATTCCCGCCGAGGTGGTCGACCACCGGTCCTTCGAAAACCGGGAGGCGTTCGACGCGCGGATGGTGGAGGTCATCAACTCCTACGGCGCGGAGCTTGTCTGCCTCGCGGGCTTCATGAGGGTGGTAACGCCGGTATTCCTGCGGGCGTTCCCGGGCCGGATCCTGAACATCCACCCCGCCCTGCTCCCCTCCTTCCCGGGGACGCACGGACCGGGGCAGGCCCTCCGGTACGGCGTGCGTTTCTCCGGGTGCACCGTCCACTTCCTCGACGAGGGGGTGGACACCGGGCCGATCATCGTCCAGGCCGTCGTGCCGGTGCACGAGGACGACACGGAAGATTCCCTCGCCGACCGGATCCTCGCGGAGGAGCACCGGATCTACCCCATGGCGATCCGGCTGTTTCTCGAAGGGAAATTGGAGATCTCCGGAAGGAGGGTGTTCGCCCGCGGGGCCGCCAGGGTCCCGGATTTCTCGCGCAGGAACCCGGACGCCTGAACCGGCGGTCACGAGCGAAAACCGCCCTCATCCCCAGCGCAGCAGAACGCGGTAACCCCAGTATTTCCACCCTTCCAGGAAATGCCTTCGCGCCCAGCGCCAGGCGACCCTCCCCGGGGTTCCGCTCTCCGCAGGCACCGGGTGGACGGACAGCCCGACCTCCGGGGGGAGAATCTTCCGGAAGGCGAGATGGGCGCGGGGAATGTGGTAGTCGGATGTCACGAGGATCACCGAGACGTATCCCCTTTCCGACACGATGGTTTTCCCGGAGAAAGCGTTTTCGAGGGTGTTTTCCGACCACCCTTCCACCCGGATGCGCGAGTGGGCGTCGGGGGGAAGGGCGTCAGGCCCCGGAAGGAGCTGCTCCGGTTTCACGTTGCGCCCCGCCCCGAGGATCCAGAAATCCTTTCCCGCGCCCGAAAGCCAGACCTTGTACCCTTCCTTGATCCGCCCTGCCCCCCCGGTGAGCACGAAAACCACGTCCGCCGGGCGGGAAGGCGGAGCCGGAACCCGCAAGGCGAGGAGGTGCGGCACGATCGGGGGCGCGAAAAGGAGAAACAAGGCGAGGATCGTCCGCCACAGGCGCCTCCGGCCGGGCCGCCGGAGCGGCAGGAACACCGCATCTTGCCTTTTCCACCCGGTCATGATAGTAATCTACGCTTCATAACACGGAGGTTGCCATGGCCAAGTGCTCTCTTTGCGGCAAAGGTCCCGGTTTCGGGAACAACGTTTCGCATGCCAACAACAGGACCCCGAAGGTGTGGCGGCCGAACGTGCAACGCGTGAAAGCGGTCCAGGACGGAACGGTGCGGCACATCAACGTCTGCACGCAGTGCATCAAGTCGGGACGGGTCGTCAAGGCCATCTGACCCGCGTCGCCATGGAGGACTCCGGCGCTCATTCCGCCCCGGCAGGAACGGCGCCTATGGCGTCGATCTCGACCTTCGCGCCCATCGGAAGCTTCGAAACCTGCACCGTGACTCGCGCGGGCGGGTCTCCCTGGAAGAACGTCCGGTATACGTCGTTCATCTCCGGAAACTCGCCCATGTCCGTCAGATAGACGGTCGTTTTCACCACCGACCCCATCCCGGAGCTTCCCGCGGCGAGCACCGCTTCCAGGTTCCTCAATACCTGCTCCGTCTGCTCGCGGATCCCCCCTTCCGCCATCTTCCCCGTGGCGGGATCCATCGGCAGCTGCCCCGAGCAGAACACGAACCCGCCGCATTTCACCGCCTGGGAATACGGACCCACGGCCTTTGGAGCCCCAGACGTCCACACCGCCTCCCGCTTCGCGTTCATCCCTTCCCCCTTTCCACGGAGCCCGAAAGGTTTAGCATTTTCGGGAACTTAGCATTTTCGCTGACTTCCATGTTTCGTATTTTATCAGTATTGCGCTTTTCAGGCATCTTTGGACAGAAATTGGACAGAAATTTCTCGGCGTCGATGTACGCGGTAAAAAGATTGCCAACCCCGGATTCTCTTCGTAACTTGGATTGAGACCATGATTAATACCGCATCATATCTGAAGATGATCCATTACCTCCTCGACCAACACGATTTTCCCCGGGACAAGTTCATGATCGTTCCTGATCTTGAATGCGCTGGGATGTCATGGGAGGGAAGCATTGTTATTCGGGAGCAAATCGGAGAGGAAGAAGGATTGCCCATCTTAACCACCGATTCAATCCGCCGACGTCTCATAAACGATTACGAGATGCGGATTGCATGCCTGATTCTCCACGAAATGTATCACTGCCGATATCACTTCACACCAGTCAACCAATTGTCGGGAGAGGAACGCCTCGCTCGCGATCTCGATGCAGATGAATGGGCGTTGAAACAAATGGGATTGACCGAATGACAAAGTTTCCGGGGGATAGCTCCTGCAGGGCGACAAGCGGGCACCTCGCCCGTTTCCCCCGGATCAACCTCGAGGACCACCTTGAGGAGGTGGAACGTGAAGCACGAAGAAACGTTATTTAAAGCGACCCGCAAATTCCGGGACGAGGATGATGATGCGCTCCTCCAACTTACGATACTGAAGGAGCGGTCCGATTATCGCGCATACTTCGCTGAGAACAGGGGCAAGGCAGAGGCGGCGTATTCGCGGATTCTGAAGGAGAACACAAATCCGGGACCAGGGAGCTCTAATTACGATTGGGATGCCGTCGAAGAGCACTTCAATTTCCTCGCTGATTTCAGGGGAACGCTCCGGCATCGTTTCGGGATAAGAGATTTCGCCATCCGTCCCCGGACCTCCCATGAAGCGTTCCTCGCCCTCCTCGACCCCAAGATCGACGCGGAAGCGATCCCCGAAAAAGTGCGCCGATCCTATCTTCCGCGCCTGTTTTACTCGCCAGGCATCCAGCAAGTACTTCCCCGCACCCTTGAGGAGCAGAAAACCAAGAAGATAACCCGGGATATGCCTTATGCAACCTCTTCGACCGACTGCGCTCCATACGAGCGCCTGCTGAAAATTGACCTCCGGAAAAAACCCGCTCAACTGATACGAGAATTCAAGGCGGCTCTTGAGTCCGCGGATGCACACCGCAAGATGGACCCGGCAGCATACGCTGAATGGCAGCAGGACCGTTCCAGGAAGCGGGAAGAGGCATGGACTCACCTGAAGGTGTGGCAACTGCGGCGGGAAAGAAGGGGCTTTGGAGAAATTGCCCAGGCGCTGGAAAAGACGGTCGGCGCCGCAAAGAAGAGCTTCTATAGAGCATACGAAATGATCGAGGGCCGCCAGTACAACCCGGAGCATTTTCGGCGGGATTATTGGGAAATACGGAAAACGGAACTCAAGCGGACGTGCGCGACCTGTCCGGATCGGGGACGCTGCACCGTCCTGTGTCCGGATGTCCTTCCGTTCGTGAACCAGGACGAAAAGAAATCCTCGCGTGAATTACTCATTTCTTTTGACAAAAACGTTCCAAGGGATAAGAACACGAGGACTGACTTCGCGCTCTTCAGTCGTCCGCGCACTAAGCGCATTCCCGTCGGATAGGGAATAGGCCCCCCTCCTTCCAGAAAATAAGCACCCCTCCTTATTTTCCCTTTTCCATAAGTGAGGAAACAGGAAGAAAGGGGGGGCTGGCGGAAATGACGGGAACCACGCTACACAAGGTCAAGGCGGTATCCGACCACTTCCAGGTCACAACCCGAACAGTCTACCAATGGATCCGAGACGGACAGCTTGACGCTATCCGCGTATCCGGCCGCCTCCGCGTGCCCGACGAAGCCATACAGCGGATCGCGCGGCCTGCCCGGGAGCGGAAAGCCGAGTGACCGCTCCCCTCCTCCATACCGTTCCCGAAGTGGCGCGGATCCTCCGGACCAGCGGGACGAACGTCCTCCGGTTGATCCGGGGTGGCGAGCTCATCGCCGTCCGATTCGGTTCCCGCGTCGTCGTCGCGGATGAAGACCTCCGGCGGTTCATCGACGGGCACCGGACGGAAAGGGAAACGGCGTGAACAGCGACCCCACCTTCGCCGACTACGACGACATGCCGGATCGGCTGCTTCGAGACGACGAAATTGATGAGGACTTCATCGCGGCCGTGGTCGCCGTGGGCGCGACGTTGCCTGGCTGGGGGTCCACTTCCGCCGCCTGGCGCGAAGCGGCTTCGGCGAAGATCTTCCGCCGGGACATAACTACATCGAAAATTACGGCCCTAGCGGATCGACTGCGGAAGGAGAAATCTTGACTCCCTCGCAGATCGTTTCCAGGCTCGCCACTGTACTGGCCGGCGACGCGGCCCCGGACAACCTCGGGACCATCCCCGTGGACTCCATTCCCCCGGCGTATCGACCCGCATACGACGCCATCATGGCGGACGCCGGGCAGTACGGCACAGTCAATGCGGATCGGATCCTCGAAGGAGCGAACGGCGGCGCCGATTCTCTGCGGGGTATATTCCTCGAACTTCTCGACCGGGCGGCGGCAGAACCAGAGGCAACAACGGAGATCCGGCCCATCGTCCCCCGGTCCGCGGTGCGGTACGCGACGGATGAGATCCCGGATCCGGAACCGCTCATCGAAGGCGTGCTTCCCGCCTTGTGCGTCCTCCTGGTTTATGCCCTGGAGAAAATCGGCAAAACCTTCCTGTTGATGCAACTGGCCTTCGCCCTCGCGGCCGAGCTCGACTTCCTCGGATTCAAAATCCGAGGGAAACATCGCGTACTGTTCCTCTCCCCCGAAGGGAGCGATCCGACCCTCAAGAAACGGATCCTCGACTCCATCCCTTACGCCGGCGTGGAAGATGACGCGCTCGAGCGTGTTTTCTTCGCGTCGACGCTTGGCGCGTTGAAAGTGGACGATCCGAAGGGCGAAAGGATCATCCTTCAGTGGGCGAAGGACTTCCAGGTCGACGTGCTGATCCTCGATTCCGTGTTCCGGTTCATCGGCAAGGGAGACGAAAACAGCCACGCGGACGCGAGGGCGTTCCAGGACGTGCTCGACCGGTTCAAAGCGGCCGGCCTGACCGTCATATGCTCCCATCATTCCCGCAAGCCCGGCGACTCCGACCGGGGGACGGCCGAAGTCCGCGGGGCGGGATGGGCGCAATATGCCGACGCCATCCTCAAGTTATCTAAGAGTAAATCAGGTTTATCTCCCCGTTATTACATAGATTTATCTCTTCGGCATTATGAGGAACCGCAGCAGCTCGAACTGACGCGCTCCGGCCCCTTGTTCGCCCTCTCGGAGATGGAGGAATGGGCGGTGCCTCCCCAGGCCGTCCGGGAGCTCCTCGACGCGCACGGCGGGCGGATTGAGGGAAAGGCGGCGCTCATTAAGATGATCCGCGAGGGATACCCGGAGGCGTCAGAGCGTGCCGTCACCCGGGCGATCTTCTCCGCGGAGAACCAGCAGATGGTCCTCTCCGTGAAGCGGCAAGGGCCGGGACAAGGACGCGTGTACCTCGTCCCTGAGGGAGGTGCCCGATGAAATATTTCCCCGCACTTGAATTCCCTGCAGGTGCAAGGAAATACCCCTGTGACGGGAATTATCCCCTTTCATTTCAAGCACTTGATTTCCATGCACCCATAATTCCCATCAGCGAGGGGTGCAGGGAAATAAAAGTGAACGAAATCAAATACATGGATTTCCTCGCATTCTCTCCCCCTAAAGGGGGGATGTTTCCCTGCAGGGAAATCCCCCTGGAGGCCAAACGATGACTGAATACTTCGCGTGCCAAGGGCTGGAGTGCTCGCACCTGGAGGAATCCGACCTCCTCTATTGCGAGCAGGTGCGGCATTGTCCCTTCGCTCACCAGCGGCGACGTGAAGAAGATCGCACCGACCAGCAGCGGCGGGATCGGGAGGTGGTGGCATGAGCCCCTCCGCGCCGAAGAGCCCGTGCCTTCATCCGGGCTGTCGAAACCTGGTATCCCGTGGCGACAAGGGGCGGTGCCCGGAACATCGGAAGTCTTATAACCGGGCGGTGGACCGCACGCGGGGAAGCGCCACGGATAGGGGCTATAACTCGCGCTGGGCGCGGTTCCGGTCCTGGTTCCTTTCCGAGAATCCCCTGTGCGCCTGTGGATGCGGTCACGCGGCGGTGGAGATCCATCACCTGGTTCCAGTCTCCGGGCCGGACGATCCCCGGTTCTTCGACCTCACAAACCTTGCCGGTTTGACGAAAGCGTGTCACTCCCGCGAGACCATGCGGATGCTGAATGAAAGGCGGCGTGGATAAATGCTTATGAGGAAAGGACTTAGGGGGGCCATCAGATCTTCCAGGACACGTCACGTCCGAACCGCGTGGGACTCAGATTCGTACGAAATGGAGGATTCACTTTGAAAAAGCCGCGAAATAGCTTCCCGAATCCTCCGAAGGCGCTCTCTCCGGCCGCGAAGCGGTTGTGGCGCGGCCTGGTCGCGGAGTATGAGCTCGCGGACGTGGCGGCGCTGGCGATCCTGACGGCCGGGCTCGAGGCGTTCGACCGGGCGGCCGCGGCGAAGGCGCTGATCGACCAGGATGGCCCCGTGGTCCGGGACCGTTGGGGTCAGCAGAAACAGCATCCGGCCGCCGCCGTGGAAAGAGACTCTCGGGCCGCGTGGATGTCGGCGTTGAAGCAGTTGAACCTTGACATTGAACCGCTCCGGGACGCCCCCGGGCGGCCGGGAGGGCGATGATGGCCACGAACAGGAAGCGGCGGGCTCGGCACATTCGGGAGGGGTATTCCGACGCGAAGGTGGAATTTCTCCTGACCGGGAATGAGGACCGAGATGACGAAAGCGAATGGTGGGAAATCTTCGCCTGGGAGAAGGAAGCCCGCCGGGTCGCTTGGGAGGACCTCCGCGAGGGACTTCTCGCCGATTGGATCGAGGAGCACCCCGGGACCAGGCCGTGGGCATGGTGGAAATATGATGCGCCGAAGGCGAAGGCTCCGGGCGTTCCGGATTGGCACCTCTCCGAGATGGTGGAGCCTCGCCTTCGCGTCGGCGGGTCGGGCGCTCCGTCGTGGGAGAAGTATCCGGCGATCCTGCCGTACTTTACTCGCGGGATCCCGGATTCGTGGGAAGGGTTTGATAAGGCGGACCCGCCGCTCATCGAATCGGAGGCGAGCTATCTGAAGCGGCTCGGGCTGTTCCTCCCCGGCGAGGAGAAGCGGCTTCCTGCTGATGCGTTCGAGCCGGAGCGGGTCGAATGCTGATCCCCGGCAAAGCAGAATATCGGCTCCTCGCGCTCGACCTGGGCGCGTGGCCGCATCAAGTGTACTGTCGCGAGGCAGCGCTCCCCTTTCGGGATGTGGGGGCTCGCCAATCGCTCAACCGTCAACCCGCCGCAAGGTTACGACATCGGGAGGATGTCGTTTCTGCGAGGCGCACCTCCGAAGGTTTGCGGGACGCGGGCCTTCCGGATTCGACTACCAAAAAACCCAAGGAGAACATCCATGCGTGAAATTAAGGACCTGATCGAAAACATGGGCGATGAAATGAAGTCCTTCGCCGGCCGGTACGATTCCCGGCTGAAGGCGCTGGAAGGACAGGCGGGGGCCATCGAGTCGGCGCTCGCCAGGGCGGAATTTCCCGGTGGGGGATCCCCCGGGGGGAAAGGCGTTTCCATCAACTCCGCAGCGGCCCGGGAGCACCAGGACAAGTTCCTCGCCTGGGCGCGTAAAGGAAGCGATCCTGAAGGGCTCCTGGGCCTGGAAGTCCAGGCGGGGCTCTCGACCGACTCGAGTCCGGACGGCGGCTTCCTGGTGCCGACGGAGATCGAGAAGAACATCGAGCGGCTCGCGCTGGCGTCCGTCGCCATGCGGCGGATTGCGCGAGTGACCACGAGCCGGGGCGAATACGCGAAGCCCTTGAGCAAGGGCGGCGCGACCGGCGGGTGGGTTGCGGAAAGGGCGACCCGGGACGAAACCGACACCCCGGACCTCAATCTTTTCTCCCCGGCGATGCATGAGATCTACGCCATGCCGTCGGCGACCCAGAAGCTCCTCGACATGTCGGACTTCGACGTGGCGGCCTGGCTGGCCGAGGAGATCGGGGATGTGTTCGTGTCCACCGAGGGAACCGGGTTCATCACCGGCAACGGGGTTTCCCGGGTCAAGGGGATCATCGACACCGACAAGATGGTGGCCAACGCTTCCTGGGAATATGGGAAGACCGGCTACATCGCGAGCGGGCACGCTTCGCTCATCAACAACGCGGACAAGTTCTTCGACCTGCAGCATGCCTTGAAGCCGGTCTACCGGCAGAACGGCACCTGGCTGATGAACGACACGACCCTCTCCATCGTCCGGAAGATGAAGGACGGCGAGGGCCGGTATCTGTGGCAGCCCGGCCTCGCGGCGGGCGTTCCGGATACGCTCCTCGGCAAGCCCGTGGAGATCGACGACAACATGCCGGACATCGGGGCGGATGAGTACCCCATCGCGTTCGGCGACTTCAAGCGGGCGTACACCATCGTCGATCACGTCACGGGGACCCGGATGTTGCGGGACCCCTATTCGGTCAAGGGGAAGGTCCTCTTCTACACCGTGAAACGCCTCGCGGCCGGCATTTCGAACTATGAGGCGTTGAAGTTTATAAAGGTGGCCGCGTGACCTTCACGCTGAACATGGGGGGCGCTCTTCGGGGCGCTCCCCGCTCGAACCCCCGGCGGGCAAGCACTCCGGGGCACGTCGCCTTTTATCGCTGGGGCGGCGGTTTCTTCCATCACCCGGCACCTTCACCGGCCACGGGCAGGCCGCGGGCTAGTGACCCGGAACCGTCCTCGATGAGCCGGGGCCGCCGCAAGGCGGATTTTTCTGGAAAGGGCGGGAGCTCGACGGGACGGGGGGCCGCAAGGCCCCCCCTTCCGGATCACTACCAGGAGGCGGACATGGATTCAGTGAGGACAGCGGAATTGAGAAATGCGCTTGAAGCGAAGCAGGAGGAGATCCGCCGGGAGCTGGTCGGGCTTGGAGTCCTTCACCGTGGGCTTCTCCAGCGCAAGGAGTGTTCCTGTTGCACGGGCGGCCGGTGCATCGTCGCCGATACGCTCGAACGCGGTACGGAGATGCTTTCCGATTCTCCGATGCCTCCCGCGATGGGGAACTGCTGATGGCCGGGAGATCAGACAGGTATGATTCCGCGAGCTGCGACCGGCGGGAAAAGGAGCGCCTCATGGCCCATTCGATCCTCGGGATCCCGCTCCCGCGGACGAAAAAGGAAAAAACCAAACTTCGCCGCATGACAGGAAAAAGGAAAATCAGGCCCGCAATGGAGAAGGAAGCGGAGGGGATCCCCCGCGGTTGGTACGCCCGCATCGAGGTGAAGGAGGAGAACGCGAAATGACGGCGGCGCAGGCGATCATGGAAACGTGTCGGACTTGTCAACCCGGGCAGCGGATGACGCCGGAGAAGTGCACGACGACATCGTGCAAGCTGTCGCCGAACGCGCTCTCCTGCAGGTCGTCGGTCAAGCGCATCGCCACGCATTGTCGCGACTGCAACGGGGACGATCACCCGAGGGAGTGCACGGGGCGTCTTCTCGACGGCGGGACCTGTCCCCTTCATCCGTTCCGGCTCGGGAAGAATCCGCACAAGCCGAAACGGACCCCGCGCCCCTCCGACTTCCGCCGCCACGACTCGTACCAGAGCGATTCTCGCGGCCCAGGATCGACGATCTTCCCCGAGGTAGGGTAAGGATGCCCTCCTCGGCTCGGGGATGGCTTTCATGGGCGACATATACCCTCGACGCGCAGGGGCGGCCCTTCTCGCCGTCCTACGAATACAAGGGCCGGACGGATCCCCGGATGCGGTGCTCCAGGGAGGAGGCGCTCAGCGTGAAGATCCTCGCGGAGCGGGCATCGCACGCGGTCTGCAAAAACGGAATCGGGTACAAGCTGCTGATCGACTTCTACGCGGGCGAAATGTCGTGGCATTCTTTTTCTGATCCCGAGAGGCGGCTGATCGAGAAGACGGCCAAGGACTTCGCCCGGCGGCTCAGGGAGGCCGGATTCATCCCGCGAGGAGAGATTTCAGGATGATAAACAGCTCCTCGTTAACCCTTACTGTCGAGGTTAGCCCAATGTACTATTGCGAGAACCTCTTCAATAGATCCTCCAGGATTGCCCGTGGCCTTTCTGCCATCCTCTGTTGTTGCGGTGCAGGAATATCGCGTCATTCCCGCATCTGGACCATGATCCAGGAGCTCAACCGTCACTTCTTTCATGCCGACCTCCCTGATATCACGGTAGCAACGAAAGGTCGTGACATGAGAGATTTCCTGCATACCAGTCATTTCTTTCAATACTTTCATCGTGTTCAAGGGATCCATATATCTCCTTTGCATGCCAGCCCATATTCGAAATGGGGGCGTCTATGAAGCATGGAAAACTTTACCCTCTCAACGTTCGCGTTGAGCTCGAGACGGTTCAGGAGCTCCGCCGGGAGGCGAAGATCAGGAAGGTTTCGCCTTCCGCCTTGATCCGGCAGCTCCTCCGGTCTTCCCTTCCCTTGCTTGCAGGGCTTCGCGCAGCAGGACCCGGATCACCTGGGCGACAGAGCGATCCTCGGCCGCGGCGACCTTCGCCAGGCGCCCCTTAAGGTCCGGATCGAGGCGCAACGTGGCACTCGCCGACTGTATCCTTCCTCCCGGTCTTCCCATCGCGTGTAAATGTAACACAATATTCCCCTTGACTGGAATAGGGATAGGACGCTTTACTGTAAGACATTAACGCGCAGCGAACCCCAAGCCAGAGGAGGAAACGAAGATGACTGACCTCGAGAAGAGACTCCTGGAAGAAGCGAGGATGACGCGGAAAAAGTTTTCCGTGAGGTGCAAGGAAATCGCCTCCTCGCCGGATCACTCACGGGCAGAGAAGTTGGAAATCATCCATTACCTTTCGACCAGTCTTACCGAAGACACCATCCATCGGACCCCGGAATTCCGTGACTGGGAGAAGCGGGAAGCGGCGGCGATAAGTAAGCATGCCGGACACGGGGGCTTTTCGTATTGCCCGCACGATGGCGAATGGTCCCCCGACAGCCCGGCCATCATCAAAGCCCTCGACCAGGAGTACACAAGAATATTCAAACAGAAGGTCAGGGAGGCGTTCCAGAAGGCGCTGAAGATGATGGCGCTCGTGGAGAAGGCGGCCTGACGATGGGAAAAGAATCCAAAAACATGAAATGCACTAATTGCAGATTCTGGAAACCGTATCCCGAAAATGTAGATCAGGAATATCGAGAAAAGGGGGAATGCGTCCGTTACGCGCCCTCGCCGTCATTTATGGATTCATCCGAAAATGAAAGGAATGACTTCGGGGAATCCTACAGGACACCCAAATGTATTTATTGGCCGATAACAGCGTCTGGGGAATGGTGCGGCGATTGGAAAGAACGGGAGGCCTGACATGGCGGTCTGCCGATACGCCGGGAAGAAGGGCGCCACCTACTTCATCGACTACTACCGCGACGGGAAACGGGTCCGGGAGGCCGCGGGGCCGAACAAGAAGGAAGCCCAGGAGCTCCTCGGGAAGCGCCTGAACGAGATCCGACAGGAGAAGCTCTTCGGGATCAAGACCCGGGAGGAGTTGCTCTTCGAGGACTTCGCCGACCTGTACCAGAACTGGGCTTCGCATCGGCGCTCCTCCACCTTCGGTTACAACCTCGGGATGTTCAAGAAGCACTTCGCCGGGAAGCTCCTGCATGAGATCGGTGAGAAGGACATCGACGACCTCATCATGGTCCGGAGGGATACCCCGACCAGGCGGGGAAACAAGAAACGGAGCGGGGATGCCGTCAACCGGGAGATGAACGACCTCTCCCCTATCTTCACCCTGGCCGTCCGGCGGGGGCTGATCGACAAGAATCCATGCACCCGTCACCGCCGGCTTCCCGAGAGCAAGGGGCGGCTCCGGTTCCTGGCCCCGGAGGAAGCCGCGGCGCTCCTCGACGTGGCGAGGCGGTCGCATTCGAAGGACATGCACCTCATCATCCTGTTGGCGCTGGAAACGGGCATGAGGCGCGGGGAAATCTTCAATCTTCAATGGGGGGACATCGACCACGGCCGGGGTCAGATATGGGTACGGGAATCGAAGAACGGGGACGCCAGGCATATCCCCATGCGTCCCCGGGTCCAGGAGGCGCTCCAGCGGCGACCCCGGAAGATCGACTCGAACTATCTCTTCCCCGGCCGCAAGGAGATCACCCGGGCGTCAACGGGCATGCGGGATACCTTCATGGACTTCCTGCAACGGGCCGGGATCAAGGATTTCCATTTCCACGACTTGCGGCACACCTTCGCTTCCCACCTCGTGATGAACGGCGTGGACCTGTTCACCGTGGCGAAGCTCCTCGGGCATCGGGGGACGAAGATGACGATGAGATATTCCCACCTGTCCCCCGGGTATCTCCAGGAGGCCGTCCGGCAGCTTCCGGAATGGGTTTCGGATGGACAGAAAATGGACACAAAGGCGGGTACGGCGTGATAAGTATTCGATACACAAGGGGAATTATTTACCCCTTCCCCCTTTCCACGGTCTGTACCCCCCGTACCTTCCCAATCGACTTGATGAGGGAGGCCAGGTGATCGGCATCGTTGACCGACACCTCGAAATTGCAGATGGCCCGCTTGTCGCGCGTCGTCGTCACGGACGCACGCCGTATATCCACCTCGCTCGCCGTGATCGTCCGGGAGATGTCGGCCAGGAGCCCGGGCTTGTCGGCGCAGACCACGCGGATCTTCACGGGGTGGATCGCCTTGGTTCCGGCTTCCCAGGTCACCTCGATGGCCCGCGCAGGATCGATCTCCCGGACCTTGGGACACTCGTTCGTATGGACCGTCACCCCGCGCCCCCGGGTGATGAAGCCGACGATCGGGTCTCCCGGGACCGGATGGCAGCAATTCCCCAGCCGGATGAAGATCCCATCCATCCCCTTGACCACGATGGAGCTGGGCTTTCTCGCCACGACCTTCTTGATGAGGCTGGATAACCGGGATTCCTTTCCCCTCTCCTGAAGCTGGTCGGCCGGCACGAGCCGCCGCAGCAGCGGCATGAGCGACACCCTGCCGTAGCCCAACGCGCTCAGGTAATCCTCCGGGGCCTTCAGCCGGTTCTCCTGGAGGATCTCGGCGAACTCCGCCCCCTTCATCACCTTGGCCGGGTTCAGTGAGTACTTGCGGAACTCCTTTTCCAGGATCTGGCGCCCAAGGTCCGTCGACTGCTCCATCTGTTCCTGCCGGAGCACCGCGCGGATCTTGTTCAGCGCCCTGCTGGTCTTGGCGATCTTCAGCCAGTCCCTGCTCGGCTTGTGGGACGGATTGGTGATGATCTCGACGACGTCCCCGTTCTTGAGCTGCGTCTTCAGCGGGACCATCCGCCCGTTCACCTTCGCCCCCACGCACTGGTTCCCGACCTCGGTGTGGATCGCGTAGGCGAAATCGATCGGCGTCCCCCCGCGGGGGATCTCCTTCACGTCCCCCCGTGGCGTGAAGACGTAGACCTCCTCGGGGAACAGCTCCACCTTCACGGTGTCCATGAATTCCCGGGGGTCCTTCATGTCCTGCTGCAGCTCGAGGATCTGCCGCAGCCACAGGAACATCTGGTCTTCCTTTTCCGCGGTCCGGCGCCCCTCCTTGTATTTCCAGTGGGCAGCGACCCCGTTTTCCGCCAGGGCGTGCATTTCCTCCGTGCGGATCTGGATTTCCATCATCTCGGAGTTCGGGCCGAAGACCGTCGTGTGGAGCGACTGGTACAGGTTGGTCTTCGGCATGGCGATGTAGTCCTTGAATCTCCCGGGAACCGGCTTCCACAGGTTGTGGACGATCCCCAGCGCGCCGTAGCACTCCCGCAGCGTCTTCGTGATGATCCGGAATCCGATGAAGTCGTAGACGTGATCGAAGTCGATCGCCTGCCGGTTCATCTTCTGGTAAACGCCCGCGAGATGCTTTTCCCGCCCCGTGATGGTCGCCTCGATGCCCGCCTCGCTGCATTTCGAATCCAGCAGGCCGATGACGTCGCGGATGTGGCCCGCCGTGTTGCGCTTCCGCTCTTCCGCCAGCATGGAAAGCTCCCCATACTGCGCGGGGTGGAGCACAGCGAAGCACCGGTCCTCCATTTCGCCGCGGATGCGGGACATGCCGAGCCGGGCCGCGATGGGCGCGTAGATCTCGACCGTCTCTCTCGCGACGGCCCATTGCTTGTCGGGGGGCAGGTGTTCCAGGGTGCGCAGGTTGTGGAGGCGGTCGGCGAGCTTGACGAGGATGACCCGGAGGTCCTTCCCCATCGCGAGGATCATTTTGCGTAGCGATTCCGCCTTCTGCGCCGCAACGTCGGAGATGCTAACCCGGCTGATCTTGGTGACCCCGTCCACGAGGAGCGCGACCGACTCCCCGAAGAGCTCCCGGACCTCCTCGATGGTGGCGACCGTGTCCTCGACCGTGTCGTGAAGGAGGCCGGTGGCAACGGTCTCCTCGTCGAGGTTCCAGTCGGCCAGAAGATAGGCGACGTTCAAGGGATGGATCAGGTACGGGTCGCCCGACTTCCTGAGCTGCCCGTGGTGCACCTTGGCGGTAAAGACGTACGCCTTGTGGATGAGCTCGACGTTTGCGGATGGCCTGGTCGCCTGTACCCGCTCGACGATGTCAAGGACGCGGAACACGACGACTCCGCCTTTTCCGCCGTTCTACTTGACCCGGACTTTCCCCTGGGCGACCTCGCGCAGCGCGATGACCGTCGGTTTCTCTTTCCGCGTCGTGGTGTCTATCGTGGCCCCCTGGCCGCTGTAGAGCTGCTTGGCCCGCTTGGCCGCGACCACCGTGAGCTGGAAGTGGTTGTCCACCTTGCGAAGGCAATCCTCAACCGTTACCCGAGCCATCCCGCCCCTCCCCTTTTTCCCTCAAAATTCCGTCCACGGCCTCCGTCATGCGCTCCCGGCGCGACCGCCGCGCCCGGACGATGCATTCCACCTGACGGACCGCCGTATCCAGGTCCTTGTTCACCACGAGGTAATCGTACCCTTTGAGCTCCGATATCTCCTGCCGCGCCGCCTCGTAGCGCCTCTCGATGTCCTCCCGGCTGTCCCTCGCCCGGCCGACCAGCCGACTCCGCAAGGTCTCGCGATCCGGCGGAAGGATGCCGATCAGCACCGCCTCGGGCGCGGCCGCCTTTACCGACCGGCCTCCCTGCACATCGATTTCCAGGACCGCGTCCTCGCCGCCCGACACGATCCCGTCCACCGTGGCATGCGAAGTCCCGTACCAATTCCCGTAAACGCAGGCGTATTCCAAAAATTCCTTGCAATCCACCATATTATCAAATTCCTGCTGGTCCACGTAGTAATAATCCCTTCCCCCCGCCTCCCCCTTCCTCTTCTCCCTCGTGGTGTAGGAGATGGAAAGGACCAGCCCCTCGACCCTGGCGAGAAGCGCCCGGCAGATCGTGGTCTTTCCCGAGCCCGAAGGGGCAGATATTACGATGATATCTCCTCGCGTCACCTGGCATTCACTCCACGTTCTGGATTTGCTCGCGGACCTTTTCCAGCTCGGTCTTGGCCGTCACGACCCGCGAGGAGATGCCGGCATGCGCGGACTTGTTTCCCGCCGTGTTGAGTTCGCGGAAAATCTCCTGCACGAGAAAGTCGAACCGTTTTCCCACCGCCTCCCCCGGCTTGAGGAAGAGCGCATCCGCGGCGGCAAGGTGGGCGCCCAGGCGGTCGCACTCCTCGGTGATATCGAGCCGGTCCACGAGAATCGCCGCCTCCTGGTGGAGGCGGGCGGGATCGATCCCGGCGTTCCCGGAAAGCGACTCGATCCGTTCATGGAACCTCGCCACGGCCAGTTCCCGGTTCTCCGCGGCGAGGGACCGGATCTCCCCCGCCAACGCCTCGATCCGCGCGACGGTTTCCCGCAGCACGGCCTTCAGGCGCTCCCCTTCCTCGCGGCGCGTACCCGAAAGCATCGTCAATGCATCCCTCACCGCGGCTTCCGCCTCGGGCCACAGGATCTCCGCCGGGTCGTCGCCTTCCGGGGCCACATGGAACAAATCCGGGACGGCGAACAGGTCACGGAACGTCACATCGCCCCCCACACCGAACTCCTCCCGGATCTTCCCGGCCTCGTCGAGGAACGCCCGGATCAGCTCCCGGTTCACTCGCAGCTTCGCGCCGATCCGCCCCGTTTCCCGGACGTTCACGTAGACGTCGACCTTACCCCGCCGCAGGACGTCGCGGACCATGGCACGCACGCGGGGCTCCCAGGAGAGGAACCTTCCCGGGCAGCGAACATGCGCGTCGAGGAACCGGTGATTGACGGAGCGGACTTCGACGGAGACGGAGAGATCTTCACCCTGGCGGTCGGACCGCCCGAACCCGGTCATGCTCATCCACATCTCCGCACCCCTTCCGCCTCCCGGCAAGCGAGTAGCGCCGACCGGACTCCCTGGAGCAGGCTTCGGATCTCCGGGGAGGCGTAGTCGGGGTATGTCCACGGCAACGAGCGATACTCCCCTTTCCCGAATATCAGCGTCAGCTCCGCGAACACGCCGTCCCGCAGGTAGACCCGGTGCGTGAAATTCTTCCCCGTCGCGAGGATGAAATTCTCGGGCGTCACCAGCCCGGGATCGAGGTTCACCGTCCGGTGCTCTCCTTCCGACAGTTCCTGCTCGATCCGCCCCAGCCCGATCTTGATATCCGGCAGCGCATCCCTGGGGACGGAAGCCGACGCCTCCAGAAACCTGCGGAACAAGGGAGCCCCCATCTCGGCGGTGTAGTGCTCCGTGTGGTCGAACGGGAACACCCGCCCGATGAAGCGCGCCTCCCCGAGGATTTCCGATACCCGGGGAAGCGCCGCTTCGAGGACGCGCTCGTCCCGGTAGATCGCCGAAACGACCAGCCGCGCCGGGGCGGGAACGGCGCGGCGGCTCACGCGCCTTCTCCCCCGGCCACCCGGACGGCGTGTAGGAGCTTTTCCGCGTTGATCGGGGAGGTGCCGACCTCGCCCACGACCACGCCCGCCGCGATGTTGGCGAGCATCGCCGCCTCGCGCAAGGGTGCGCCCACGGAAAGGCACGCGGCCAGCGTCCCGATGACGGTGTCCCCCGCCCCGGTCACGTCAAACACCTGCCGCGCGACCGCCGGTATGTGGAAGCACCCTTTCCGCCCGCGCTCCACCAGGGTCATCCCTTCCTCCCCCCGGGTGATGAGGACCGCCTCCGCGGCGGCCTTTCGGAGCAGGAGCTTTCCCCCTTCCCACACATCGAGGTCCGTCCGGAGCTCCCTGCCGCCCAGCGCCGCCTGCGCCTCCATCTTGTTCGGCGTGATGAGGGTGCAGCCCCGATAGCGGGAAAAATCGGCCTGCTTGGGGTCGACGGCGACGAACAGCCCTTTCCCGCGCGCCGCCCGTGTCACCTCCTGGACCAGCTCCGCGGTCAGGGCCCCCTTGCGGTAGTCCGAGAACACGACCCCCTGGACGCCTCCCAGCACGGCGAGGATGTTTCGCAGCAGCGTTTCGTGCGTCCGCCGCGACGGGGGCACCTTCTTTTCCCGGTCGAATCGGACCACCTGCTGGCTGTGGGCGATGACGCGGGTCTTGACCGTCGTGGGGCGGTCGGGGTCCTGGACGACCGCCGACACGCCGATCCCGCGCCCGCGCAGCATCCGCGTCACGTGTTTCCCGGCGACGTCGTTTCCCACCAGGCCCGCCAGCTCCACACCCGTTTTCAGCCCCGAAAGGTTCAACGCCACGTTGGCCGCGCCCCCGGGAACCCGCGCGTCGCGCGTGACGTCGACCACCGGAACGGGGGCCTCGGGGGAGATCCGCCCCACCGTCCCGAACACGTACTCGTCGAGCATGATGTCCCCGACGACGAGGACGCGGCAGGACGCGAACCGCGCGACCCAGCGCCCGGCGTCGGCGAGAAAGGCCTTGTCACTCATACGGGGTGGCTTCCTCGATCACGAGGATGGGGACCCCGTCGTCGATCCGGTAGACCAGCCGGCACGCCGCGCACCGCAGTTCGGCGCCGTCGGCCTCGAGCTTGAGTTCCCCCTTGCATTTGGGGCACGCCAGTATCTCGAGCAGATCCTTGTCCATCGCCTATCCTCCCGTCCGTTCCGGCAGCAGTTCCCCGACCAGCGTCCATTCCTTGATCTTCCGGAACTTCGCGTAGAACCGGACGGGGACATGCCGCTCGTCATCGGAGACCCACATCCTCAGGTCCCCCTTGTTCTCGATCTTGCCGTCCCTTCGGATCACCGGCTGGACGACGAGGGTGTCGACCGGGCCAGGATCGGTGCGCAACCGCTCCTTCCCCAGCAGGAGGGTGGAGATCCGGTAGACCTTCCGCCCGCCGTAGACGTTCCTTTCCCTTCCCTTCTCGCCCATGTCCCGCCACCGGAAGTAGTACGTCGCGCTCACCGGGTCGTGGATCCCCGGGACGACGTCCACCACCTTCCGGATCTCCCCGTTGTGACGGTACCGGTAGACGATTTTGCCCTTCTCCTGGTCGTAGACCGCCGTGTCGTCCTTCTTGTCCCGCCTGCCCGTGTATTCGATCCGTATCGGCTCGATCGTCTCGTAATCGAGATAGTAATCGATCGTATCGTTGATCGGGTAGATGTAGGAGAGGATCCCCGAAGTCCACGCCCTGACGTTCAGGTGATAGGCCGTCCGCCCCCCGATGGAAACCTTCCCCACGAAACGGAACCGCGCATATCCCATCGTGATCCCGAGGAAGTCCACCCGGTATGCCAGCGTCTCGTTTTCCCTTGCCCATGCCGGCCCCGATGGCGCCTCCTTCCGCACGGGCGCGGCGTCACCAGGAGGGGGCGCGGGAACCCTCGGCTTCTTCGGGGAGGTGCTTTCCGGAGGCGCTGGCGCCGCGACGACCGCGGGCATTTTCCCCTGCGGGGGTTCCTCCGGGGGTGCCTCCGGGAGGGGCTTGTCCGGAGGAACCGCCTCGGCCTTCCGTGTCTGCCGCGCCCCGTCGTCCGTGACGGGAGGCGGCGCCGGGGAGACTTCCGGAGCTTCGGCTTTCGCTGCGGGCGCAGGCTCCTCGGGAATGGGGATCGCCGGGGGGAACGTTACGGCCGCCGCGGCCGCGTTGTCGGACACCGGCGCCCTGCCGGGCTCCGGGGGAGGGACGGCTCCTCTCCTGGACCCCGAACAGCCCGCCGACGCAAGGACAAGGAAGCCAGCGAGAAGGACCGCTCCCGGTGGAAAACGAAGTCTCCGAAGGGTTCTCCCGCTCAAGTTCCGCCGCCCCCCGACAAGATCCACCTCGCGGCCTCCCGCATCCCGGGGAGAAAAGCATCCGGGGCGACCCCCATCCGCTCTCCCTCCTTCCGCTCCGTGGCGCCGTACCCCGTCCCGACCAGCACCGTCCGGGCCCCCAGGCGGATCCCGAACAGAACGTCGGTCATTTTATCACCGACCACCCACCGGGGGCACGTTTCCGGCAGCGCCAGCCCCCGAAGGATCGACTCCGCCATCCCCGTTCCCGGCTTCCGGCATGGGCACGCCCTCCGGTACTCCGGCAAGGCCCCTTCGGGATGATGGGGGCAGTATTCCACGGCGTCGAAGATCACCCCTTCTTTCCGGAACGCGGCCAGGAACGTCCGGTGGACCGCTTCCATTTCCCTCCGGGTGAATTTCCCCCGGGCCAGCCCCGCCTGGTTGGACGCCACGGCGAGGAAATACCCTTTCGCGGCCAGCCTCCGAAGGGCCTCCACCGCTCCGGGCAGGATGCGGACGTCGGCCGGGCGGCGAAGGTATCCCACCTCCTCGATCAGCGTCCC
>JACZKY010076588.1_pt1 | contig 36351 bp, 22 predicted proteins | sample 8237611 | NCBI WGS metagenome assembly JACZKY01 (sample SAMN16148055, study PRJNA663545) | marine sediment metagenome | biome: sediments and biomass from bioreactor inoculated with such sediments; feature: coastal sediments; material: methane- and iron-fed bioreactor; isolation source: Bothnian...
CCTTCTACAATCATCGACGCTTGCATTCGACGCTGGGCTACGTCAGCCCGATGCAGTTCGAACGGGCATGGCTTGCCGCCCAGCAAAGGCAAGCCGCATGAGGTCTCGGTTAAGGGAGCCGGGAAACGAGGGCAAGGTCAGAAAATCCTCCCCGATGGCCACCCAAACTCCCCCGGTTTTGGCCACTGCAAACTCCCCCACCTGAATTGATCGGGAACAGGGGGGTAACGCCGGCGTCGTCGGCACCTGTTTGGCGGGACGTGAACCCGACCTCCCCGAGTGGAGGTCACGGAGTGAACGTCTTGAAGCCGCACAAACGCACAACCATTTTCACCTGGCTGGGTCTGGGCAAGAGCCAGCGCGACATAGAACGCATCACAGGGATCGACCGCAAGACCATTCGGTCTTACCAACGCCGGTATGAAGCCCAGCGGTCAAATTCCCCCGGGGTGGCCACCGACTCTCGCGGTCAAACTGCCGCACCCTGGCCACCGACTGGTCTGGCGGTGTCACTGGCGGCGAGCACCTCCAGGTGCCAGCCCCACCGCGCCTTTATTGATGCCTAGCTGCGCCTGGGCCGCAATGCCACCCCGATCTACCAGGACTTGGTAGACCGGCACGGCTTTGAGGGCGCCTACAACTCCGTCAAGCGCTTCGCAGCCCAGCGTCGCCACAAGGAGCCCGGACAGTTCGACCGCCTCTCGTTTACGCCCGGCGAGAAGATGCAGGTCGACTACGGCGAGGGCGCCCCTACCCGTGTGCCCGGCACAGAGCGCTACCGCAAGCCGCGCCTGTTCGTGGCCACGCTGCGCTACTCGCGGCGCAGCTTTCGCCGGGTGGTCTGGAAGTCCAGCCAGCAGGTCTGGGCCGAGTTGCACGAACAAGCCTGGCGTTACTTCGGTGGCGCCGAACCCCGATGCCCTAGCAGACACTGCGCGGAGAAATTTTTGTAAATCGAACTAGCCACGGGGAACACGCGGCACCAGTTCCGCAAATGTGGCAGACTTGCTCGAGTCCACCGGCGACCGCAGACATCGTCTCTGCTCACTTATAGGAGAGGAAACACGTGGCGAAGAGCCCCACCAAACTTTCCGAAGCCAACCGGAAGATCAACGGCGTTTGGCCAGTGTCTCCCGGCAAGTTCGAATATTGGGCGTCTTCGGAGATATGTATGGCTCAGCTCACCCCAGAGCAAATTCAATCGGCGTTCGATGACATGGGACTGGGCACCGACGCTCAACGCACGGGTTTTCGGGAACTCGCGATTCCCCTGCCGCTATCCGACGAGACCTACGGCCCCGTCCGCCTGGACATTGGGTCATTTCCGACTTTCATGGAGGACCCTGATGCCAAGCTGGCACCAGTTGCTAGAAGAGATCAAGGTAAAGGGTAGTACCTTCGATGTAGTAAGGCGACAGTACCTAAAGAGACTCCAGAGGATTACGGGGCGCAACGTTGTGCTCTATTACTCTGGCTGGCTACAAAAGCCAGGAATGCCCGGCGTTCAGGTCAACGACGCTGACAAGAACGGGTTCATGACTGTCATCCACGGGCTCGATCGCGCAAGGGGACTGGACCTGCTTCTTCACACTCCCGGCGGGGAGACAGCTGCCACAGAGTCGTTGGTTGACTATCTACATTCGATGTTCGGAACGAACATCAGAGCGATCGTTCCCCAACTCGCAATGTCTGCCGGCACGATGATCGCCTGCGCCAGCAAAGAAATCATCATGGGGAAGCAGTCGAGCCTCGGCCCGATCGACCCCCAGTTCGGAAACTTGCCGGCACACGGGATCGTTGAAGAGTTCAAACGCGCTGCCGAAGAGATCGCGCACGATCCTTCGAGAATTCCTGTCTGGCAACCGATCATCGCCCGTTATCACCCCACGCTGATCGGAGAATGCGAAAAGGCGATTCAGTGGTCAAACGACATGGTTCGCGAGTGGTTAGTTCGGGGAATGCTTCAACACCATCCCGATCGCGACGCGAAAGCCTCCGAGATAGTCGCCGAGCTTTCCGACCATGCTCTGACAAAGTCACACGCAAGGCATCTGTCTGCCGCGAAATGCAAGGCGATGGGCCTCAACGTATCTTTGCTTGAGGACGATCCTCGCCTTCAAGACGCCGTGCTTACCGTGCACCACGCCTGCGTTCATACGCTTTCCGCAACAACGGCCTTCAAGCTAATCGAGAACCACAAGGGCGTCGCTTTCTTTCAATTGGCCCAGCAGCAGGTACTCGTTCAGGTTCCTACGAATATCGAGCAACCACCGCTCGCAGACCCAATACCGCCTCCGAATCCATCGATCGAGCCGCCCGCCGAGGCCGATGTCGCAACAGGTGAAGACTCGTAACCACTTTCGCGAACGCGCCGCCGAAGTCATCGCTTTTGGGGCGCCACGGATGTCAAGAAACCTCTGGTATCGCCCACCCATGGAAACGGGTGCAGAGCGCCACAGCATCTGCGATACTGAGCCCGCTGCACCCGCATGAAGGTGCAGCACATTGACCAACCGCACTTGGACCGGCGGATAGGGCTACGAGCGAAATCAATGACTTACGGCGTCGGCGGTTCAATTCCGCCCTTGGCCACCAATTTCCTAGCGGGTTGCGACGATAGTGTTCGCTCACTTGTTGAAATCCATGTGCAATTGCATTGCACATGCGTTTGTGCTTGACGCCGCTGAAGTTGTAGGAATGGGCCGCGCCCAAAGCACCTAGGCTCCCGCGGCGCGGGGCATTTTGTCGATCCTGTGCTCCCGACCTGCTCCCCCGTGGTAGAAGCTGCCATCCACGAACTGTTTGTCGATGACAGCAGATCGGCCAAAGCCGGCGTTGGGCCAGTAAACAACGTCGGTTGGCTATCATTCGGTTATCTGTCGATCATCCGTAGAAGGTGCTGAACGTCGGCTTCCTGGCCTGTCAAAGGCGCTCTTCCGCGCTGTCATTGGGCAGACCTGAGGTGGCCAACTGGCACCCCCGCCAGCAGATGTCAGCGCCGCCAGAAAGAGATTATAGAAACTAGTTTTCCGGGTTTTCGGTCGGCTGCCGATCAAAGAGACGAAGCGGGCCAGTTTCCCCGCAAGAAGTTCATGAGCAAGGAGGAATATGGCTCCGCCCCTGATCAAAAGGACCGCACAAGGGAACGTCTATTCACGCCCGTCCGCAGTAGAAGCGCAGATCGACGAGGTCGCCAAGCTCAATCCGCCAGAGCTACAGGCGCGACTTGACGTCACGGACCCTAAACGGGAGGGCTTTCTGCGTCCCGAGACATTGGTGCACCTGTTGCGGCGGGGCATCGCGACCCGCAGCATGAACACGTTCAATGACGTCCTGCCGGTCCTTCTGACGCGTTGCGAAAAGACTCTAGAAAGAAAAATATTCAGTTCCCTTCCCGCTGCCGACGAGCTGCGCGAGGACATCTTGGGACAGTTCGCTGAACTCCTCGCCAGTGATGGCCAAGGCGACATTCTCGACGAGCTTGACTACTACGAATGCAAGTTCAACAGCGCCTTTCAGACATTTTGGATCGATTGCGTCCGGAAAGTTGGGCACCCGGGCCAGTTCGCTGCGGTGGAGTCTGAAGAGGAGCTGGACGAGTTGCTCGCCGACGAGGAGTCCCTGAAGCGCATTTCAGATGTCCTGCACAACGACACGCCGGAAACGCGTCGACGTATGCAGCAATTGCTCGAGGCGATCGAGGCGTTGCCCCAAAAGGAACGCGATGCAGTCGTGCTCGTCCACATCATGGGCTTTAAGGAGGAGTCCAACGACCTTGACGAGGAGACAGCTGCGACCAAGTGCAATTGTACGGGTCGCACCATCCGCAACCGACTCGCCAGCGCGGCGGCCAAGCTGGCACGATTCCAGGAGGAACAATGAAATCCACACAATCCGCGGACGCCACTTCGCTGCGCGCTGCCTGCTACGAAATCTCGATGGCAAAGGACGTACCGGACACCGCCCTGCTTGACGAGGTCGTGCGTCGTTATCCGCAATTCAGCAAGGAACTCACGGAATTTGCGATCCTGGTCGCGCTGGACGCACTGCGTGAACGCGCAGACGCCCACGTGGTCGTGCCCGAGGGCCGCGACTCCGTCAGCCCGGCGGTCAGTCGTGCCATGAGCCGCTTTCATAACCGTCTTCACGCTGAAAGCCTCAAAGAGGTGGCTCCGGCAAAGAAGCCCGCCATAGGCGAAGTTGTGAATCCGTTCAGCGGGCTCTCGCGGCAGGAGTTCCGGGACCTTGCTGCGCGCCTGGATACGACAACCTTATTTGTGAGCAAGCTGCGCGATCGAGAGATCGAGCCGGATACTATGACGGATGGGTTTCGTGAGTACGCGGCGGCCGAAATGAACGTACCCGTTGAACTCCTGACTGCGCATCTCGATGCCATGCATGGCAATACTGTGCCGGCAAGGTTCCACCAGGCTGATGGCAAGCCATCCCACGGCGAACGGCAAACGTTTGAGGAAGCGGTGAGAAGCTCGGACATGTCCGAAGAGCAGCAACGCAAGTTCCTGGCGCTTTGACGTGGATGCGTTCGAACTGATTCGGCGTAAAGCAGAGAGACTACAGGGGGCTGTCGTAGCCAAAGGCGCCGATGCGCTTGATCCGTACGCACTGGTTCTTGCCGCCGCGACTCACCTCGACCTCGATATCTATTGGCTCCCCACCGGCGATCCAGCGCTCAAAGGCGGGCGTGCGCTGTTCGACGACCAGAGCGGAGCGATCTTTTGCGAGAACGTCGAAGACCGGATCGAGCGCGCGCAACTTCTCGCCCATGAGATAGGCCACGCAAAGCTTCATACAGCCGGCGCCTCCTGCACTGAACAAGACATCGACCCGTCCCGCACAACAGAAGCCGCCCCAGTAGGGCTGCAGAGGGTCGAAGACTACGGGGTGCGCGAGCGGCGCGAGTTGCAAGCCAACGTCTTCGGTCGGGAACTTCTGCTTCCCCGAGGGTTCGCGCGCAACCTGCACGTTCGAGAAGGGCAATCGGCGTGTGCGCTAGCCAAGCGCACCGGCCTGCCGCTGGCGCTGATCCGCCAACAGTTGTTCGACGCTTTGCTGGTTCCGGATTGGCCGCAGGACCATGCCCCTCTGTCGCAGGAGGCAGGCGACCACCGCCCTGACCCCGGCCAGGATCGCGCCGCCGCACACCGGAACTCCGCCTTTCAGCTGCAAGCTGGTCCCGGCACGGGCAAGACGCGCACCCTGATTCGCCGCGTCACCTACCTTGTCGGCGAGGGAGTCGATCCAGCCTCCATCCTGGTGCTCACGTTCTCGAATCGTGCGGCAGGCGAACTATCCGAACGACTAATCGCCGCCATTCCCGACGCTGCGCCGCGACTGTGGATCGGCACATTCCACGCGTTCGGCCTAGATCTCGTACGTCGGCACTACGATCGGCTCGGGCTCAGCCCTCAGCCCGGCCTGTTCGATCGCAGCGACGCGATCGCAGTGCTGGAAGAAATTCTTCCGACTCTCCCACTGCGGCACTACCGCAACCTCTGGGATCCCGCGATGGTCCTAAAAGATATCATTTCGGCCATTTCGCGAGCGAAAGATGAATTGGTCGATGCCGCGGCGTACCGGCTGCTCGCGCTGGACATGCGCGCGAACGCGAGTGACGAAAAGTCGCGAGTCGACGCCGAAAAGTGCCTGGAGATCGCGGACATCTACGATCTGTACCAGCAGGCTCTCGCGAGACACGGCGGGGTCGACTTCGGAGACCTGATCATGCGGCCTACGCGCCTGCTGGAATCAGACGAGGAAGTGCGCCTCACGGTGCAACTGCGGCATCGCCACGTTCTGGTCGACGAATATCAGGACGTCAACAGGGCCAGCGCGAGGCTTCTCAAAGTACTCGCCGGTGACGGGCAGCGGCTCTGGGTAGTGGGCGATGCACGCCAGTCAATCTATCGCTTTCGCGGGGCGTCGTCCACGAACATCGTCCGGTTCGTACAGGACTATCCCGGCGCATCCGTCGACAGGTTGGAAGTGAACTACCGTTCCAGCGAGCAGATCGTTGAGACGATAGAGGTCGTCGCGCCGCACATGGGCGCGTCGCAAGGAATGCTTCCCCTCGATCTCACGGCAGATCGCGGTCGTGGCCCAGTACGACCGCAGGTGCGCCGCTTCGAAACGCTGCAGGACGAAGCCGCTGGGATAGCAGCAAGCATTCTCGAGCTGGAGCGGCAGCAGGTACCTTTGCGCAAGCAGGCCGTACTTTGTCGCTCGAACGCGCGCCTGAATGACATCGCGTCCGAGCTCGAGGCGCGAGGCATCCCAGTTCTTCACTTGGGAAGCCTGTTTGAACGCGACGAGGCTCGCGACCTTCTAGCGCTACTGAGCCTCGCGGTCGATCCCTTTGCGGACGGCCTGGTCCGCGTGGGCGCCATGCCGCGCTACCAATTGGGTCTGCAAGATGTCTACGCAATCAGCCACTACTTGCGGACCAGCCCGTGCGAGCCGATGGCTGGCCTTGCGGCGGCCCTGCGCGGCGCAGAGGTTTCGGACACAGGGCGCGCGGGGCTTGCTCGTCTTGTGGAAGACCTCGCGGGCCTCGCCTCGCATTCGACCTCTTGGGAGTTCTTGTCAACCTACCTGCTGGACAGGACTGACCTGGCGCTGCGATGGGCCCAATCGACAACTACTACTGACAAGGTCCGCGCGGTCGCGGTATGGCAATTCCTGAACTTCGTTCGCGAGCAAGGCCCCGTTGCAGGTGGAAGGCCGATTCAGCGCACGCTCGATCGCGTCCGCCAGCTGATCTTGCTCGCCGAGGAGCGTGACTTGCGTCAGGTTCCTGCTGCCGCACTCCACCTCGACGCCGTCCGGTTGATGACCGTTCACGGGAGCAAAGGCCTGGAATTCGAAGCGGTCCACGTTCCGGGGCTCACGGTCACTAGCTTTCCCTCGTCGTACAAACCGCAGCGTTGCCCGCCGCCCGCTGGAATGATCGTGGACGCGCTAGGCTCGCCCGCAGACGAGGCGCGTCGCTCCCAGGAAGACGAAGAGCAGTGCCTGTTCTTTGTTGCGCTATCTCGGGCGCGAACGCATCTGCGGCTGTACTTGTGCAGCCGCCAGCCAAACGGCAAAGCGCGCGGGCCATCGGCCTTCCTCGATTGGCTTCTCCCGACGCTGGTCGACACCGTGCCCCACCCCGCCCAGCTCCCCTTGCCCGCCGACGCGCCGCGCCCGCAACCGATCGCGATCACGTGGGCAGCAGACTGGCGGCTCACCGACAGCCGCCTGGCGTCTTATGAGAAATGTCCGCGAAGATTTTTCTATACGCACGTGCTGCGCTTGGGCGGCGCCAGGAAGCCGACCGCCTTCTCGCAGACGCACGATTGCCTGTACCACCTCTTGCGGTGGATGGGCGAGCAGCGCAAGACGGATCAACCGACGATCGAGCACGCTGAAGCCGCCTTCGAAAACATTTGGCAGGAGCACGGACCGACCGCGCATGCTTTCGCACAGGACTACCGGCGGCTTGCGTCGCGATTGGTCGCCGCTTTCGTCGCCTCCGGCGCCGGGTGGCGCTTCCGGAATTCCGAAGCGCTGGTGATTGATTTGCCCAACGGCCAAGTGATCGTGGAGCCGAGCGAGATCGCCGAACTGCCGGATGGCTCGGTGGTCGTGCGACGCGTACGCACCGGCCACAAGCGCAGCGACGAGTACGACCGCTTGGAATACACGCTCTACCAGCTTGCAGCGCAAGCTCGTTTCGGCGTGGGCGTGGCCGTGCAGGCCCTGCACTTGACCGACGAGACCGCCGAGGCTGTCTCCATTACGGCGACGAAGGTGAAGAACCGGCAAGAGAACACTGTCAAGATGCTGGCCGGCATCGCGGCTGGCCGATTCGACCCTGAGCCGGATGCGATCACCTGCCCCCGCTGCCCCCATTTTTTCGCGTGCCCCGAACTCGCTGCGGGCGCTCTCGACCTGACCTGATCGCGAGATCGATTTCCGGTTTCTGCTCCTGATCCCGATTACACGGGTAGGGACGGAGAGAAGCATGGGGCTTCGCACTTCGGACCCGCGGAGCGCAAGCTATGAAATCGATCGACATCTTCTACCAGGGCGAGAACATTGCCAGCATCGAGAATCTGGAGGTCACCGACGACCTCACGTTCGGCGAACTCCTGGCCCGCCTGGCGGTCCAGCACGGCCTGCCGCCCGACGTGCTGATCTTCGTCGAGGGCGATGAACGACCCATCGAGCACGGTGTGCACATCGCCGCGCGTAGCGGCGAACGCGGCGCTACAGTGCACGTGCACCGGTGCCGGCACGTAAACGTGGCGGTCACGTTCAACAACACGACGAAGGAACACCCGTTCTCGCCGGCCAGCACCGTCGGCCACGTAAAGCAGTGGATGGCGGAGCACAAGTTCGAAATGACCCAGGACGACGCGAGCGAGCACCTCCTGCAGCTTGCGGGCACAACCACCCGGCCGTCGCCCAGCACGCACATCGGCGCCCTGACCAACGGAAGAACCTGCGCGGTCGCGTTTGACCTCGTGGCCGACGAGCGCGTCAACGGCAGCGGCGGGGAGACGGCTTGATGGGCCCGGACCTGCGTGCCTTCGAAGCGGACCTCGCGAAACCCGCGTTTCGCCTCGGCGTCGCGCAAGGCCGCTGGCGACACGTCACGACGCAGTGGCCCTTCGCGTTGTTCACGGTGACGGCCAGGGACGGGACGGAACACGTGTTACGCCTGAACTGCGGCGGCTTTCCCGACGTGCCGCCGACAGGCGGCCCTTGGGACCCCCAAGCCAACACGATCCTCGCGTTCGAACGCTGGCCGCGCGGCCGCGGCGGCCGCCTCTCAGCTGTCTTCAGGACTGACTGGCAGGGCGGCACTGCACTGTACCTGCCGTGCGACCGCGTCAGTATCGCGGGCCATCCCAACTGGCGCATCGAGATGCCTTCCAAGATCTGGCGTCCGCGCGCCGGCATCTCCCAATACCTGGAACTGGTTCATGAACTTCTCAATTGCCCCGACTATTCGCCGCCTGCTCTCGCCACGGCATGAGCTCTCGTGCTCGTGGTTGTTGTGGCGGCGCCTATGCAGCGAGCTACGCCAACGCGGGCGCGCGAGTACCCGCGAAAGCGGCGCGTTCCTGCTCGGGCGGATAGAGCCGGACGGGCGCCGATGCATTTCGGATTACGTGCTTTATGACGATGTGGATCCGAGATGCCTGGACACTGGCATCGTGCGCTTCGACGGTCGGCATTTCGGCACGCTGTGGGCCTATTGCAAGGTACGCGGCCTTGCCGTGGTGGCCGACGTCCACGTACATCCGGGCATTGCCGACCAGAGCGACTCCGACCGCGCGCATCCAATGATCTCGCAGCGCGGCCACATCGCGCTCATTCTGCCGAACTTTGCAGCACCGCCGCTGCGCCGTGCGCAGGTGGGGCTCTACAAGTACCAAGGGGCGAAGCAATGGACTGTGATTCGGCCGTCGCAGCGCGCTGACTTCTTCCACATCGGCATTTAGGAGCACATCGTGGGGTATTCGATTGCGGAAACGCTTCATCGCCTCGTCAAGCAGGCGATGGATAGTGGCGAGGCAGCCAGCGTGGAGGAGGCGCAGGCTCTGTTTGCGAACTACAAGTTGCGAATCGAGATCGACGCGCAGTGGGCGCGCGAGCCAATCCAGCAAGCTGTCCTGCTAACGGCGATCGCATTGGGGCGCCGCGTCTTCTTGGGCGGCGTCGACGTCGCCGGCGAGATCGATGTGCCCTTGGTGACACCGCTGCGCGCTGAGGCAACGCTCGCAGCTGCCGTCGCGGCCTTGGGCGCACGCGTGGCCGGCGCAGATCCGGCCGGCACGATTCCGGTGGTGTGGATCGGCCCGCGGCAGGTACGGCGCGCGGGTTTTGCCGTGCGCACGATCGTGGCGGGTTGGCGTGGCGGCATTTTGCCGCTGGATTGCGACATCGACCTCGGGTATGGCAACGCCATGCCGCTGGCCGCGATGCTGGCCGCAGGACTGGCTGTCAGCGAAGCCTTCCTGCATGTCAGCGGCAAGATGCCTGCAGCTGGGCGTCGAATTGTCGGAATGTCTCTGTGGCGGCCCGATACCGCCTGCGACTGGCTTCAGCCGCAATCCGACGGGCCTGCGCTACGCTACCTGCCGTCGAAGCTATGGTTGATTGGCTTGGGCCATCTCGGGCAGGCCTACCTGTGGGGGCTCGGCCTGTTGCCCTACGATCGCGCCGAGAGTCTTGCGCTCGTGCTGCAGGACGTGGACACGATCACGCCCTCAAGCGAGAGCACATCGGTCCTGTCGGACTGCGGCAATCTCGGGGCGCGCAAGACCCGCGCGATGGCAGCGTGGGCGGAGTCCCGTGGGTTCAGCGCCTCCATCTTGGAGCGGCTGTTCGCGGCCGACTTACGGCGGCAGGCCGACGAGCCAGCCGTGGCGCTGTGCGGTTTGGACAATGCGCTCGGAAGGCAGGCGCTGGACCAGGTCGGGTTCGACTTGGTTGTCGAAGCCGGCCTCGGCCGCGGCCATCAGGACTTCCGTCGCATCCGCCTTCACACCTTGCCTGGCCGGCGCGGGTCCGCCGAACTGTGGCCGATACACCCGGCAGACGATTCGGCAAAGACGCAGCCCGCGTATTCACGCCTGCGCGATGAGGGCATGCTGGATCGTTGCGGAATGACTCTGCTGGCGGGCAAGGCTGTGGGCGCGCCCTTCGTCGGCGCCGTGGCGGCCTCGCTGGCACTGTCGGAGATACTCCGCCTGCTGCACGGCGCTGACGTTCACCAGGTCATCGATGTCGATATGTTGGCGCTCGAAGAACGCGTCGCTTGCCGGAACCCGCGCGACTTCACAACGTTCAACCCCGGTTTCGTGGGTGTGTCCACTTGATCTGAATACGCACCAAGGGCGTTTTCCGGAGTCGCCTTCGTCCTCGTTCTTGGCAAGCCGGCGTTCAATGACATACAAGCGCCACGGTCCACTGATGGCCATATACCAGTCCGACGCGCGGCGGTGGTTATTTGACTGCTTTGGCCGATCTGCTGCCGGTGATCAGCGCAACCCGAGTGGCGGTTGACAGTCTATGGCCGTCAGTTGTAGTCCAGAACAACCGTCGCATCAGTAGTTCCTTTCGTCGAGGTCGGTAGGCCAACTTGGTAAGCCACGAAGCGAACCGACCGTGGTTCGGGGTTATGCGTTACAACGCATTCTGATATTCTACGCATCACCCCGGACGAAAGACAATGATCCGCTGCCACCTATCCACTCTTATGGGCCGAGACAAGCTTCGCATCGCGGACGTTTCGCGGCGTACGGGGCTGAATCGCAGCACAATCACGGCCCTCTATAAGGAGACGACCACACGGGTCGACCTCCAGGCCATCGAGCAGCTCTGCCGGCTCTTCAAATGCCAGATCGGCGACCTGTTCGAGTACGTCCAGGACGGCGACGAGGTGAGTCAATGACCCTTAGCGCGGCTCGTTGGCATGTTGTCGCCGAGTCCAACTTTGCCTGGGAGCGTGAAGCCTTGGAATGGCTTCGCTGCCACCTGCCCGATCGTGACCCATGGCACGTCTGGACGAATTTCGAGTTTATCGATGACGATGGCAAGGTTAGCGAGGTCGACGCGCTCGTGCTGTCGCCGGCTGGCCTCTTCCTCGTAGAGATCAAGAGCCGCCCGGGCGTATTGACCGGCGATGTACATAGTTGGACCTGGACGACCGATGGTCGATCGAGCACCGTCGACAACCCGGTTATCCTAGCCAACCGCAAAGCCAAGCGTTTGGCGAGTCTTTTGCGGCGTCAGCCGGCAATTGTCAAGGCCAAGATTAGACTGCCTTTTGTCGAGCCGGTCGTCTTCCTCTCGTCAAGCAGCCTGTCTTGCCGACTCGAGGGTCTAGCCAAGACGGCAACGTACCAACATGGTCGCCCTGGCACACTGGACGACGCAGGGATCGTTGGGGCGCTTGGCAGCGGCGTAACGAGCCGCTCCTTTAACGCCGTCGACTCGCAGCAGGCTCGCGCCATCGCACGCGGGCTCACCGAGGCCGGCATTCGTCCTTCCAACAAGCACCGACAGGTGGGCGACTACCGCCTCGGCAAGCTGCTGTCCGAAGGTGAAGGCTTCCAGGACTGGGAAGCCCAGCACGTCAGCATCGACACGGTGCACCGCCGGGTGCGCATCTACACCGTCGCAACCGCCTCGAGCCCGGACATCCGCGCCACGCGCGTTCGCCAGGCCCGCCGTGAGTTCGAGATCCTCGAAGGCATCGACCATCCGGGCATCCTGAAGGTCAAGGACTACAAGGAGACCGAGCTCGGCCCGGCACTGATCTTCGATCATGACCCAAAGGCCGTGCGGCTGGATCACCTGCTGCGCGACAGCGGCAAAGACCTCTCGATCACGCAGCGCCTGCAGCTGGTGCGCGACATCGCCGAGACGTTGAAATACGCGCACTCCAAGCGCCTCTACCACCGCGCCCTGGGGCCGCAGAGCATCCTCGTCCATGGCATCGGCAGCGGTGCGTTGCACCTGCGCCTGATGAACTGGCAGACCGCGTCGCGCAACGTCGGTGAGTCCGCATCGCCATACACGGTCCACCACACGACCGGCACCCAGCACGTGGAGGACTATGTCGAGGACCCGGGAATGATCTACCTCGCGCCGGAGACGACCCGCGCCGACCCGGCGCACGGCCCGAGCCTGGATGTGTTCTCGCTTGGCTGCATCGCCTACCAGCTTTTCAGCGGCCAGCCCCCCGCCGAGTCGGTGCTGGATCTGTCCGAAAAGCTGCGTGTCGGTCAAGGGCTGCTCCTGTCGGACGTGATGGACGGCTGTGGCGCGCGTCAGCAGGAACTCATCCAGTTCGCCACCTGCCCCGACGTGCTCGCCCGATACGAGACCGTGCAGCAGTTTCTGGACGATCTGGATCGCGTCGAGGACGAACTTACCACCCCCGACCCGGAAGCCACGGTCGACCCGAGCGTCGCCGGTAAGGACGACCGCCTGGACGGCGGTTTCACCGTCATCAAACGCATGGGGCGCGGCTCATCCAGTGACGCGCTGCTGGTGCGCAAGGACGGCAGCGACGAAGAGCACGTGCTCAAGGTTGCGTGTGACGTCGCGCACAACGACCGTCTGGCCGCTGAGGGCGAGGTGCTCGCGCGGCTGCATCACCAGAACATCGTGGCTCACCGCGAGACGCTTACCGTTGCCGGCCGTACGGCCCTGCTGCTCAAGAGCGCTGGTGCCACGACAATGGCCGAGAAACTGAAGGAAGAGGGGCGCCTGTCGCTCGACATGCTGCAGCGCTTCGGCGAAGAGCTGATCGAAGCGGTGAACCACCTCGAAGCCGAAGGCGTCGCCCATCGCGACATCAAGCCAGAGAACATTGGCATCGCCGAAAACCGCAACCGCAAACTCCAGCTCGTGCTGTTCGACTTTTCGCTATGCCGCGCGCCGGCCGACAACCTAACGGCCGGCACGCACCCTTACCTCGACCCATTCCTGTCGCTGCGCCGGCCGCCGCGCTGGGACTTGTATGCCGAGCGCTTCGCCCTGGCCGTCACACTCTACGAGATGGCCATCGGCCAACCTCCGGTGTGGGGCGATGGGCAGACCTCGCCGGCCATGCTCGATGTCGAGGCCACCGTCGAGCGCGACGTCTTCGACCCGGTCACGCGCGAGGGATTCACCGCATTCTTCGCGAAGGCCTTGAAGCGCGACTACCGGGAGCGCTTCGACAACGCCGAAGACATGCTGCGCGCGTGGCGCGCGATCTTTGCCGCACGACAGACAGCTCATCCGGGTGATGCGGGCGCAGCGGAGGGCTTGGCTGCCATCGCGATGACAGCCACGCCGCTCACCACGATGGCCGAGCTGGGCTACAGCCTCGAGGCTCAGGACATCCTTGAGCGCATGGGCATCCACAACGCCCGTGAATTGCTGGCCGTAGATCGCATCCGTTTCCGCTATCTGCGCGGGGTGGGCGACAAGATCCGTAAGGAAATTCGGCTCACTGCCAAGGAACTGGCGCGCCTGCGCCCAGACCTCACCCAGGGCCGCAGTACCGTGCACGACGTTGACCAGGAAGCCGTGGGTGCCGTCAGCGTCAACGAGCTAGCTGCCCAATTGTTGCCACGCCGGCCTGCCGGTGATGACCGACCGGAGGAAGCGGCCCTCGCCCACTACCTAGGGCTGGACGACAGTGTGCAGGCCGGCGCCTGGCCCAGCCTTGGCGAGTCTGCACAGGCCAATCACGTGGACCGAGGCACGCTGACCGCCGCGCTCATCAAGGCGCGCGAACGCTGGCTGAAGAACCCGGCCTTCACCGAACTTCGCCAACAACTCGACACCTTGCTGAGGAGCCAAGGGCAGGTGATGAGCGCCATCGAGAGCGCCATGGCGCTGCTGGCCTTGCGCGGCTGTGCTGCGCAGGAAGACGCCGAGCGGCTGCGCCAGGCCACCGCGTTGCTGCGGGCTGCGGTGGAGGCTGAATCGCACCTCGGCCAGCCGCGCTTCGAAGCCTTCGACCATCAGCCCTGTGCCCTGATCGCCACGGCCTCGGCCTGGGCCGACTACGCCCGGCAGCTCGGTGTTGCCGCGGACGCCTGCGCACTGGCTGACCCCCTGCTGCTGCCGCCCCGCGTTCTCGAAACAATGGAGGGCGTTTCCCTGCCTCCCGCGCTCGCTGCTGAGACTGCACCGACCGTAGCGATTGCCCCCTCCCGGCTGCTGCGTCTGGCCGCCTCGGCGTCGCGCAAGGCCGCGCTGTCGAGCCGGCAAGAGATCTACCCACGCGGCATGTCCACGTTGCAGGCCATACGCCAGTCGTTGGGCGCGCTGGTCGGCGCTCCCCAATTGCGCCTGCGCGACATCCAGGACCGCGTGCGCGGTCGTTATCCCGAAGCCGCGGCACTGCCCGGCCGGCCCGAGATGGACCGTCTGCTCGAAGAGGCCGGCGCACCCTTGAGTTGGGATCCGTCTGCCGCCGGCGGCGCCGGCGCGTACCGCCTCTTGACCCTGGGCAACGCGCAGACGGCCGGCGCCACCACTGTGTTCTCGCGGCATGCCACTGAGTTCAGCGCCGGACCCGTCGGCGACGCCGAAGTGGCCGACGCTACCGCTGTCGAGGATCGGCTGAAGCGAGCCCTGCAACAAGGAGGCCTCCTCGTGCTGACAGTTCACCCGCGCATCGCACGCAGGGCCGAGACCGAACTTCTTCATCGCTTCGGGGGGCCGGGCACTCGGCCGGCGCCGCTGCAGCGTGTGAACTTCGATGCGCTGCTCCTAAGCGCGTTGCATGAGCAGGCGGCAGCCGCCCGGGTCGACTGGAATGTGGTCATTGAGGCCGACGCCGCCGACCGCGGAAGCCGGAACTGGATCAATCTGCAGCTCCTCGTTCAGCGCACACTGCCCACCCTGCGCGACTCACTGCTACAAAGCTCGGGACCGATCCTGCTCGTTAGTGCAGGGCTACTAGCTCGCTACGATCTGATGACGCTGGTCAGTGAGATCCAGCAAAGTACGGGCCGTCCCAGCTACACGCCAAGTCTCTGGATGCTCCTGCCCACGGCCCACGAAGGTATGCCTGTAATCGATGGTGTGCCAGTGCCCATTGTCGGGAATGTAAGCGCTCTAACGCTCCCGCAGGTCTGGGTGGAGAACAAACACCGCGCAGGCGTCACCACGTAATCCCACGCTACCGAAACGCCACAAGAGGAAAGATCAACCAGTGATCAACGCCCCACGACTGCTCGCGGATCTCACCCGCCTGCTCAAGCGCTTCGAAGACGATCTGCGCCAGCGCATGGCGGATGTGGCCGAGCTCAAGGCAAGCCTGCAGGCGGAGTGGCAGCAGGCCCGCGACGCCGACCGCACGGCGGAAACCTTCGAAACCTGGGTCGACCAAGTGATCACGCAGGCCGGCGTGCACTGGCTGCTGTCATGCGTGTTCCTGCGCTTCATTGAGGACAACGATCTCGTTGAGCGCCCTTGGCTGGGAGGAACACCAGAGTCCGACCGCCTAGCCCTGGCGCGCGACCGACACGAGGCCTACTTCCGCGAAAAGCCGCTGGAGAGTGACCGCGACTACCTGCTCGCGGCCTTCCGCGAAGCAGGCGCGCTGCCGGGCCTGCACACGTTCTTTGATGAGACGCACAACCCGGTGTTCCGGCTGGGCTTGAGCGGCGACTCCGCGATGGGCTTGCGCCAATTCTGGCAGCAGGTGGATCCCAACACGGGCGGCCTGGCACACGACTTCACTGACCAATCCTGGAGCACGCGGTTTCTGGGGGACCTGTACCAGGACCTATCCGAAGCCGCCCGCAAGCGCTACGCGTTGCTGCAGACGCCAGAGTTCGTCGAGGAGTTCATTCTCGACCGCACGCTGACGCCCGCCATCCACGAATTCGGCTTCCGCGAAGTGCGGATGATCGACCCGACCTGCGGGTCAGGACACTTCCTGCTGGGCGGCTTCCAACGGCTGGTCGACGAGTGGGTCCGGCACGAACCCGCCCGCAACCCACGCGACATCGCGCAGCGGGCGCTGGACGCCGTTTCCGGTGTCGACCTCAATCCGTTCGCTGTTGCGATCTCGCGCTTCCGGCTGCTAGTGGCGGCACTCAAGGTGAGCGGCGTACATCGCCTTTCCGAAGCGCCCGACTTCAAGTTGAATGTCGCCATCGGCGACAGCCTGTTGCATGGCAAGCGATTCGGAATGACCGCCACGGACGATATGTTCGAACGGGCCGAGCACTATGCGGACACCGGGCTAGCGCACTCCTACGCAAATGAGGATCTGGAGGAAGTCAGCCGCATCCTCGGGCGGCAATACCATGCAGTGGTCGGCAATCCACCCTACATCGTGGTCAAAGACGCTGCGCTCAACGCAGCCTACCGAAAGCGGTACGCCAGCTGCCACATGAAGTATTCGCTGGGCGCGCCATTCACTGAACGATTCTTCGAAATCGCGATCACCGGAAACGGTCGACCAGCAGGCTTCGTCGGGCTAATCACCGCCAACAGCTTCATGAAGCGCGAGTTCGGAGCCAAGCTCATCGAGCAGGTGCTGCCACGGTTAGACGTGACCCATGTCGTCGATACCTCGGGCTCCTACATCCCTGGTCACGGCACGCCGACGGTCATACTGTTTGGCCGCCACCGCGCGCCAGTGGGAGATGTGGTGCGCACAGTGATGGGCATAAAGGGCGAGCCCAGCACACCAGAGGATCCGGCGCATGGCCTCGTGTGGTCAGCCATTGTTCGGCAGATTGATCAGGCCGGGTCGGAGAGCGAATTCGTCAGCGTGGGCGACACGCCAAGGGCCACGTTCGCGAAGCATCCGTGGAGTATTGGTGGTGGCGGAGCCGCGGATCTTTACGAACTTATTGAACTTGACCGGCCCAAGCTGTCGAGCGCTGTTCAGTCGATCGGCATCACCTCATTCACGCTCGAGGATGAGGTGTTTCTGAATCAGCCCGCGATCTTCGATCGCGCTGGCATCCCGGCCGATTTGCTGCGCATTTCTGTCAGCGGGGAAGAATTGCGCGACTGGCGGCGAGTTGCGGGCAACGCTGCGTTGTTTCCGTATGACAACGAATTTCGACCGTTAGAAGTACCTTCGCTCGGGCCGCCATACCGATACATTTGGCCGTACAAAGTGACTCTCTCGAACAACAAGATGTTCGGCAAGCAGACGAAGGTCGAGGCTGGGCTGAAATGGTGGGAGTTCGGCCGCCTAACGGCCACAAAACTTCGTGACCCGCTCACGATCACATTTGCATTTGTGGCCACACACAACCACTTCGTCCTTGAGCGCGATCGATGTGTCTTCAACCGCTCAGCCCCCGTCGTAAAGCTGCCGAGCGGTACCACCGACGACGACCACCTCGGATTGCTTGGGTTACTCAACTCCTCTGTCGCGTGTTTCTGGTGCCAACAGGTCATGCACAACAAGGGCGGACCGGGCGGCGGCAACTCAAAAGACGAGAAGTGGCACGACTTCTTCGAATTCGCAGGCACTGCACTCGCGGAGTTCCCTCTGGCCGTTGAGCGTCCACTGGACCTGGCCCGCCGCATGGACCGGTTGGCCACGGAGTTGTCCATGAATATGCCTGCCGCGATCCTCAAGTCTGGGGGGGCGAGTACACTGCCCGACCGGGCGCTCCTGAACACGGCTGCGACGAAAGCGGCGGGCCTGCGTCGACAGATGGTCGCTTGGCAGGAGGAATTGGACTGGCGGTGTTACGGGCTCTACGGCGTGTTGCCTCAGGATGAAATTGCAGCTGTGACGCATGCAGCACCACCGGAGATCGCCCCGGGCCAGCGCGCGTTCGAGATCGTACTTGCCCGTCGAGTGTCAGCAGGAACACTCGAAACCCGCTGGTTCGAGTGGCTGCACATCGCGCAGACAATAGAGGTACCAGCGCATTGGCCGGAGCAGTACCGTAGGGTGGTCGAGCGCCGAATTGAACTAATCGAAACGGACCGCAATATCGGCTTGATCGAGAGCATGAACTGCAAGCGCCGTTGGGAGACGCCCGCTTGGGGTGACCTGGAAAGAGGCGTCTTGCGCGATTGGCTGCTCGAGCGCCTGGAGTTCGTGGACCTGTGGCCGGCCAGCGACGACCACCCGCCTCAGCTCTATACGGTTGGCCAGTTGGCCGACGCCGTGCGCACGGACGCCGGCTTCATGCAGATCGCCGAGCTGTACGCCGGCCACTCTGGCCTCGACGCGGGACAGGTCGTGGCCGAACTCGTCGCCGGCGAAGCGGTACCCTTCCTGCCCGTACTGCGCTACACCGCCAACGGTCTGCGCAAGCGCTCGCAGTGGCAGGACACCTGGGCGCTGCAGCGCTGCGAGGACGCCGGCGAGAAGATCGATAAGATCCCCGTGCCTCCCAAGTATCAGAGCAAGGACTTCCTGAAAACCGAATACTGGCGCCTGCGCGGTGGCCTTGACGTACCCAAGGAACGCTGGATTAGCTACCCCGGCTGCGAACGCGGCGCCGACACTAGCCTGCCTATCGCGTGGGCTGGCTGGAACCATCTGCAACAGGCCACCGCCCTCGCCGCCTATTACTTGGAGGTGAAGGAAAACGAGGGCTGGGAGCCTGTTCGGCTGCAACCACTGCTCGCCGGACTGCTGGAACTGGTCCCCTGGCTAGAGCAGTGGCACAACGAAATCGATCCGGCATACGGCGAACGCATGGGCACGTACTACCGGGGCTTCGTCAACGAGGAGGCCCGCGCGCTTGGGTTCACATTGGACGACCTCCGCGCCTGGAAGCCAGCCATCACAGGGGCGAAGCGCGGCCGCAGAAAGACAGCCCAGCCCTCATAACATACCGCAGTCGATTGCCTCACCTGCAAGAACCAGATAATCCATCTTCGGCCAAGACGAGCGCTTGGAAAGGAGTTCACCGATGCCGCTGCTGAAAGACCTAATATCGATCCCCGAGCGCGTGCATCAGGGCGACTTCGTCCTGCAGCTATCGAAGGGCATCACCGAGCCTGAGCAGACACTGCGCGACTATGTGGTGACGCCGCAGCTGGTCGATGCCTTCAGCAATGCCCTGAGCTTCATCCAGCAGGCGGTGCAGACCGGGGGCAGCAAAGCCTCCTACCTGCACGGCAGTTTCGGCTCCGGCAAGAGCCATTTCATGGCGGTGCTCACCCTGCTGCTAGCCGGCAACACCCAGGCGCGCTCAATCCCTGAGCTGGCCGATGTCGTGGCGCGCCACGGCTGGACGCACGGCCGCAAGTTCCTGCTCGTGCCCTATCACATGATCGGCGCGCGGGACATGGAATCCGGCATCCTCGGCCAGTACGCCGAGTACGTGCGCAAGAAACACCCGGCAGCGCCGGTTCCGGGCTTCTACCTGGCCGAGGGCCTGTTCAAGGATGCGCGAGAACTGCGTGAGCGCATGGGCGACGAGCCCTTCTTCGCACAATTGAACAAGGGGGCTGGGGGCACCGGAGTCGGCGGTGGAGGCTGGGGCGAGTTCGACAGCGGCTGGAACGCCGCCAGCTTCGAGGCGGCTATGTTGGAGCCACCCAATGGGGAGGAGCGCTCCCGGCTCGTCGGCGACCTGATCACTCAGTATTTCTCGGCGTATCGCAGCCTGGCCGGCAGCGGCGAGTCCTTCGTCTCACTGGACGATGGACTGAGCATAATGAGCCGCCACGCCCATGCGCTGGGCTACGACGCGGTCATTCTGTTTCTGGACGAGTTGGTGCTCTGGCTCGCGAGCCACGCCGCTGACGTCAACTTCGTCAGCCGCGAGGGCACGAAGCTGGTGAAGCTGGTGGAGGCCTCCAACGCCGATCGGCCCGTGCCCCTGATCAGCTTCGTGGCGCGGCAGCGCGACCTGCGCGACCTGGTGGGTGAAAACCTGGCCGGCTCGGTGCAGTTGCAGTTCAGCGATGTGCTGAAGCACTGGGAAGCACGCTTCCACCGCATCACGCTCGAAGACAGGAACCTGCCGGCCATCGCCGAGAAGCGCGTGCTGCGCCCAGTTGACGAAGCCGCACGCCAGACGCTACAAACTACGTTCGACGACGTGGTGAAGATGCGCAGGGACGTGCTCGACACCTTGCTCACCACAACTGCCGACCGGGAGATGTTCCGCAAGGTCTATCCATTCAGCCCTGCGCTAGTGCAGACGCTGATCGCCGTCTCGGCCGCACTGCAGCGCGAGCGAACCGCTCTCAAGCTGATGTTGCAGTTGCTGGTGGACCGAAGAGCCGACCTGGAGCTCGGGCAGCTCATCCCGGTAGGTGACCTCTACGACGCCATTGCGGAAGGCGATGAGCCGTTCTCCGAAGGCATGCGCCTTCACTTCGACAACGCCAAGCGTTTGCACAACCAGCGCCTGCTGCCGATGCTGGAGCGCCAGCACGGAGTGACGTGGGAAGCGATCAAGTTGGGACAGGCGGACCCGACGGCGGCCAAGAACCTGCGCAATGACGCACGGCTGCTGAAGACACTGCTGCTCGGCGCGCTGGTGCCCGAGGTGGAGTCGCTCAAGAGTCTGACCGCGCAGCGCCTGGCCGCGCTGAACCACGGAACCTTCCGCTCGCCCATCCCTGGGCGCGAGGCGCAAGACGTGCTGCGCAAGTGCCGCGACTGGGCCAGCGAGATTGGCGAGATCAAAATCACTGAGGATCAAAACCCGGTGATCTCGATCCAGGTAACCGGCGTCGATATCGAGCCTATCCTGCGCGCAGCCGAGGCCAACGACAACGTCGGCAATCGCCGAAGGAAGATTCGCGAAACCCTATTCGAGCAGCTTGGCATCCAGGACGCGGGCGGACTCTTCACTACCTACGAGTTTCTCTGGCGCGGCACGCAGCGCGAGGTGGAACTGTTGTATGAGAACGTCCGCGAGATGACCGACGACCGGCTGCGCGGTCGCTCGGGCGCCTGGTCGGTGGTACTGGACTTTCCCTTCGATGATCCGAACTTCGGCCCACAGGATGACCTGGCGCGCCTCGGAGAGTACCGCGGCGGCGACACGCGGACGATCGTGTGGCTGCCCTCCTTCCTCAGCAACAAGGCACTGGCCGATCTGGGCCGCCTGGTAGTGCTCGAATACATTCTGCAAGGCGAGCGCTTCGACAACTATGCGCTGCACCTATCGTTCGTCGACCGCGTTCAGGCCAAGGCGCTGGCCAAGAATCAGCTCGACCAGTTGCGGATCAAGATCAGGGCGCAGCTCGAAGTGGCCTACGGCATCAGTACCGAGCCGAGAGACGCCGTGAGCAACCCACTGACCCCGGACCAGCAGTTCCAATCGCTGGACTCGACCCTCTCGCCGCGCCCCCCCGTGGGTGCCGACTTCCGAAGTGCGTTCGAGAGCCTGATGGGCCAGTTGTTCGCCCACCAGTACCCGGCGCATCCCCAATTCGATACTGAGATAAAGGCCACCGTGATCAGGAAGGTCTGGCCAGAGGTGCAGAAGGCTATCGAATCGCCCGGGCAGAGAGGGTTCGTGCAGGACGCCTCGACACGCAGGCTGGTCCGCGCCGTGGTTAATCCCTGCCAACTCGGCCAGATGGGCGAGACCCACCTGTTGATCGAGCCGCATTGGCAGTCGCGGTTCGCACAAAGCCATGCCCGTGAAGGCGGTGGGCCGATCACGGTGGCCAAGTTGCGTCGCTGGATCGATGCGCCGGCGCCGATGGGCCTGCCCATCGAGCTGCAGAACTTGATAATCCTGGCGTATGCAGCTTCGACCAACCGCCGCTTCACTCTGAGGGGAGGGCCGATCGAGCCCACGATTGACAGCCTGTCCGATGAGCTGGAGCTCAGGGAACAGGCGCTGCCCAGCCCTGCCGACTGGGACAAGGCATTGCAGCGTTCTTCTAGCCTTTTCGGGCTGACGCTGGCCCAGACGCTCAATGCGGCCAACGTGGGCCGCTTGGTCGATGACGTTATGCAAGCGGCCAGCGGCAAGCGCGAGGCCGTAGGGAGGCTCGTCGCTCAAGTGCGCGATCGCGCTAGCCGCTACGTGGCAGGCACTGTTGGTGCCCGCCAGCAATCGGCAGAGTCCGCCCAGGCGCTGCTGGCCACGCTAACGCAGACCGCGGAAGGTGATCTCGTGTCGTCAATGGCCACGGCGACCTTGAATACGTCCGAGGCGGCGGTGAGCCGCACGCTGGGCCAGGCGCAGGCATGCGCCGATGCGCTCACCAACGGCAGCTGGCAGTTGTTCGACGTGGTCCGCGATCTCAAAGACCATCGGCGCGAAGCCGCGGCAGCCATCATGACCCGACTTGCCGAGGTGCTTACCTCAGACGAACATGTCGTCCCGCTCAAGTCACGCCTGGCAGAGCTCGAACGAGACGCTATGCAGTTGCTTGCGGAGTCTACTCCGACGCCGGTGACGCCACCCTCGCCTGCACCCGGTACTCCTGGCGCAACGGCAACACCCTCGCCCCTGCCCCCCGTGCTGCCGCCCGAGCCGGGCTTCAACGGCCCTGAGATAGTTGAGGAAAAGCATGCGCTACACCTGACCGGCACGGCCGCAGAAGCAGCGCTAGATGACCTCAAGGCGCGCATAGCACGCGAGCGCGACTTGGAGCTGACCCTCAGTTGGCGGCTCGAACGCAAAGGCACGAAGCTATGAGCTTGTCGACTCCCCAGATCGCGGCGCAGCTCGAGCGGGTGCTCGCCAGCGATCCGTCGACGGTGGCGTTGGCAATCCGTGCGAAGGCGCGCCAGCCGTGGCCAGAGACGCTTAGCCAGCGCGGTCGACAGTTCGCGCTGCGCTGGTGCGAATCGTCATTAGCCATTCGCGAGGCGCTGTGCGATGTGGAGCGGGACGACCCGGCATCGGCCGGGCTCGTGGTCATCACGCCGTTGGCGACGCACGAGATTGCGGAGGACATCGCCGCGCGCCTTGCCCGGGCGCGAGTGTTCCAGCCGGAGGGGTGGGACATCGTCCGGCAGCTCTTCCAGGCGAAGGAAACCGACGCGCGTCTCGGCCGGTTCGCGTGGATGCCGCAGAGCCTGATCGACGGCGCGGCGCAAGGGTCTTACCCACCGGTCGCAAACGGATTTCTCGGTCTTGAGACCGCGTGGCAGGAGGTGCTGCAGCGGTTTCTTCGGATTCCGATGGCTCGCCCGGACGCCGTTTCATTGCTGACCTGGTCGATGAACACCGGGGCCGACGCCACGCTGGACCAGTTGCCTGCCGCAGCCCAAACCGACGTCTTGCGTTGGCTTGGCGAGGCGGCCGGCAGCGCCGGTGAATTGGTGCTTGGCTGCGTTGAAGCAGGCCGCACGGCGGACGCCTTGCCTCTGGGGCTGGTTTGCGCCGTGGTCTTCGCACCGGAAGCGGAAGGACAGGCAGCGTTGGGCAAGGCAGCCATCCGCCTTGAGCGGTTTGTCAACGACAAACACATTGGTGTGCCGGGAGGCCGGGCCTGGGCGCATGCTGCAGAGCAGGTGGTGCGAGCGGCCGGGCTCGAAGTCGCGCGCGCCACGCTGGACCGCGCCGATGCCCTGTTAAGGGATTTGCGGGTCGCTGAGTTCGCACACCTCAGTGATTTGCTCCCGGCGGCTCTGGACCAGCGGATGCAGGACTTCGCCCTCGCCCTGTCAGCGCATGTGGCCGAACCTACCCAGGCCAACTTGGCGCAGGTGGAGTTGCAGGCAGACCGCGCTCTCGGACATGCGTTGATTGAGGCGCAGCCTCCGCGAGCGGAGCGCGTAGAAATGGCACGCCGTCTGTCGCGTTGGCTGACGAGCACGCCACGCCCGGCGGCATCGATGCAGACTACAGTGACCTGGCAGTCGGATGAAGGTGCATTCGTGGACTGGGCGCGCTTTCGCCTCCTCGGTGGTGACGAGATTCCGGAGCTGTCGCAAGCCTACAGCGCGTGCCGCGAGGTGCTGATTGCCCGGCGGAACAAGTTCGCGAAGCCGTTCGCCCAGGCATTGATCGAATGGAACGCGAACAAACCAGCCCTCGACGGGCGCCTAGTGCCGGTCGAGTCCGTGCTGGAGCACGTATTGGCACCGATCGCCGCTGCCCATCCGACCCTGTTGCTGGTGATGGACGGGTTGAGCATCAGCATCTTCCGGGAACTGTTCGCGCGCAGCGCGAGCCACGGCTGGGCCGAGATGGTGCCGAGCGACATCGGCCAGCCGCTGGTCGGTGTGGCCGCGCTGCCCACCGTCACCGAGGTGAGCCGTACGAGCCTGCTTTGTGGACGTCTCACGCTGGGGGCTGCTGCGCAAGAGAAGGCTGGCTTCGCTTCGCATGCGGCGTTGCTGGCGCACAGCCGCGCCGGTGCGCCGCCCCGGTTGTTCCACAAGGGCGATCTGGCCGACGCGACCAATTTGGCCCCTGAGGTGCGCGCGGCGATCATGGACCCTAATCAACGTGTGATCGGCGTGGTCTACAACGCGGTCGACGACCACCTGAGCGGTCCCGACCAGCTGCATCAGCGCTGGACACTCGAAGACCTGCGGCTGCTGCTGCCTCTGCTTCGTGAAGCGCGCGAAGCAAGGCGAGTAGTGGTGATCACCGCCGACCATGGGCACTTGCTGGAAGACGGCACCACCCAGCTCGCAGGCGGCGAGAGCGATCGCTGGCGCCCGGGCACGGACAGCCGTGCGCCGCATGAAGTGGCGGTGAGCGGTGGGCGCGTGGTGACGCGCGATGGCTCGAACACTGTCGTATGCCTCTGGGGAGAGAGCACCCGATACGGCGGCCGCAAGAACGGGTACCACGGCGGCCTCTCGCCTCAGGAGGTGACGGTACCGCTCAGCGTGATGGTGCCCTTGGGAATGAACCTGCCCGGATGGACGCCGGCCCCGCCTGCGCCGCCCGAGTGGTGGGAACTGCCGCCGCTCGCAAAGTCGAAGGAAACGAAGCCCGCGATTGCACCACCGGCGCGGCCTGCGGGCCGCAAGCCGACGGCGCAGGCCGGTCAGCCGCAGCTCTTCGCTACGACCGAGTTGCCGCCCGCGCCGGCGCCAGCCGCCCCGGACTGGATCAGTGCCTTGCTGAGCGGCGCGATCTACGCGTCGCAGCGGCAATTGGCTGCGCGGGTCGCGCTGCCCGACGAAAAGATGCGGCTGCTACTGACTGCACTGTCGGAACGCGGCGGCAAGCTGTCGCGCGCCGCGCTGGCACAAAGGCTCTCACTACCGGAGATCCGCCTCGGCGGCATGCTGAGCGCCGTCAGGCGGATGTTGAACGTGGACCAGGCCCCGGTGCTGGTCATCGATGAGGCGGCTGGAACCGTGGAGTTGAACATCGCGCTGTTGCACCAGCAGTTCCGCGTCGGCGGCCCAGAAGGTCAACGATGATCAGCGCCGCACGGCGGGAAGACATCGTTGGTGCCCTGCGTCGCGGCACCGTGCCGAGCAGCGGCCTGGACGCGCTCGCAGTGGGCATCGAATCGTTCGCACCCACTCTCGACGAGGAGCTCACAGGGGTCGCCGCCGGCCGCGGCGGATTCAAGGCCGTACGTGGCGAGTACGGCACCGGCAAGACCTTCTTCGGGCGTTGGCTGCAGGAGCGAGCGCGCGCGCGCGGCTTTGCGGCGACGGAAGTCCAGATCAACGAAACCGAAACGCCGCTGCACCGCCTGGAGACGGTCTACCGCCGACTCGTCGAACACCTTGGCACGGCAGACACCGCCAACGGGGCCTTCCGCGGAGTCGTCGATGGCTGGTTCTATGCACTGGAGCAGGATGTTCTGGCCGACGCGTCGGTTGATCCCAACGACGCCGAGGAACTGCTGTCGCGCACCGATGCGCTGATGGAGTCGCGCATTGCCACCATCAGCAAGGCTGCCCCCGCGTTCTCTGCCGTGCTGCGCACCTACCGGCGCGCTCTGGCGGCCGGGGATGGCATGTTGGCGGATGGTCTCATCAGCTGGCTGGCGGGGCAGCCGAACGTGGCGGCCAGCGTCAAGCGCGCAGCGGGCATCAAGGGTGACCTCGATCATTTCGGCGCCACGAACTTCCTGGTGGGCCTACTCACCATCCTGCGCGACAGCGGCTATTCCGGGCTGGTCATGGTGCTGGACGAGGTGGAAACACTGCAGCGCATGCGCACCGACACCCGCGAGAAGGGCCTGAACGCCCTCAGGCAATGGATCGACGAGATCGATGCGGGGCGGTATCCCGGTCTCTATCTGGTGGCCACGGGGACACCGGCGTTCTTCGACGGCCCACAGGGCGTGCAGCGCCTCGCGCCGCTGGCCCAACGTCTGCACGTCGACTTCGGCACCGACCGTCGCTTCGACAACCCCCGGGCAGTCCAGATCCGCCTGGCACCCTTCGACCATACGGCGCTGTTGGCCGTCGGGCGGCGGGTCCGAGACATCTACGCCGAAAGCCGCCCCCACGAGCAGCGCCTGCGCAGTGTCGTGGACGACAGCTACCTTGACACGCTGGCCCGCGCCGTGGCCGGCGGCCTGGGCGGCAAGATCGGCGTGGCGCCGCGGTTGTTCTTGAAGAAACTCGTCGCCGACATTCTGGATCGTGTCGATCTACACGAAGACTTCGATCCACGCCGGCACTACAAATTGACGCTGGCCGAGAGCGAGATGTCGGTGGTCGAACGGGCGGCCGCAAGCGCCACTTCGGTGGACGACATCGAGCTGCCGTGAGCGAATTCGAGCAACTGCACCCTTCCCTGCAGTACCACGTCGTCAACACGCTGGGCTGGAGCACGCTGCGCCCGACCCAGCTGGCGGCGATCGCGCCGATTCACGCGGGGACTCATTGCCTGCTGCTCGCGCCGACCGCGGGCGGCAAGACGGAAGCGGCGGCGATCCCGATCCTTTCGAGGATGCTCGTCGAGGCCTGGCCAGGCACGAGCGTTCTCTATGTCTGCCCGATCAAGGCGTTGCTGAACAACCTGGAGCCCAGGCTCTCGCATTACGCCGGCCTCGTGGGACGCCGCGTCGAAGTCTGGCACGGCGACATCTCGCAGTCGCGCAAGAACCGGGCGCTCAAGGATGCGCCGGACATCCTGCTCACGACACCCGAGTCTGTCGAGGCCATGCTGATCTCTGCAAGGGTCGATCGGGCCGCATGGTTCGGCAACCTGCAGGCCGTCATCGTCGACGAGCTGCACGCATTCGCCGGCGACGACCGCGGCTGGCACCTGCGATCGGTGCTCCACCGACTGGACCAGTACTTGGAGCGCCCCCTGCAGCGTATCGGCCTGTCCGCAACGGTGAGCAACCCGAGCGAGCTGCTGGCCTGGTTGGCACCTAACGGGAGCAAAAGCGTCGTCGGCAGCGCGAGCGTCAGCACCGACGCCGACGTGACCCTCGACCACGTCGGCTCACTCGAAAACGCCGCAACCGTGATCTCGCGGCTGCATCGCGGTGAGAAGCGGCTGGTCTTCTGCGATTCCCGTAGCAGCGCGGAGCAACTGAGCAGCATGCTGCGAACCCACGAGATCCGGACTTTCGTCAGCCATGCCTCCCTCAGTTTGTCGGAACGCCGGCAAGCCGAAGCGGCCTTCTCGGAGGAGAGGAACTGCGTCATCGTCGCCACCTCTACGCTGGAGCTGGGCATCGACGTGGGCGATCTCGATCGCGTCGTCCAGATCGACTCACCATCGAGCGTTTCGTCGTTCCTCCAGCGCATGGGTCGCACCGGCCGGCGCACCGGTGATCGCCGCAACTGCCTCTTTCTGACGACGAACGACAACGCCTTCCTGTTGGCGCTGGGCGTGACACAGAAGTGGTCCGAGGCTTGGGTCGAGGCGGCTGTACCGCCCACAGAGCCATGGCACATCGTGGCCCAGCAGGCGATGGTCTTAACTCTTGAACGAGGTGAGTTGGCGACGCGGGAACTGGTCCAGCTGCTTCAGGGGTCGTTTCCCGAGTTGCAGATCGCCGATATCGAAGTGCTCGTCGAACATATGGTCGCACAGCTGTTCCTCGATCGCGCCGAGGGCGTCGTGCGGGTGGGTCCGCGAACCGAACGCAGTTTCGCGCGGGGGCACTACCGCGATTTGCTGGCGTCCTTCAGCGGCTCCCAGCTGCTGACCGGCCGGCACGGGGCCGCAGAAGTTGGCTACATCGACCCGACTGTCCTGACTGGCGAGCACGATGAGCGGCTGCTGTTGCTGGCCGGCAGAAGCTGGCGCGTCACGGACGTCGACTGGTCGAAGCGAATCGTGTGGCTGGAGCCGGCCGCCGGCGGAGGCAAAGCCCGCTGGATGGGTGGCGTACGCAGTCTGGGCCGCGATGTGTCCCAGGGCATCCGCTCGGTGCTGGCGAACGGCGCGTCACCGACGATCACTTTGTCTCGGCGCGCGCAGGCGGCGTTGCAGGCACTGACCGATGAGATCTCGGTGTCCTCGGGCACGCATTTCGTGATGTCTCAATTAGACGGCGCGCCGACGCGAACCTGGACATTCGCAGGCACGCGAGCGAACCGAACCCTGGCGCGCCAGGCGTCGATCGGCACCGCGAAGGTACGCTTCGATGCGTTGAGCGTACAGGCGCCTGGCGCCGCCCTTGCCGCCACGCCGCTCGGGCACATCGATCTGACAGGCGACGAGCTCGCGGCCTTCCACGACTCCATCAAGTTCGCCGAGTGCCTGCCGCGACAGCTACTTTCTCGGACGATCGTGGCGAGGAATTTCGAGGTGACAAATGGCCCGAGCCGTAATGCCGTGTGACCTCAAGAGGCATCGGCAGGCCCATGAGCTCGACATACCATGGATGTAGGCAAGACTCTCCAGCCGCCCGACTGGATCAATAGCGGGGCGGTCATCACGGGTGGCTTGGACCTGCTCGGCCTGCGCCTCCCGGTTCAATTCATCGGAGGCACCCTGCTGGACGGGGTCACCACCGTGACGCCCTCGGTTCGCTACCTGGCCTTTCGGGCCTGGCTGATCCATCGATATGGTCAGACGGGCGGGGTTGACAGCTTGGAGGCCTTCACGGACTTCGCGGCGCGAATCGAGTCGGCCCTTGTGCTGAGCAACCTCGTGCACGAGCCCTCTCTGAGCGGGTTGATTGGTTCCGATAAGGCACTTGATCGACTCGCAAAGGGCGAACCGCGAGTCCAGATTTCGAGCCTGGTGCAGTCGCCTGCGTCGACGATCTATACCGGCCCATCCGACCAGCTTGGCATAAGCAAGAGTCGTGACAAAGCAGTGCCTGGGCTGGTCTTCGAACGCGGTCTTCCGCTGGCTCAAGCGGTCAACCAGCGCCTTGCTGGGATTTCGATCATTGAGCGCCTAGTCCTGCAGGACGACCTCAGAGAGGTGTTGGTCGATGATCTGCGAGAGCTTGGCGCCGTCGTACGGATCGACCAGATCCCCGATGATGAGCGCGACCTGCTGCTGGCGGCCATCGTGCCGGCCACGCCCTTGCCCAGAGAGCGAGCGCGGATTGGCACCTACGCGAGCCTGCTCGCGCTAGCCAGCAAGCTGAAGGCTCAGCCAACCGAGAGCAACTTCTTCGACACGGTGTGCTCGGCAGAGCGTTTCGGCGAACCACTGATCGACCAGGTAGCGGACGGCTGGGCAACCTACTGCGTGCGAGATGCTATCGCTGTCACGCAAGAAGGTGTGCTCGCTGCGGTGATGGGGGAGATCCTGGGACAGCCGGATGGAGGTCTCGCGGGAGCCGACAGGGACACCGTGATCGCGGCCCTGATGGAACGCGTCGAGGAGCATGACTCTGCGCTCCGCGACCTGGGCATCATTTCCTCCGGCGAGTCCGTGACGGACCTGACGTTCCGAGGCCTGGAAACCCGTCTGCGCAGCCGCCTTTTGGCAGCGGGTGAAGCGACTACGGGCATTGCACGCTGGCCCGACAAACTGATCGAGCCGCTGCTTTACAGGCGCGCCCTGAAATCCGGCGCAGGCGCGCTGTCATTGTCCGTCGTGGCTTGGATCATGGCGGCGATTCGCGTCGGTGATGCGGTGCGCGAGAACGCACTCGAATACGGCGGTCTGTCGTACCAGGGTTGGCGGCGCCTGGGAATGCGCGATGTCGTGCTTCCTGAGTTGGAACGGCTCCGGCGCGAAAACCGTCCCTTGCGCCAGGTTGCGGCGGAACTGGCGTTCCGTACCGTTCAGCAGCATCTACAGATCACTTGGTCACGTTTGCAGGTTGATCTGCAGCGCGACGTTGCATTGCTGACCGCTGAGGGTAACAAGTGGTTCGCGCGCGGCAAGGGGTTCGTGGCCGGACGGACGGCGTCCCGGATCCAGCAAGCGCAGGGCTGGCTCAGCCAGCTGAAATTGATTGACTCGAAGGGAACAACCGCTGATGGCGAAGTTGTGCTGAAGCGCGCTTACAAGGTCCTGGCCGAAGGGACGGCAACGTGAACCCCCGTCTGTTCTGCCGCGAGCGCGCATTCCACAAGGCACTCCTGCTGACCTATTCCTTCGATCCGATCTTCTTCGAGCAGGTTGTCCTGCCCGATCTGTGGGCTGGGCGCTCCAGCGACATCCTGGTGCTTGGCGACAAGAGTCAGATCGATAGGTCGGTCCAGACTGCGGCCGGACAGCTCTGGCATCTCGGAAAGCACTATCTACTCGCCGGCGCCAATGTCACTGGCGCGTTTCATACGAAGGTCTTCCTCCGGTTGGGGCCAAAGGACGGGGTCGTAATGCTTGGCAGCGGGAACGTCACGAGTTCAGGCTGGGGTGGCAACCAGGAACTTGGAACCGCTTGGATGATCGGTCCCGACCACCCGGATCAGGGCGGTTGGCTTCATCCGTTCCTTGATGATGTGCTGGCATGGTGTCACGGCGATCTGGAGCGTGATGCCGTACGCCGGATCAAGAATGTGCCCTGGCTGAGCCTGACCCCGGCGGCAGGCGGCGAAACCAGTCCCATGCTTCACAGCCGTCAGACCAACTCCTTGGCTTCCGAGCTTGCTCGGCGCTGGGCTGGCCGACGGTTCGATGAGGTGAAGATCCTGACCGGTTCAACAGACGAGTCAGGGGCGTTCTTGCGTTGGGCGAACGCGACGTTTGGCGTGACGCGCGCTACCGTTGCGCTGACGCCGTCGTCGGCCAGTTTCATCCCCGAAAGGCTCGAGGACTTACCGCTCGAACTGCGGCTGGTCGCGGCTCCCCCAGAGCGCCCGCTGCACGCAAAGCTTTATTGGTTCGAGGGTACCGATGGCCCCGCCGCAGCGATGGGGTCCGCGAACTGTTCTGCAGCCGCGTGGCTTGTCGCGCCGGAAAGCGGTGGGAACATCGAAACCGTTGTCGTTTACGACCAGCCCGATGCGGAGGGATTCGAATCCGCGTTGAAGCTGTGGGCTGCGCCTGGGCAAACACCTGCCGAGCTGCTGACCCCACGCTCCACCCACGACACGGAACCTCCTGCCCACCACCAGCCATTCGCTCTCAAGAGTCTGCAATGGGACGACTTGTCGCGCTGCTTGCACGCACAAATTTCTCCAGCCCCTGATCTCAGCGCAATCGTCGAACTCTTGCTTGGCGGACGCCGACTGCCGCTGTCACGCTCCCCCGAATCAGGCGGACATTGGACATGCGCGTTGATTGACGGCTTGGATGCAGCGACGGTGTTCGCCTCGGTAGTCGTAACCATTGACGGCGACACTTGGGCGACAGACCAGCGTTGGGTAGACGACATCGCTTCACTTGAGCATGCCAGTCAGGCGGCAAGGCTTCTGGAACCGTTCAAAGGACTGGACCGCGACGGCAGTGCCGCCGAGCAGCGCCAGATGCTCGATGAACTCCAGGAGGTTGCACAGGCCCTGTTCAACGACACGTCTTCTTTCCGCGATCCGACCTTCGGAAGGGCCGGCCGCAAGAACGGGGACGATGCGCCTTCGGCGGCCGTCAACCCCGACGACCTGATCGTTCACCTCGAGGAATCGCCCGCAGCCCTGCCTCACCTCGGGTCCGCGCGGCCGGGTTCGTTGTCGCTGACCGGCATACTTCGACTCTTGTTTGAGGCCGAAACTGAAGATGTCCGGACGCCTGCAGCGGCTGGGGACGAGGACATCGACGAAGGGCAGATGCCTGAGGAGCCCGGCAAGCCGAAACAGCAGGAAAAGCCGGATCAGCCCGGCGTTGGTTCCGAAAGCCTGCCCATCGAGGAACGGTTCCGAGAGCGCCTGGCCGCGCAAATCAGTACGTTTCTGACCGAAATGTCGGCGGCGGCATTCGCTGAGCGTTGCACGGCAACGCAGATGGTGCAGGCGGTGTCGTTCCCACTCGCAGTGGCCTTACGCGGCCAACGGCGAGGGTGGGTGACCGCAGAGCTCGCCGAAGAGTGGGCACTGGAAATCTTCTCGATCCTGTTTCGCAGCCGAAGGGCTGGGTCGGGAGGCCTACTGAGTATTACCGAGCAGCGATACGCTCAGAACGGGAAGAAGGACACCTTCGACGATATCGTCGGCGATGGAACCCTGTGGCTGGTCCTGGTAGCCACGCTGGGTGGCGCGAATTGGCACGGCGTCGGTACCGAGATCGACAAGGCGGTTGCACTCAGGGAAGTGTACGCCGCACCCCAACTGCTGGCCTCAGCGAAACCTGCTCACATTACCGGCTTACTCGGCAAGATCCGGATCGAGGATGCCCGGTCATACGTCGCGCATGTTGCACCAACCGTGAATCGGCTGCTTTGCGAAATCGAGGGTACCTTACAGCCCGTGTGGGCGTCGGAGATGCGGGGCCAGGGAGAGCGCGGCATCACCCACAAGCTGGGCGATCTGTTTTGGCGCGCGAAGGTGGGATGGGCGGTTTGCCTGGCCGAAACGCAGGCACGCCCCGGGCAGTCGATCAAGGTCCGGCTGCGTGGCGTCGAGAAGATTGTGATGACCGGCTACTACGTCAATGTCTCAGAGGTTTGCCACCGATATCCCGCGCTTGGCCACCTGATTGAGGAACTGCGGCAAGCGGTGACTGGCAAGTCGGCTATCGACGCTTCTGATCCTGGCAGGACGAGCAGTTAGAGTGGACTGGTCAATATAGCTGATCGACCTGAGCCACTAGGTGAACTGCGAGGGTGCGATCGCGCGCGAGCGCGGGGCGATCGGCGTTCCACCGTATCGACCAAGTTTGGCAAACGATGCGCACCTCCCGGCTCTCCCTACAACACCCGGATGAAACGCGGGAGTAAGGAGGCGGGGGAAACTCTGCACACCGCACCACGCGCGCCCTCTTCCTCACGCGACTGATCGATCTCGGCGAAGTCATGCAGTTGCCCGAGGCCGTGCCGGTGCCACGTCACGGCGTGCACCCGTGGTCGCTCATCTTGAACGCCCTGCCCATGGGGTTTCGTCTCTTTCTGATCGCGGACTGCACACGGTTGCTATACGGAGATCATGAAGCCCTTTCTTCCTAAGCCATGACCGCCCAGCTCCTGCCGTTTTGCCGCAGACGCTTAGATCGTCTAGTGCTTCGCGAGCATGCCGAACACATTGCGGCAGAACTTGGGATAAGCGTCCCGCATCTAATTGCGCTGGGAATCCCCGCCGACGCCTATGGCTTGGGTATGCGCGTCCGGCTCAACGCCGGCGAAGTGCTCGAATTCCCGAGCGTCTTCTTAGTCAAGCGCCCCGAACACTTGATCGTCCTGACGCCCTGGTCGGGTGCATATGTCATCGACCGGTCAATGATCGCTGAGTTCCATATCTTCCCAACTAAGCGCGACCCAAGCGAGCCGCCGCAGGTGAACCCTCCGATCGGGATAGCGCCGCCAAAACGCAAACGTAAGCCACGGCGACCAGCGAGTGTGATCGCTTTCCCAAAAACGCTCCGGACGCATCAGCCGTCCAATAAGAAATAGTCGGGAGAGTTCCGCGCGGTTAAAAAGAAGAGTCACGATCACTCGTGGCCATCCCACCTAAGAGCTGCCGGCTCGGCGGCTCTGCTTTCTACTGTTCCGCGCCCCATCCTCCGCAGATATCTCCGCCGCCGAGCGGCGGCTTCCAGCCGACAAACGGTACCCAGAGAGCGCCGCGCGCACCAGTGACTGGGCTGGTGAACCGAGAAAAGTGGCCGGGGCCAACGAATTTCGTAAACAGGGGGGCTATGCGTATGCGCTGGGGCACTTTTGATGCCCACAGTGGGCACGAAATGGCGTGGTCGGTCGCCACGGGCCCCAACTACCGGCGTAGGAAGTAGATATGAACAGTCTCAATTCCACTCAAAGGATTTCGGGTGCCACGCACGACGTCAAAGCGGAGGGGTACTGACATGGCCAAACCCCGAACCCCGAATTTTAAACCCCATGTCATGGCCGCCGCCCTCAGAAGCGCGGGACTGATGTCGTCGGACGGAACAATCGTTCACAACTGGAGCGACACTCACTGGGCCCCCGTCGGCGACAATGACGCTGAGCGGGCGGCCTACCATTGGATCGAGGAGCATGCCCCCGGGTTTGAGAGCGCGGAAAATGCGCGTAAGGCCCACCGCGCGACTCTGCTCTGCTTGCCCCCCCTCCCGGAGCCGACAACGCAGTGCGTCATCCCGACTCTTTCCGGCTACTTGCACCTCGACGGCGAAGAGCCGGAACTCCTGCCTGCAGATCCGAAGCTCGGTGTGACACACGTGCTCAACTGCGTATACGATCCGACGTGCCCCGCTCCCGAACTGTTCATGGCGCTGCTCGCCCGCGCTCTACCCGACGCCGCCACCAGAGCCCGGGTCCAGGAGTACATCGGCTACACGCTCGTCCCCCATGCACGGTACCAGCGCGCCCAGATTTGGATTGGCCCGGGCGCGAACGGCAAGGGGGTGATCGCTAATGTAGTGCAAGCGCTGCACGGCAAAGTCGCCGCGGTTTCGCTCGACGATCTGAGCGGCTTTAGCATGTCCGGCTGTATCAGTGCGAGCTTGATTTACGTCGACGAAATCCCGCGCCGGCAGATTGACGAACAGCGCCTCAAGACGGCCATAGCCGGGGAGACGATTCTCGTTGATCGCAAGTATCGCGAGGCGTTGACCCTGCAACTGCGCGGGAAGTGGCTCATTCTGGGCAACTCTCTGCCCGCGATTACGGATCACAGTGCGGGTTTTTGGCGGCGCTTCGACATTGTGCCGTTCAAAGTCGTGATCCCTGAGGCCGAGCGGGACCCTATGCTCGCCGAGTTGATCATCGCAAGCGAGCTCGCCGGGGTTCTCAACTGGGCCTTGGAGGGGCTTCAGCGCCTGCGCGCACGCGGGCGCTTCGACCCTGTCATGCCGGCACAGATGGCAGCGGCGATCTCGTCGGCGAAGGCTGAGACCAACTCGGTCGTTGCGTGGGGGACCGACGTTGGGCTCGAGCTCAGCACGCAGTGTAGGACTCCGAAGGAGGCTGTGTTCGAAGCCTACACTGACTGGTGTGCCGCAAACGCCATGCGCGCCGTTTCGTCGCCGCGGTTCTGGATACGCCTGAACGAACACCTCCCAGGAATCGAATACGTCCGCGTACGCACCATGGGCGGGAAGCAGTGCCGGCGCTGCAACGTCGAGCTGCACTCCCCCTCGGCGACGGAACCGACTGAGCCGTCCGTGCAGCCGGAGCCTCCGGGCTTTCTCTTCTGACATCCAGGTGCGCGGGCACGTGCCGATTCGGCTACGTGCCCGCGTCTTGGCACCCACAGCGCCAATTTGAGCCAAGCGTGCCGCCTGTGCCGCCTGTGCCGGGTATCCGCGCATTCTTCTTTGGGGCACATCACCCCATTTCTACCGGGTCGGTATCCCCAGAGATTCAATCCAAAACTGCCCGGCACACCCGGCACGATCCCGGCGCGGGCCACCCAAGCGCGTTGCACCTGAAGAGGCCGTCCTACCTTGGTAGCGCGCCCTTGGGCGCGCTTATCGGCGCCCCGTGGGCGCCAACACCTAGCCCGGGAGGGTGGTGGGGGCGATCGCCTCATTG
>JACZKY010061527.1_pt1 | contig 36229 bp, 36 predicted proteins | sample 8237611 | NCBI WGS metagenome assembly JACZKY01 (sample SAMN16148055, study PRJNA663545) | marine sediment metagenome | biome: sediments and biomass from bioreactor inoculated with such sediments; feature: coastal sediments; material: methane- and iron-fed bioreactor; isolation source: Bothnian...
GATCGAGCGGTTCTTCTGCAAACTCAAGCAGTTCCGCCGCATCGCCACGCGTTTCGAGAAACATGCGACTAACTTCCTCGCCGCCGTCGCCCTCGCCTCCACCCGGATTTGGTTGCGCTCAATTGAGTCCGCGCCCTAGCCAAGGATGGTGGCAAGGCTTTCGCCGGCGACCACCGTAGACCCAGCCCGGGCGATGGTTTTCAGTCGCCCGGCACGATGTGCCTCGACGCGCATTTCCATTTTCATCGCCTCGATGACGGCGATGACCTGCCCTGGCTCGACCTGGGTATCATCATCAACATGCCAAATCGCCAGCGTGCCGGAAACCGGCGCGGGGACCGCATTTTCATCGCCATCTGGTGAAACGACCCCGCCCTGCGCCTGTCCAGCACCTGTCGGCAGCGCTGCAAGCAGACCTGCCGGCAATCCGAGTTGGTGCCGCTTGCCGTCAATCTCCACGGTCAGACGCATCATCGTTGGTTGCTTTGCCTCTGATACGCGGTCATGCGGATTGACCACGCGCGCCAATTCGTCGGCGAAATCCGTCTCGATCCACCGCGTGTGAACCCCGAACTTGCCATCTTCGGCAATGAAGTCGGCCTGATCCAGCACCGCTCTTGAGAAGGGAAGCACAGAGGCCACACCTTCGATGCGGAACTCGCGCAAGGCCCGTGCCGCGCGCTGAAGCGCCTCGCGGCGCGTCGCGCCGGTCACAATCAGCTTCGCCATGAGCGAGTCGAAGGTTCCAGGAACAACCGATCCGGCCACGACGCCACTGTCCAACCTGATGCCGGGGCCCGATGGCGGTTCAAAGACTTCAACCGGTCCCGGCGTTGGCAGGAAGCCTCGGCCCGGATCTTCGGCGTTGATGCGAAATTCGATCGAGTGGCCCCGTGGCTCGGGAACCAGGTCATCGGTCAGCCTTTCACCCTGCGCGACACGGATCATCGCGCGCACAAGGTCAATTCCGGTCGTTTCCTCGGTTACAGGATGTTCAACCTGCAGGCGGGTGTTCACCTCGAGGAACGAAATCGTGCCGTTCGAAGACAACAGAAACTCGACGGTGCCCGCCCCGGTGTACCCGGCATGCGCGCAAATGGCGCGGGCCGAAGAATGGATTCGCTCGCGCTGATCAGCCGTGAGGAAGGGCGCCGGGGCTTCTTCGACCAGTTTCTGGTTGCGCCGCTGAAGCGAGCAGTCGCGGGTGCCCAGCACCTTCACCGTCCCGTGACAGTCTGCCAGAACCTGCGCCTCAATATGACGCGGGCGATCCAAGAACTGTTCGATGAAGCATTCACCTCGGCCGAATGCAGTCACTGCTTCGCGCACGGCGCTGTCAAACAGTTCTTCCACTTCCTCCAGTTGCCAGGCCACCTTCATGCCGCGCCCACCGCCACCGAACGCGGCTTTGATCGCGATCGGCAAGCCATGTGCCTTGGCGAAGGCCAAAGCCTCTGCAGCCGAGTTCACCGGACCCGGGCTTCCGGCCACAAGCGGCGCGCCGACAGTCTGTGCGATGCGGCGCGCCTCGATCTTGTCACCAAGTGCCTGAATCACTGCCGGATTTGGGCCGACCCAGATCAAACCGGCATCCTGGACGGCCTGGGCAAAATCAGCGCGTTCAGAAAGAAACCCGTAACCAGGATGAATTGCATCGACATTGTTGGATTTGGCGATGGCAATGATCTTGGCGGCATCGAGATACGTTTCGGCCGGCCGAAAGCCGCTCAGGGAATAGGCCTCGTCCGCCATGCGCGTGAAGAGCGCGTCCTGATCCCCGTCTGCATAAACAGCAACTGAGGTGATACCTTCGTCCCGGCATGCCCGAATGACGCGAACGGCGATCTCGCCGCGGTTGGCAACCAGAAGCCGGCGAATGACCCGGACGGGGGCAAGATCAGCAAAAAGGGTCATCGAAGCCTCAGATCACAATGGGGGAAAAATCAGCATCAGCGACAAAGCGGATGCGGGCTCCTGGCGGCAACTGTCCGGCTGTATCCAGCGCTTCGGGGCGCAAGGTTGCGATGACGGGGTATCCGCCGGTCAGTGGGTGATCGGCCAGAAAAATTACTGGCTGGCCCGAATGCGGCACCTGGATGGCGCCAGTCTCGGTACCCTCCGAAGGCAACTCTCGGCTGTCGTTGCGTGAAAGGGCCTTATCGCCTTGCAGCCTGACCCCGACACGAGAGCTTTGCGGCGTCACGAGCCATTCCTGCATCAGGAAACGTTGCACCTCGACAGCATCGAACCAATCCGTCCGCGGGCCAAGCACGACGGGCAGTTCCACCACTTCACCGGCTCTTGGCATGGGTGGCTGCGGCTCGGGTGCGCCGATCATGCCGGCCGCCTCGCGCGCTTGCGCCAGCACGGTGCCGGCGATAACCGCTCTGGGGCCGATATTCGCGAGCGTGTCGGTTGCCGCCGAACCCAGAATCTTCGGAACATCGTAACCGCCACGCAGGGCCAGATAACTGCGAACTCCAGATCCGGTTGGTACGATGCTGACCACGTCGCCAGCGTCGAGGGCGAAGGCTGCGCCCATCGGAATTGTCACGCCATCCACGCTGGCCAAGGCGGCACCGGTCAGGGCCACGACCATCTTCTCTTCCGCTTTGAGCCGCACGGGGCCAAGCGTGATTTCAAGCGCGGGTACATGCGGAGGGTTTCCGACGGCACGGTTCGCCCGGCGCAGACAGCCGATATCCAACGCGCCCGATGTCGAAACACCCATCCCGGTGTAGCCCTTGCGACCCTGATCCTGAAACAGGATGGGAAAGGTGGTGGACAGGATGCGCAGTCCGGGGCCGGATGGCTTTTCGGCTGGAACAGCAACGGGGTGAACACTTGCTTCACGCTGGACGAACCTGCATCTGACCCCGGGGCGCAGCAAGGCCGGAGGCTGCCGGTTCAGATCCCACATCGGGACGGCCGTCCGGCCGATCAATTGCCAACCACCGGGGCTTGCCTGCGGATAAACCCCGCAGAACCGGTCGGCCAGCGCGACTGCGCCTGCCGGAATCCGGGTCCGCGGGGATTTGCGACGGGGCAGTTTGAACCGGAGATCATCGCCAACCATGTAGGCAAATCCCGGCGCGAAGCCGCAGAATGCGACTTGCCAGATCGCCGCCTGGTGGGCAGCAACCACTTCGGCGACGGTCAGGCCCATATGTTCGGCCACATCGGCCAAATCCTCTCCGTCATAAGTCATGGGCAGCTCGATCACCTCGCCCGTGCCCGATGCTGTTGAGTTTGCTCCTGCAAGCTGGCAGGCCGATATGGCCCGCGCCATCGCGGCATCGGCGGCGACGCCCGCTTCGGTCCGGATCAAGAGAGTCCGCGCGCCCGGCACCATTTCCGCAATCCCCGGCACCGGGTTGGCCTGCAGCGCGTCGAACAGCTGCATGGTCTGATCAAGGTCGTCCAACTCGGCCAAGAAGGCGCGTGGACCTATTGGCAAGAACCGCACGTCAGACCTGCCAATATGTGTCAGGAACATCCGATATGAACATGTGCCCGGGCGCATGCGTGATTGCAAAGGGTGGTTTGGAGGCCATCAGGGCCGCCTGCGGGGTGACGCCGCAAGCCCAGAACACCGGTACTTCACCTTCGCGGATGTCCACTGGATCGCCGAAATCGGGCGCGGAAAGGTCCTGGATACCCAAATCTCCAGGCAATCCGACGTGAACGGGCGCCCCGTGGACGGCTGGCGTCCGCCCCGAGATCATCGATACCTCGGCCACCCGGTCGGCCGGGATGGGGCGCATCGAAACGACCATCTTGCCATGCAACCTTCCCGCAGGGCGGCAGTTCCGATTGGTCAGGTACATCGGCACGTTCCGGCCCATCGCGATGTGCCTCATCTCGATCCCGGCCTGGCGAAGGGGCGTTTCGAATGTGAAGGAACATCCGATCAGGAACGTCACCAGATCAGGATGCTCATCCCAGGCGGCGACGGCATCGGGCGCTTCCTCGGTCAGCACGCCGTTGCGCCAGATACGATAAAGAGGGATGTCGGTCCTGAGGTCAGCGTCGGGGGCCAGCGCCGTGCGATAGCTGCCGGGATCTGTTACGTCCAGAACCGGACAGGGCTTGGGATTGCGTTGCGCATACAAGAGAAAGTCCCAAGCCCAGTCTCGCGGCAGCGAGATCATGTTGCACTGGGTGAACCCCAATGCCACGCCTGCCGTTGGAACGACGAGTCCCTGGCGGTAACTTTCGCGCGCCGCGCTGGCCAAGGCTGTATCGGGGCGAAGATCGGTCATCCTGTCCTCTTCGAGTTTGCCACGATGGCTACACCCTGCTCGGTCAGCACCTGACGGACTCGCGCCGCCATCAGTACTGCGCCGGGGCTGTCGCCATGAACACAGATGCTGTCTGCCTGCAGCCGCAGAACTGTGCCGTCGATTGCCTGGATAGTCCCCTCGATTGCCAATTGCAGCATCCGCTCTGCCACAAGGTTGACGTCATGAAGGACTGACCCGCTTTCACGCCGCGAGACAAGAGTACCCGACGGGGTATAGGCGCGGTCGGCGAAAGCTTCAGATATCGTGGCAAGCCCGGCATCAGCCGCGCGTTTCAGGATCGGGGCACCGGCCAGCCCCATCAAGGCGAGCGAGGGGTCTGCCGACTTGATGGCCGAGATCACCGCCTCACCCTGGCGGGCATCTTCGGCAATGGTATTGTACAGCGCGCCATGAGGTTTGACATAAGTGACGCGGGTTCCCGCCGCGGCACACAACGCCTGAAGCGCGCCAATCTGGTAGATGACATCTGCCGCCAGTTCGGTCGGCGCGACATCCATCGCCCTGCGCCCGAAACCGACACGATCCGGGTAAGACACATGCGCACCAACAGCGACGCCGCGTTGTGCCGCCTGACGAACCGTCTCGAGAATGCCGGAGGGATCCCCAGCATGAAAACCGCAGGCGACATTGGCAGAACTGACGATACTCAGCATCGCCGCGTCGTCGCCCATCGTCCAGGCGCCGTATCCCTCACCGAGGTCGCTGTTCATGTCGATCGATAGGGTCATTTGGTGCATCAAAAGGAACGATTGGCCGACGTTATCGATTGGGTACCCGCCCGGTATTCTAGCGGTCAAGGACGCGGGAGCGGCATCTGCCAGCGCAGACCAGGCGGGTACAAGAGCGGGCTAGGAGCAAGACCCCACGCCCGCCCTTATTCTAGACGCGGGCCTTGCGAGACCGGCGATACTGGTCAATCACAACGGCCGCCACGATGATCGCGCCCTTCATGATCTCTTGGTAGTAGGTCCCGATCTTGAGGAATGTGAAACCCGACATGATCACACCCAGGATCAGTGTACCGATGACGGTGCCCAGAATGCGCCCCGATCCGCCGGCCAGCGACGTGCCGCCAATGACTGCCGCTGCGATCGCGTCCAGTTCGTAGGACATGCCCATCGTCGGCTGCGCCGATGCTGCCCGTGCCGCGGTCACAACACCAGCGAGACCCGACAGTACCCCGGCGATGACGTAGACCTTGATCAGGTGATTGCCAATGTTGATGCCCGAGACGCGGGCGGCCAAGGGGTTGGCACCGATCGCATAAGTGAACTTGCCGTATCGCGTATAGCCCAAAGCGATATGGAAGATGACAGCAACGAAAAGAAACACCAGAACAGGCAGCGGCACGGGCAAGCCAAGCAAATTGAAGCTTTGACCGAACCAGCTGAATTCCGGCGACAAGAGGCCGATTGGCTGGCCAAGCGTGTACCATTTTGCGAGGCCGCGCACACAGACCATTGTGCCAAGTGTCGCAATGAACGGCGGGATATTCGTTTTCGCGATTAGGAGACCATTCAGAAGCCCGATCAAGGCACCGGCTGCGAGGCCCGCAATGATTGGCCAGAATGGCGACAGGTCCGTCAACCCGGGATAGTAAGCGCGGATATCGGTCGAACTTTGCGCCAGAGAGGCGGCGACCATTGCCGAAAGCCCGACCACCGATCCCGACGACAGGTCGATGCCCCCGGTGATGATAACCTGTGTCACGCCCACGGCCAGAATGCCCGTGACCGCGACCTGAAGGATGATGATTGACAGCCGCTGCTGGTTGGCAAGAAACGAACTGCCGACAAAGATCCAACCCAGAATCTCAAAGAGCACCGCAATGCCGATAAGCACAAAGGCCATCGACATTTCGCCCTGAAACTTCCGCTTCGATACTGTTGCCACGGCTTTGCCGGGTGTGATTGCTGGTGCGCTCATTGTGCTGCAAGCTCCATGATCTTGACTTGATCCGCCTCGGCACGATCAAGGATTCCAGTAAGTTTGCCTTGGCTTATCGTCAGGACTCGATCGCTCATCCCAAGAATTTCGGGCAGTTCCGACGAAATCATGATCACCGCCAGCCCTTCAGCGGCCAGTGTCGAGATCATCCGGTGAATCTCTGCCTTGGCACCGACGTCAATGCCCCGCGTCGGCTCGTCCAGGATCAGGATTTTCGGCTTTGTCAGAAGCCAACGGCCGATCAATGCCTTTTGCTGATTTCCACCCGAGAGGTTCAGGATCAGCTGTTCCATCGACGGGGTCTTGACCTTCAGGGCCTCCTTCAAGTCGGTGCACGCCTGCGTCAGACGCCGCTGCTCGACAAAGCCTTTTCGGTAGAAGCCGCTTTGCAGGGCAGCGATCTGCATGTTTTCCTGCACTGTCAGGCCCAGAAAGCAGCCGGTTTCCTTGCGATCCTCGGTCAGAAAAGCCATTCCATGCTTCATTGCGACCTGCGGCGAACTGATCGTCACCGGCTTGCCGTTCACAAGGATAGTGCCCGAGGTGGCGGGGGTGACGCCAAAGATGGTTTCAGCGATGTTCGAGCGGCCCGCGCCTACGAGGCCGGCCACGCCCAGGATTTCGCCCACCCGCAAGTCGAATGATACATCCGCAAACACGCCCTGCAGCGTCAGGTCGCGCACGCTCAGCACCACATCGCCAATCTGCGCCGGAATCTTGGGGAACATCTGGTCGATATCCCGGCCCACCATCATGCGGATCACTTCGTCGCGCGTAAGGTCTTTGGATGGCTTCGTCGCGATGTGTTCACCGTCACGGAACACCGAGACTTCGTCGGCAATCTCGAACAGCTCACTCATCTTGTGGGTGATGTAGATGATGCCGGTACCCTTGCTGCGCAGCGAATTGATGATCCGGAACAGGTGCGCCACCTCGCGTTCGGTCAGTGCAGAGGTGGGCTCATCCATGATCAGGATTTCGGAATCGTAGGACACCGCTTTGGCAATTTCCACCATTTGGCGGCTGGCCACGCTGAGGTTGCCGACGAGTTCATCGGGAGCGAGGTCAATATCCAGCTCTGCGAACAGGTCGCGCGTCATGCTGTTCAGCTTGGCGTGGTCGATGAGACCCAGCTTGTTGCGCGGTTCGCGCCTGATCCAGATATTCTCGGCCACGGTCATCGACGACATCAGATTCAGCTCTTGGTGAATCATCGCGATGCCGTGATCCAGAGCGGCCAACGGCGTTGGCAGTTCCACATCCCGACCGTGCAACTTGATCGTGCCGCCATCCGGGCGGTAGATTCCGGCAATGACCTTCATCAAGGTCGACTTGCCCGCACCATTTTCGCCCATAAGCGCATGAACCGTTCCAGCGCAAAGCTCGAACGACACGTCCTTCAAGGCAACCACACCGGCGAATTCCTTGCGTATGTTGCTGACCTTCAGCAACACGGACCGATCCGTACCGGTAGCACTATTGTCTGGCTGACCAGCAGCCACAGAGGGTGAAGTTGGCATGGCGATACTCTCGGTCTTGAAATAAAGGTGGGGTACGCCTGTGGACGTACCCCGACCAAATCGCTCAGATCAGTACCGCGAGAGATACTCTTCCGCCTTGTCGGGCGTCACAAGTTCGTACGGGATCCAGTTCGGGGATTCGACCTTTTCGCCCTTTGCCATGGCGATGGCCATGTCAAGAGCGACGGTCCCCTGAGCGCGCACATCCTGGTAGACCGTGATGTCCATGTCGCCGCGCTTGATATATTCAAGCGCTTCGGGAATGGCGTCGATGCCGGCAATCTCGATCTCTTCCATGTTCCAGCCGACTGCCTTGAGCGCATTGACAGCACCGAAGGCCATCTCGTCGTTGTTCGAGATGACAGCCGCAGGCTGGTAGCCGGCGGTGAGCCAGTTGGTCATCAGGTCCTGCGCCTTCACCGGGTCCCAGTTCGCCGACTGCTCGTCGATGATCTTCATCATGCTGCATTCAGGACGGGCAGCGACATCGTGGACGGCCTTGCTGCGCTTGAGGGCGGTTTCGTTCGCCAGGATGCCCTGGATGATCAGAACGCCGGCCTCACCAGTGACGCCCCGCGCGATCAGACGCTGGCAGACACCTTCAGCTTCCAGTGTGCCGGCAACATATTCGTCAGAGCCAACGAAGGCCGCGCCATCGCCAAGCGCGTCAAGGTCAAGCGGCGTGTTGTTCACATAGACCAGGGGGATGCCCGCATCCGCAGCCATCTTGGTGATGGTCGGCGAAGACGAGGTTTCGCTGATGTTCACGATGATCGCATCCACACCAGCCGCGATGAAGTTCTGCACCTGCGACAGCTGCTTGTTCACGTCACCATCGGCAAATTCCACCTGAACCGACTGGCCCAGTTCTTCGGCATGCGCCTTCAGAGCTTCGCTCAACAGCGCAAGGTTGGAATCCGAGGTTGCAATCGTGACTCCGATGTCACCCGCAAGCGCCGTCGAGGCGCACAGCATCGCCAGAGTCAGGCCGGGAACGAACGTCTTCATGGATATCTCCTTGTTGGTCGGGGGTTGGTTCGGGCGTGTCGTTGGCGACATCTTTTCTTTGCCGTAGAGGTCTTTTTCAGATCGCACCGGACGAGTCCCGCTGCGTCTGCCTCGCAGGTTCTAAGTGCTCCGTGGTCCGAATTGGGGGATGATGCACAGCATCGACCCACCCGGAACGATAATCGTTTCGCGCAGGTAGGCGGCTTTGGAAGCCGCGCTGCTGTGGTTGTGTGTCATCATCTTGCCCAATTCGACCTTGATCACTCCAGATTCACATTAGGACCATATGATCCTGAGATTCGTCAATAGGATCAAATGATCCCATCCTGTATGCAGTGTTGCTTGTGGGCGCTGTCATCTGCCTCATGCGCGAGAAGACTCGATGTAAACGTGTACATTTAAAAACAGCCCGATGTCAACGTGTACATTCCTGACCAGACACTTTTCTTGTCATCTAGTGGGCGATCCCAAAAGTCATGCCTCCAGGTTGTCAGAGCTTGGCTGCCTGCTCGTCGATCGCACGCTCGAAACCGCGTCCGAGTACTCTGCCCTTCTGGAGCCACCCCTCCGGACGTCACTGCATACTAAGGTTTTCGGCTCGCCGACCATGCGGCGCTGGTGCCACAATGCTTGAACGAGAGGCGAGTCGCTCGGCATCTGGCGCGGATAAGACGATGCTGCACCTGCCCCCAGGCCCGCAGAAGGCTAAGCCGAGCTTCTGAGAATCAGCTCATGTGGGAAAATCGCCTGCTCCGGCTGAGAGCCTTTCTTGCCGAAGTTGGCAATCATCTTGGCGATCGCTGGGCCGTACAGGTCGGTCCGGACTTTGACAGTTGACAACCAGGGTGCCAGCCAATCGTTAACACGGCAGCCGTCAAAGCCGAAGATCTTGACGTTCCGTGGAATATCCAGACCATTTTCGACTGTCGCCCGGCAGACGCCATAGGCAATCATGTCGTTCGCACAAAAAATTGCACAGTCCCTCCTGGATCGGGAGAACAGCTCGTTGGCAACGTTGTATCCATCCTCCATCCGGTAGCTGCATTCGATCTGGGTGACGGCCTCGGGCTGACCGCAGCCGTCCAAAAATCCATCAAGACGCGAAGTGCTTCCCGGATAGTGTTTGGGTCCGTGGATCGCAAAAAGGTTGGTGTACCCCCTGGAGCGAAAATGTTCCCCGACGGCCCGGCCGGCCGAGAAGTTGTCAACGCCGACATAGGGCGCGGCGATGCCTGCGGCTGGCCGACGGTTCACGAAAATGCAGTTCGCACGTTGTTTGGCAACCGAGCGCAACTTCGGCGTATCGATGGCGCCTTGCAGGATAATCGCCTCTGCGCGCATGCCGAGAGCATCGTCCAGTAACTTGTCTTGATTGTCACTGTTTTCTGACGTGTTGGCCAGAACCAGAGTACGGCCGCTGTCGCGCAGAGCCGCCTCCACGGAAACAGCAACGTCCGCCGTGAAGCAGTTCGTCGCGTCAGGGACGAGCATCATCACAATGTTGCTGCGGGACAGGCGAAGCGACCGTCCCACCTCGGACGGGGTATAGTTCAACTCTTGGACGGCCTGCTTCACCCGTTCTATTGTGTCCGGAGACAGCATTGAGAGTTTGTTGTTGAAGTACCGGGACACCGTCGCCGTCGATACCCCGGAAAGCCGGGCCACATCGTGAACTGTTGGCGGCTTCGTCATTCAACCATCTCTCGAACTTGCATCAGAAATAGCCGCAGTCAGGTACTCCGTGCAACCAGCCAGCAACTGATGCCGGCCGCCTGGCGCCCATCACCGAGCGTTCGCCGCATCCACCAGAGGCTTCGTATATTCCAGAGAGGTACGTGCCACCCAATCCGGCGACAGGCCGCGCTTGGTCCAGCCGCATTCCATCGACAGATAGCCGTCAAAACCTGTTTCGCGCAGCGCGTCAATCAGGCCCGGGAAGTCGCCAATCCCCTGGCCCGGCGGCAGGCGGTCATTGTCGGACAAATGGATATGAACGAGATCCTTGCCCATGAGGTGGGCGTAGTCGCTCATGACTTCGCCCATGGTGATGGCATGATGGGTGTCGAACATCATCTTGACATTCTTCTTGCCGGTTTCCTGCATCATACGGATCGTGTCCTCGCAGGTATTAACGATGTTGCTGTCCTCAGGCGTGGGTTCGATGATGATCTCGACCCCGAAGTCCTCGGCGAAGGTGGCAATCTCGACAAGCGCTTCGCGCGCCCAGTCCCAGCCTTGTTGGGCCGATGTCCCAAAGATCGTCCAGCCAGGAAGGCAGATCAGCCGTTTGCCGCCCCAGTCCGACGTCAGCTGAACCATTTCCCGGTACTGTTGCAGCGCCCACGCCCGCTCTTCAGGCACAGGTGAGGCGACGTTATTGCCTGGCCCTCCGCCGTGGGCGGGCAGCATCGCACAAAGATGCAATTCGTAGTCGCGCAGCATCTTGCCGATATCCTTTCGGCGCGCATCGCTGAGCGACTGGGTAAAGACATGCGGGCTGGCCGCGCCGATCTCGACGGCATCGTAGCCAATGGCTTTGATACGCCTTAGCGTCTCTTCCAGCGTGTAGGCCGGCAGCCAGCGCGGATTGCTGGCATAGGGCCATGTGTGCATTGCAAGTTTGATGGTCATTTCAATTCATCCACGCTTGGAAATCGCCCTCCCGAGACGGGAAGGCGACGAATAAAGGTTTTCTTACACCGCGGTCTGGTCGATCTTTTCCCAGACTTGGGTTTCTCCTGACTTGAGGATCGCTTCGGCGATACGTTCGATCTGCACGCCATCGGCAAAGTTTGGCGATGCTGCGCGCTTTTCGGCGATGGCCTGAAGGAAGTTGTACCATTCCAGCGACTTCACATCGATGTAGCCTTGGCCCATGCCAGCAACGGGCCACAGAAGGTCGCCGTAAGGCTGGTTCGGGCCGGAGTAGATCGTGCGCCAACCGAAGGTGTCCTTGTCGTCACTCGCGAAGGCAACTCGGAGTTCGTTCAGGCGCTGATAGTCAAAGGCAATTGATCCAAGCGTACCGTGAATCTCAAAGCCCAGCTGGTTGTGGTGGCCCCAGGCGTTTCGCGTAACCTCGATCGTGCCGTGCACGCCATTATTGAACTTGATCATGGTCAAGGCCGTGTCATCGACATCGACCTTGCCCATTTCCGATGACGCCTCACCGCGCTGGCCAAAGAACCGGCCGGCCGGCAGAGGGCGCTCATGCACGAAGGTCTTGACGATCGCGTTGACAGACTCGAACTCGCCTACCAGCATACGGGCCGCGTCAACGATATGGGTGCCGATATCGCCCAACGTGCCAGATCCTGCCTTCGCCTTGTTGTAGCGCCACGACAACGGCGCCTTCGGATCAGCACCCCAATCCTGCAGATAGTAGCCGCGGAAAGTCAGGATCTTGCCGATCCGACCATCCTCAATCAGCCTCTTGGCCATCTGGACGGCCGGCGTGTGGCGATAGTTATAGGACAGCATCGTCACAACACCGGACTTGCGCGCCGCCGCCTGCATTTCTTCTGCCTCGGCCACCGTCATCGACATCGGCTTTTCGCAGAGGATATGCTTGCCTGCCTTGGCTGCCGCGATGGCGATCGGGGCATGAGTGTCGTTGGGGGTACAGATATCGATGATGTCGATATCAGAGCGGTTCACGACATCGTGCCAGTCCGTCGCGTATTCCTCAAAGCCATAGGTCTTTGCGGCACTGCGCGCCATTTCCTCATCGATATCGACAACAACCTTGCGCACAACCTCCACCGGCGACCCGAACAGGATTGGGACAACGGCGGTTGCGATCGAATGGGCCTTACCCATGAATCCCGTGCCGATCAGGGCGACATTTAGCGGTTTCACCTTGTTTCTCCTTTGGCGAATACACATCCACCCGAGAGGTGGAGACGAAGTACCCGATTAGCACGATGACAACGAATACATTTCGATCTTGCTCAATGTCAACGTTTGCATCAGGGGGTTTACAGAGCGAGTGTCGAGCTCGCTCCGGGCAGGGACCGCTGCTTGGACGGCGTTCCCGTGATCTTTCGGAAGGTCTTGACGGTTACCGAAGCAACCCAGTGCTTGGTCAGCTCGCCATGGGCTGCCATCTGAGGGGTGGCACCGTGCAAATCCAATGACGCCTGATCGCGCCAGATCTCGTAGAAGGCGAACTGTCCGGGCGTCTCGGTGTCTTCGTGCAGATCATAACGCACGAAGCCCGGCTCCGACTGGGTCTTCTTCACGAGCCTAAGCAGCGCGGCGCGCAGATCGTCTTCGTATCCGGGCTTGGCCTGAACATGGGCAAACACATAAACCGGATCGGCCATCAGGCGTCTCCCAGATCAATTTCGACAGATGACTTGATCGAGTTGGCAATGAAACAGCCCTTGTGTGCCCGCTCGTGCAAGCGGTGAAGCGCCGTAGCACTGGGTTGCTTATCACCACTGAATACTGCGCGCGGGCGAAGAGTGATGCGGGTGACCCCCATCCCCCCCTCGGGCAGTTTCTCGACCACCGCGATGGCATTGTCTTCATAGCTTTCGACAGTGTAGCCGCTGCCCTCGCACAGCGCGAGGAAGTACAGCAGATGGCAGCTTGCCAAAGCATTTGCCAGCAGCTGTTCAGGGTCAGCCAGAGACGCGGTTCCAAGGAAGTCCGCTGCTGCGGAAACCTGGATGCGGGTCACATCGCTGTACTCTGCCAGATGGTCACGGCTATAGGTGCCGGCTGAAGTCGGATGAGGTGACTTGGACCAACGGACCTGGATCGCGTGCTCGGACATTCTTCCTCCTCCTATGCGCGTGCGGCCTCAGCTCTGCAGGACCGCAACCATTTCCCTGCCAATCTCGATATCGACTTCGGCCGGACCACCAGATACGCCGACCGCCCCGATGACTTCGCCGCCGTGAAGAACCGGCAGACCGCCGCCGAAGAAGACGTACGGCAATCCGGCACTGGTGTTCTCAAGTCCGAAAAGCGGCCCGCCGGGCTGGATCATGTCCATCCATTGGTCCGTCGGCGCACGCAGGCTGACTGCGGTATAGGCCTTGCTTTGCGCAATTTTCAGAGTCGAGATCGCGGCATTGTCAACCCTCAGGAAGGCGACGAGATGCCCGCCGGCATCGACTATGGCCAATGCCGAGGGCTCCTTCAACTCACGACACTTGGTGATACCAGCGGCGAGAGCCTTCTGCGCCATCTCATGTGTTATTCGCTTTGACACTGGTTCACTCCTGAAACTGCTGTCGGTTGTCAGTTGTAAGCGCCGCCGTCGATGTTGATGGCTTGCGCGGTGATGTAGGACGATTCATCCGAGGCAAGGAAAACGAAGGTCGGCGCAACTTCGGAGGGTTGGGCCTGCCGACCGAGCGGAACCGCCCGCGCGACCAGGCTGTCCTGAGCGCTGCGCCCTCCCATGAAGTCGATGATCGGCTTGTTGAAGGGAGTGTCGATCCAACCGGGGCAGACGGCATTAACCCGGATGCCGTAAGGCGCCAGTTCCAGCGCGAAAGAGTTGGCCATCCCGATCACGGCCGCCTTCGACGCTGAATAGGCCGTGATCCCCGGCCCCCCCCGCTTGCCCGCAAGCGACGACATCAGCGTGATCGTGGACCGGCCGGCGGCCTTGAGGAAAGGCAGCGCTTCGCGCACGAGGATGAAGTTTGCCCGAACGTTGATGGTGAACGTCAGATCCCATTTCTCGACAGGCAGTTCATCAATCCGGCCAGAAATCTGAACGCCTGCGTTCAAGCAAAGGGTGTCGATCCCGCCCATCCAGCCCTCGGCTGCCAGCACTGCAGCACGAATCTGCGCCTCATCCGCGAGGTCGGCCTGAACGAACCGAACCCGGGGCGCGAATTCCTGCTCCAATGTCTTTCCGCGCGCGGCATCAATGTCCACCAGCGTCACAGTCGCGCCTTCGGTCAGGAAAGCACGCAGGATTTCAAGTCCGATATTGGCCACCCCTCCAGTCAGAAGGACGCGTTTTCCACGAAGGCGATCGGTCATCTGTTTATCCTGTCAGTCATTGCGGTTCTGTTGTGGTTGCCTGTTTCAGCCGGGCGCACGGATAAGGCCAAGAAGGTCGCGATTCACGGCGGCCGAAGCCTCCATCTGCGGCATGTGACCAGCGCCCGAAAGCAGCTTGAGTACGGCATTGCCGGGCACTTCGGCCGGGATCGGGACAATCTGATCGTCTTCGCCCCAGATCAACTGAACCGGACAACGCAGCGCGGCCAAGTCGCCGGAGATGTCACGCAGCTGTCGGTTGCCGTCGGCAATTGCGGCGGCAATTTCCTCAAGGCCCTCGGGCACACCTTCCAGCCGTTTGAAGTTCAATGTGCCCTCGACCATATCCGAGGTGATCTTGGAGGGATCGGCCACCAATCGTTCGAGCACCTTCTGCAGCGGCCGGCGCCGGTCGGAGGCAATGAAATCGGTCAGGAAATCGCCACTCATTTCGGGGCCGAGCCCGATCGGAGCGATCAGGCTGACCGAGGCCGCACGCGCGCCCAGTCGCCCTGCGACCACTGCCGCAACGGCACCCCCGAAGGAATGGCCGACCAGATGCACGGTCTTGATGCCAAGAGCGTCAATCACACCCAAAGCTGCCGCGACCGCGCCTTCAAACGCATCAGCATTTCGTGTCACCGCAGAATTGCCATGCCCCGGAAGATCAATCGCCACACAACGCAGTTCACCAGCCAGATCACCCTGGTTGAACATCCAGGTGGTCAGATCGCCACCGAAGCCGTGCAACAGTATCGCAGCGGGGCCATCCTCGGCCCCCATGGAAAGATAGCTGACGGGGGCACTGTCAACCTCGACACTTTGAGCGACTGGTCCCACATCGCCGTCGGCACCTGCACCTGCGCGCGCGGCATAGGTGGCGATGAACGCCTCAATCTCTTCGTCCGTCGCATCGCCGTCAACGACGACGGCCGCAAGCGCGCCGACCGGAGCCGTGGTCCCCTCGCCCAAAACAATGCGCCGCAGCGTTCCCACCGCCGAAGATTCAACGACATTCGTCAGCTTCGTCGTCTCGATCTCGACGATCTCGTCGCCCTTTGAAATCACGTCTCCTTCGGCGACCAACCAGGCAACAATCGTGCCCTCGGTCATGGTCATGCCCCATTTGGGAACGGTCACAGCTTCGATCTTGTTCATGATGTCAAAGGCTCTTCAGAAGGGTCTGGGCAGCTTCGACCACACGGTCGGGCGATGGGATGTAGGCATCTTCAAGGCTTGGAGCGTATGGGACTGGTGTATGCGGGGCGGTGACCATACGGATCGGCCCTTTCAAGGCACCGAAGCACCGCTCGCACAACATTGCAGAGATATCGGCAGCAAGACTGCAGCGCGGGTTTGCCTCATCCACGATCACCACGCGGCCGATCTCTTCGGTGAATTCCACCAAGGTCTCTTCGTCCAGCGGAGAGGTCGTGCGCGGATCGATCACGCAGGCCGAAATGCCTTTTTCCGCCAGTTTGCGCGCCGCCTCCTCGGCAACAAGCGCCATGCGACCCAGCCCGATCAACAGCACATCCTTGCCGTCGCGTACCACGCGGGCCTCTCCGAAGGGCACCGTGTACGACCGGTCGGGTACCTCACCCACCATGTCGTAAAGCATCTTGTGTTCCAGGAACATCACCGGATCATCATCACGGATAGCCTGGATCAGCAGACCTTTGGCATCATAAGGGTTCGCTGGCATCACCACCTTCAGGCCCGGAATGTGGGTCAGGATGGGATGCAATGCCTGTGTGTGTTGCGATCCGGCCCGCGTGCCCGCACCGTACGTCGCACGGATTACCAGAGGGGTGCGGGCCCGACCACCGAACATGTATCGGAATTTCGCTGCCTGGTTCATGATCTGATCAAAACAGACACCCAGGAAATCAATGAACATGATCTCTGCGACCGGACGCAGCCCGGTAAGTGCGGCACCAGCGGCGGCTCCGATGAAGGCAGCCTCGCTGATCGGCGTATCGCGCACCCGGTCAGAGCCATATGCGCCCAGCAGGCCTCGTGTCACCCCGAACGGGCCACCCCAGGCATCCGGGACCCCTGTGCCCCCTGCCCCGCCAGTCACATCTTCACCCATCAGGATCACATTCGGATCCCTGGCCATCTCTGCGTGCAGCGCTTCGTTGATTGCTTGGCGATAGGACTTCTGTGCCATGGATGCGCCCTCAGTTGTACTTCACATAGACGTCGGTCAGCAGAGCCGTGGCGTCTGGCACTGGCGCAGCGCGCGCTGACCGCACCGCTTCACTTATCTGGTGCTCGACGTCGTCATCTGCCCGGTTCAGTTCGTCCGTGCTCAGCAGGGCTGCTTCGGTGACGCGCTTGCGGAAGATCTGAAGGCAATCGCGGTCACGGCGCATCGCGGCCTTCTCTTCGGGGCTGCGGTAGGTATCCGGATCACCGCTGTAATGCCCGAAATAACGCGGCACATGAACATGCAGCATGGTTGGTCCACCGCCGCCTCTCGCGCGATCAACCGCCACCTTGGCCGCATCATAGACCGCGAACACGTCGGTCCCATCGACCTCGATCGCAGGAATGTCATAGGCCTCTGCGCGCCGGTTGAAATTGCCGGCCGAAACATGCGCGTTGGCGGTTGCTTCGCCATAGCCATTGTTCTCAATGACGAACACGATCGGCAGCATCCAGATCTTGGCCAGATTGAAGCTCTCGGCCATAGCGCCCTCGTTCATCGCGCCGTCGCCCGCGAAGGCCACGGCGACCTGACCGGTCTTGCGGATCTTCGCAGTCAGCGCCGCACCGCAAGTGATTGGGGCGCCTCCGGCTACGATGCCGTTTGCTCCCAACATGCCCTTGCGCAGATCGGCAATATGTTGAGAGCCACCCTTGCCGCCACAGGTGCCGGTCGCCCGACCAAAAAGCTCGCCCATCATGGCGTCGATCTCGCATCCCTTGGCGATGCTGTGACCATGACCGCGGTGTGTGGACGAGATGAAATCTTCCGGGTTTAGCGCCAGGCAGACACCGACTGCGCTTGCCTCCTGCCCGGCATAGAGATGGGTGTTGCCCGGGATGTCACCTGTCGCCATCTCTTCCATGAGGCGTTCTTCAAATCGGCGAATCATGCGCATCGAGCGGTAGATTCCGATGATGTCTTCGCGCGGAAACTGCAGGGCCGACATACTTCTTGCTCCCCATTGAGCGATGCGCTTGAAGATCCGGTTCCGGGGCTTCCTATCGTCCGGACGCTGCTGGGGCTTGGAAAAACCTTAGCGCGGCGCGGTCGGACAGAAGTCGTTTCCCTGTTGATCTTCTTCTTGGTTCTGTAAACGTGTACATCACCCTCGCCGGCAATGTCAACGTTTACATTTCACGCCTTGCACAGTCTGGTTGAGCGACTTTCCGCGAAAAGGTGATGTGTCTTCGAGAACATCACAGGACGGGAAGATCGCCGCTGTTCAAAGACGATCCAAGGTGCGGCGTGCCTCAAGTCACAACGCTAGTATGCCCGACCACGGGCCGAAACCGGCCAGACGACCTCAACCTTGCCGCCGCGCACTCCGACGTACCAGTCATGGACATTGCACGTCGGGTCGCAGTGGCCTGGTACCAGCCGCAGCCTGTCATTGACCTTCAGCACCCCACCCGGATCGTCAATCACACCGTGCTCGTCTGTGCATTTGATGCATTTCACATCGCTGCGCCCGAACACGACCGGCAGACCGCTATCGACCGACTGTGACTTGAGCCCCGCATCCACCACGGCCTTGTCGGCTTTGACATGGCTCATGACGCTGGTGAGGATGAACAGAGCGTTGTAAAACTCAGACTGGTCTATGCGGGTGCCCGCCTCGTCACGGATCCGGCCGTAGTCGGCGTCCATGAAAGCGTAGGAGCCGCACTGCAGCTCGTTGTAAACGCCCGAGTTGCTTTCGAAATAGTAGGACCCGGTACCGCCGCCGGATACCAGGCCGGGCTTAAGCCCGACCGCCGTCAAAGCAGCCACCGCCTCCCTCACCATGGCGATCGCAATGTCGAGCTTGGCGCGGCGGTCCGTGTAGCTCTCAATGTGCTGCATTGCGCCCTGATAGGCCTGCAGGCCTGCGAAGGTCAGGCCCGGCGCGGCGTCGATTGCCTGAGCAAGTGCCACAACCTCGTGCGTGGTCGTTACACCACAGCGCCCTGCGCCGCAGTCGATCTCAACGAGGCAACCAATGGTCGTGCTGTGCTTCTGCGTGGCCGTGGAAAGCTCGGGGATGTTGGTCGGGTCATCGACACAGGTCATGACCTGCGCACCCAGCTTCGGCAGACGGGCCAGACGATCGATCTTGGCCAGATCGCGCACCTGATTGGAAATCAGAATGTCGGTGATCCCGCCCCGGGCGAAGACCTCGGCCTCAGACACCTTCTGGCAGCATACGCCGCTGGCATGGCCAATGTGCATCTGCAGCTTCGCCACGTCCACCGACTTGTGCATCTTGCCGTGAACCCGAAGGCGCATACCATGCGCGCGGGCATAGTCGCCCATCTTGCGAATGTTCTCCTCAAGAACATCGAGATCAAGGATAAGACAAGGTGTCTGAATCTCGTCTTCGTCCATGCCAGGCAGTGCGGGAATGTCAAAGCCAACATCCAGACCGTCAAAAATCGTTTCCAGAGGCATTGATCTCCCCTCTCCCAGTTCAGTTTCTGCAAGTGGCATCGCCGCTGATCAGATCTGCCCGCGCTGCACATAGCGCCGGCTCAGCTTCTTACTTCAGTTGGCGCCAGTCGCCGCTGTCACCCTTCCAGCCCGTGACCCGGCCAGCCAGCCGGTCAAGCGTGTTGCGCAGCGTATTGACCAACCCTTCCCATTCGACCACCGAAATGCCGTCAACCGCGGGTTCGGGCCCCATGAACATTCCGTCCACGCCCCCGAACGACACACATTGCTCGATGCAGCGGCGCTCAAGGGCGCCATCGTGGAAGATCGAAGGCTTTTCCAGATACGCGGACAGCGCAGCGATCAGGCCCGTCGCCCCCCAGTTCGATACGTTAGAGACGATAAGATGATCTGCCGCAGTCGCCGCGGCAACGCCGCCCCGACCCGGTATGCCGCAATCCAGCGCCTTGGGCGAGAAAGTCTTGAGCTTTTCGGCCACCACACCCATTCCAAGTTCGTTACCACCGTCGCCTATGGCGATGAAGGGCACCTTCTCGGACTTGGCACGGCGGAAGAACTGGTCGTAGTCAGCCACCATTCCATCGAGAGGCCGTCCACCCAACCCATGATAAAGGCCGTTTTCATTGGCGCCGGGCCGCTCGATCGATATCACCAGTGACGGGTGCGTCACATCCAGGATCGCGTCCGTTATCTCGCGGCAACCCTCGGCATCCTTCGGGGTCGTGCGGATGTAAACCGGGCGGATGAAACTAATCGGGCGGATGACGCCATCGGCCGGAAACGGCAAGGGCGCAAGCCCCGCGCCCCGACAGGTGCCTTCCATCATCGTAAGCCAGTCTTCGTCGGTCAGGATAACTGTCTCGATTCCCAAACCGAGGAACAGCGCCCGCGCCATCAGGGCAGCGCCCACCGGTCCATCGGTTTCCGGCACACCCGCGCCTTCGGGAAAACCCGTTGCGATGACCACCGGTCCACCATGATGGCGCACGCGCTCGACAATCATTTCGGCTGCCATCATGCAGGCTGGGCCAAGCTGCCGCTCCTGCAAGGCCGCGTAAAGCCTTCCGATCATGCCGACGCCTGTCAGATCCAGAGACATGAAATTCTCGATCGTTTCGGCGACCACTTGGCCCTTGCCATTCTTGTAGTCCAGCATGTTCAATCCCGTTGTGTTAGACCTGCCCGCTCCGTCAAGCGCGCGCGGGGCAATTTTGGATGTTTCTCGCAAGGCAGAGCCGAACTTACTGTCGGCCAGGGCAGCATCCGCCTACGTCTCGGGATATGACCATCAAACTGACTTTAAGTAAAATTATCAGATCCGATGAAGAGTCATTCGAAAACCGAATGATTCAATGCGCTTCTTGCGCCACCTTGACGGCAATCCCCGTCAGTTTCTCCAACACCTCGGAGCCCAAGCCCATCATATAATACGAAAAAAAGCGCAGCGGAGGCAGATCGATGTCAGAGGTCAGCGCGACCAGCTTGTTCTGTTCTAGTGACGGCGAGAAGGCCCCCTCGGCGACCAGCGCCACTCCGATCCGGTCAATTGCCATCCGCTCGATCGTCGATAACGACGAGTTGGTGAATATCCGCGGCCGTTCCACTGCCCTGCTCAGCAGCAGCTCGCGCAGATGGCCATAGGGATAAGCATGGCGCGGATAGGTCAGGATCGGAAGCTGGCGCATATGTTGCAGGTCAAGGTGATTTCCCGCAACGACGCCCGGCGCGGCATAGAAGCGCAGCGGATAGTCCAGCAGATGTCGGCTTTGCAGTCCTTCGATCATGGTCGGCCCCAACATGAGGGCCAGATCGATCTCTCCGTCGCACAGCGATTTCATCATCGTCGCTGTCACATCGACCGCAATATCGAAGTCGACATTCGGGAAGACCTGGTGCGAAGCTTCCAGAAATCGGTTCAACCAAGTGTGAACGATTGTCTCCGAAACACCCAGGCGGATCGTGCTCCGCAGCCGACTTGGGACATTGAACTCTTGTTCCAGTCTGTTGATCTGTCGAAGAATCAGTTCGGCGTGCTGGAAGACCGCCCGGCCATCGGGAGTAAGTGAGACCGGCTTGGTGGTGCGGCTGATCAACTGACGCCCGAACTCCGCCTCAAGCGCGGAAATACGTTGAGAAACAGTCGGTTGCGTTGTGTTCAGCTTCTCCGCCGCCCGCGAGAAGCTTCTGAGATGCGCGGCCCAGTAGAAGATCTCAAGGCTCTTTAGGGTGATCATGAAGGTCTCGGATCAGTGCTCATGCAGCCCGGCGCGGCAAGATCGAACGATAGGCACGCCGCACCGGACTGATCAACTTGCCTTGCTTTCAGGCCTGGTCGGGCAATGCCGCGATCACCGCTCTCGCAATTTCCGAGGTGGAATGGCCTCCCGGCCGAATGCCAATGCCGCTCGCTGTGGTCTCTTCGACTGCTGCCAGGATCGCTGCTGCAGCGTCGGCTTCGCCCAAGTGATCCAACATCATGGCGGCTGACCAGATCGCTGCGATCGGATTGGCAATGCCAGTTCCCGCGATGTCCGGAGCCGAGCCGTGGACAGGCTCAAACATCGAGGGGCCCGAACGGTCGGGGCAGATATTGGCAGAGGCCGCAAAGCCCAGCCCGCCCTGGATCGCGGCTCCAAGATCCGTCAGAATATCGCCAAAGAGGTTCGAGGCGACGATCACGTCCAGATCCTGCGGAGCCATGACCATCTTGGCCGCCATTGCATCGATGTGCATATGGCTCACCGTCACGTCCGGATAGTCGCGGGCCACCTCACTGGTTACCTCATCCCAGAAGACCATCGAGTATTTCTGGGCATTCGATTTTGTGACTGACGTCAGATGCTTGCGCCGTGACCGCGCTTGTTCAAACCCGAAACGGATGATCCTCTCCACCCCCTTTTTGGTGAAGATGGCCAGTTCCGTCGCGACCTCGTTATCGCGCCCTTGATGCACGCGGCCGCCCGCACCAGAGTACTCGCCTTCCGTGTTTTCCCTGATGCAGAGGATATCGAAGCTTTTGGCCTTCAGCGGCCCTTCGACCCCCGCCAGCAGTCGATGAGGGCGGATGTTGGCATACTGGTTGAAGGCCTTCCGAATCGGAAGCAGCAGACCATGCAACGAGACGCTGTCCGGCACCGCCTTGGGCCAGCCCACAGCACCCAGAAATATTGCGTCAAAGCCAGACAGGGTCTCAATGCCGTCGTCAGGCATCATTTTCCCGTGGGCGCTGTAGTAGGCGCAGGACCAAGGAAAGGTGACGGTTTCAAAAGTGAACCTGCCGCGGGCCACATGCTCCAGCACGTCAACGGCAGCATTCGTTACATCTACACCAATCCCGTCTCCGGGGATCAGGGCAAGGCGATGATGGGTCTTTGATGGCTCTGACTTCATGCTGTTCCGATCTTGCTTGGCCTGTGAAACCCTCACAGGGGCCAGCCCCCACTGCAGGGGGCTAAAGGTGTGTCTCTTCAGTCATGCAAGGCGACCGCCGTATTCTGTCACCCTCGCCTTCTGGATGCCGCCTCTCGGAATGCTCCACCTGACCAGGTTTCTCCGTGGTGGCGTGGTGTCATCCAGTTTCTGGTTACAGAGGCGCACGGAATCGCAGCTTGGACAAGCGGCAGCTAGAAAAATGAACGAGTTCAAGGGCCGTTTGCCTTTCTGCTCCTGTCCACTTCCCCCCTGGTCAGAGGTAGTGGTTCAGGCAGAGCCGATGTAATCGTTATCATTGACAAGGGTCAACTGATTCCACTGGACTAGCAAGACGGCAGCCCCCCCTTGTACACCCTCTTGATCTGGCTTGCCTGCCATTGGTCTATCATCCAGCCACGACCGGAGCCCGGCGGCCATTTATGCCTGTTGGCGCGGGCTGAGCAATCGCCCGGCGTGCGCTACTCTCGGCGCGTGCAGCGGGTCGAGCGAAAAATATCGCTCGCCGTCGGGTCGGTTGAACCATTCAGACGACACCCGCCCCTTCCGTTCGCCTCGGCGCACATCTACCTTGTAGCAGCCCGACTTCTTGGGCCGCACGAGGTCCAGAATTTCCACACTGTTCATTGCAGTCTCTCCGTGACGGTCGCCGGAAGCCTCTCTCCCAGCCTAGGCCCATCACAGGCAAAGAGGCAGACTCTAACTCTTCGTCCTACTAGTGCCCATACGGGCACTACGGCATGACGGTCATCTAAATATCTGATAAAAATCACGAAAACTGAATTTTGCCAATTGGCAACTATCTGATGGGATTGGCTTCAGCGAACTTTCTGAAGAATGCCAGAAATGCCCTATCCGGATCGTCGGCCGGTGGTTTTCCGGCGGCCCAACTGCGCCACTCACCTTCCACGAAATAGATATCGTAGCCTGGATGCCGAAGACGCGCGGTCTCGTAGGTTTCTGTCCGCAGCGGAGTACCACGCGACTGGAGCCACGCCGGCCGAGGCTTTAGCTCCGGTGCCCTCGACCGTTGATCGGGCGTCGCCTCAACAGGAACTGACGGGACTACCTTGTCTTCGGTACCGGCAGCTCTTATGCGTCGTCCCACCTTGGAGAACTGGAGAGCCCGCCCTGCTGCGCCAGTCGCCTCTTCATCCTTCCGCCACCATTTGAGTTCCACATGTGTGACGCTTCGTCCAGACTTCAACGGCTCGAAGGCTACCATGAAATCCGAGAGATCGTTCACCTCTGCGACGGCTGGATCAAGAGCTCTAAGCTTGAGGTTTGACCATGAAGTCAGCTTGCCCTTCGGCACACCAAGGATGCCCCGAAGGGCTTCAAGCGAAAACCGCTCTGCTGACCTCCAGCGCAAGTTCCCTCGCTTCTGCACCATCTCGTAAAGCGTCAACGAATACTTAGACGACAGTGCAAACATCACTTCGCGCTGAAGACGCGCAAAGACAGTTGAGTTTGCGATGATCTTTCGCAGCCGAGCAGGAATCTCGTATTCTATCAGCCCGTCAGATCGCAGCGCCTCGATGTTCCCACCGAGCAGTTGGACACGCTCGATGGCTGGTCCCCCTTCCCAGTTAACCGAAACCTTCACGACTGCCGACATGAGACGTTCCAAGCTTTCGCCAACCCGGTCGTTTGAGTTGTGCTTGCCTCGCAACGCCGCCTTTGAGATTACATGACTGACTGGCTTGTCGATCGCATCCCAAGCGTTCTCGAGAAGCTGATTGTAAATTCTGCGGTCATTAAGGCTCAGCGGCGTGACCTCTATCAGATCAACCAGCTCACCTGGCTTGATCAGACTGTCGGAACTTGGCCGAGCGTCGACGGTGCGGTAAGGTTTCTCAGCCATGGAGCGCATACATCCTTAGTCTTACTTTTGTAGCTTGAAGCGCGTAAGCGAGCAAGGGTTTTGCTGGGACTTAGCTGGCCGGGCTCAGGCAGGCACCCAATTTGTAAGTTCAACACAAATGGACGAATCGGAAGCGATTCGCAGGTGATTGAAAGCAAAGCAAAATCTTCGCTCGGCGACTTCTAGGTGCGGCAGCACCCGAAATGTAAGTCTAGGGACGCGGGCAAAACGTAAGTCTTCCCGGCCCGATTCGTAAGTCCTTTGATCCCAAGATGTATGGCCACGCACCCAAGAAGTAGGGCCAAGCGAAGATTTTCTATGTTTTACAGACATTTGCGGCATGGGAACATAAAGAACCAGAAAGAATCTGAACTCTTAGGGGTTTTCTTTAAGAATGTTTTTGGGAAGAAGGCTGCCGCCTCCCGGCAGCCCTTATCGAAACCCTACTTTTTGGGATGCGGCAACATGATGACAAGGGTAAACTATCGCCTTTCCGACCTGATTGAGCCAAAGATCGAAAGTCGGTGATGGGAACGCTGTTTTCCGAAGGATCGCCCTCCGAGCCGAGATTTCCGAACTTTACCCCGCGTCGAAGATGTCGCATGATTCGAGCACGACCACAAAAGAGAGCAGTTGATGGACGATACCGTACTGCCACCCGTTACGTTGAGCGAGCTTACCCTCCTGACACGTCGCGCAGCGACTGTTATCGAGCGCCTTAGGGAGCGTGTGTTCGCCCCGAACTCTGAGAAGCGCCTTGATATCCGATTCAATGTCCGGACTGCCGCCGAGATGGTTGGGCGGACAGAAAAGGCGATAAGAGACGCTGAAGCGGACGGAAGACTGCCAGAACCCGACAAGGATGCTGAAACGGGCCGCCGCACAGGATATACACTGTCGCAAATCAACAAGATGCGAGAAGTCTTCGGTACTTTACCGCACCGCGGTGCGGATGACCCGCCGCTTGTTCTTGCGGTACAGAACTTCAAAGGCGGTGTCGGTAAGTCAACTATCGTCAGCCACTTGGCGCAGTATTTTGCGCTCAAGGGCTACCGTGTCTGCGTGATCGACTGCGACAGTCAAGCGTCTTCGACCGCGATCTTCGGTATGAACCCTGACGTGGACGTGGACGAGGAGGAAGACACGCTCTACCCCTTCCTGCGACACGGAGGACCGAAGTCGCTACACTACGCTCTGCGGGCAACCTACTGGCCGGGCATCGCCCTGATTCCAGCAAACTTAGGCCTCTACGATGCGGAATATGAATTTGCGGCGAGGATGGCACGAGAGCCGACGTTCATCCTTGACAGGTTGCGCGACGGGATTGCGAGCATCTCCGACCAGTTTGATGTGGTCCTCTTGGACCCGCCGCCTGCCCTGGGCATGATTTCCCTGTCTGTTCTTCGGGCGGCTAACGCACTTCTGATACCAGCGCCGCCAAGCAACATCGATTTCGCTTCGACCGCGCACTTTCTCAAGATGATGGAGGCGACGCTGACCGAACTTTCGAAGTTTGGCGGAGAGCGATCGTACAGCTTCGTGAAGATCCTGGCCTCCAAGATGAATGACCAAAAGTCAGCGCATGTGGCTATCAAGCGCATGATGGACGCGGTATTTCCTCAGGACATGCTTCAGTCCGTCCTGAAGGACAGCGCAGAAATCGACAATGCCACGGCCAACCTTTCGACGGTCTACGAGCTGACCGGACCAAGCACGCGGACTGACACCCACAAGCGGTGCCGAGCATACCTTGATGCGGTCGGCCGCGAGATTGAGACTTTGGCTCGTAAGACCTGGCCGAGTCATCATCGTGCGCTTCGCAAGGAGGGAGTATTGTGAGCAAGCGTCATGACGCGATCTTCGAGGATGTTCTCAAGGATCTAAACAACGAATCTGCGCCGGAAGAAGACGATCGCGGCGGCACGCGGTTTCTGCGCAGGTCAAATGCACTGGCCGAAGCAGGCGAGCGTGAGGAAAAGGTCCTGCGTTGGGTGGATCCCGCCTTGTGTGTCATGTGGGACCATCACAATCGAGCGTACGAGCTGTTGAACGAAGACAACTGCCGTGACCTTATCGACTCGATCAAGTCGCAAGGCCAACAAGAGTTTCCGGCCATTGTTCGCAAGTTGCGGAAAGGCCGTGGAGCCGAGTATGAAGTGATCTGCGGTGCACGTCGCCACTTTGCCGTGTCGTGGCTCCGCGCGAACAACTATCCGCAGTTCCGGTATCTTGTCGAAGTTCGTGATCTTTCCGACGAGGAATCTTTCCGCCTCGCGGATGTAGAGAACCGTGATCGGGAGGACATCTCGGACTTTGAGCGGGCCCGGGACTACGCGGCGGCGCTCGAGCAGTATTACGGCGGGCGACAGAAAGCGATGGCCGAGCGTCTTGAGGTCTCGGAGGGGTGGTTGTCGCGCTATCTCAATCTGGCACGTTTGCCCGATCAGGTGGTCGCCGCGTACCAATCAATTCGCGAGATCAAGGAACTTCATGCTCGGGTCTTGAAACCGCTGTTGGCGGACCCGAAGGCCGCACCGATGGTTCTGGCGGCGGCCCGTGACCTGGCCGAGAAGCAGGCTGCTGCTCGAGAAGGGCAGGGCGATCCGATCGAAGCATCCGCAGTGCTTTCATTTCTAAGGTCAGCTGCGGCTGGCCCAAAGCGCATGCGCCCCCCGGAGCGGGTCTTTCGGGCTGACGCTGAAAGCACGGGTGTGACACTCAGAAAGCGTGGGTCAAAAGTCGTTCTGGAATTCAGTGAGAAGCTTTCTGATGCATCACTGCGAGCCGCTTTGGAAGCCTATCTTGCAAGCAGGGGCACGGTGCAGAGGTAAGTTGCCAGTTGGCAAGAAGAAGTTTTTCCCTGCTTTTACAAACCATTAAGTGGGTTTCGACGTTAGAAAGCCCAAGCGCTGAGCCCGCTCCAGCGTCGTCCCGAACCTGATGCAGTATTCCTGCAGCGTGATTTCCGGGCTCGCGCTCTTGATGGCAGCGACGATGGCGGGTGCGGAGGCCTGGATTGCCGCCGACCCGGCCCTTGGTTCGTGCGCTGGCCAGCCCGGCCTTGGTGCGTTCGCGGATCAGGGCTCGCACGAATTCGGCGGCGGCGCCGAGAACATGCAGGGTGAACTTGCCTTGCGGCGAGGACGTGTCGATCGGGTCGGTCAGCGATCGGAAGAAGGCGCCCTTTCGCCTCCAGCCGCTCGATGACCTCCAGCAGATGCGAGAGGGAGCGCGCAAGGCGGCCAATGCGCACGACGACCAGCGTGTAACCCTTGCCGATCCGTTCCAGCACATGGGCCAGCACGGGTCGCGCGCGGTTTCCGCCTGAAGCCTGTTCCTTATGGCTCTCTGCGCAGCCCTCAGACTTCAGGGTCTGTGACTGGGGCAGGGGGCTGATCTTTAGTTGAAACGCCAGCGTAGCCGATCAAGGGCATGAAAACAGGCCGTTTGCAGTTTCACGTAGCGTCACTAAACAGTCGTTTTTTAAAGAGGGAGGGGAGGCGCCGGTTGCACTATGGCAAAGTTTGCCATATCTTCACGTCTGAAGGAGACTGCCATGGGCACCATGAACATTTCGCTGCCGGATCCGATGAAGAGCTGGGTCGAGGACCAGACAAAGTCAGGTCGCTATGCAAATTCCAGCGATTATGTGCGTGATCTGATCCGTCGAGACTGGGCGCGTGTTGATGCTATTGCCGAGCTTCAGTCCGCTATCGACGTGGGCCTCTCAAGCGGTCTGGCCGTTGCGCTGGACCGGGATGCCTTCAAGGCAAGGATGCAGGTAGAGCATGGCGGAAACTAGCGGCTGGCTGCTTCGGCCTGCTGCGGAAGCCGATCTGACTGTCATTTGGCAGCACGGTGCCGCGACCTGGGGCGTCGAACAGGCGGAGCGCTATGCCGACGGGTTGTTCGTGCTCTTCGACCTTCTCGCCGAATTTCCGGAAATCGCCTGCGAGCGTGCCGAGTTCTCGCCGCCGGTGCGAATTCATCCCAGCGGCGCGCATCTGGTGATTTATCGGCGTGAAGGTCAGGGCGTCGAGATCATCCGCGTGATACATGCGCATCAAAACCTGACTGCATATCTGCAGGATGGCTGAACACCTCAGAGCCCCGCAGCTTTGGTCAGGTTAATGCGGAACCTGTCACGGCGGCGCTGATAGCGACGGGTCATCTCGGCGGAGGCGTGTCCGAGCTGCTTCTGGACGTAGCGCTCATCGACTTCCGCACTCGAGGCAAGGCCCGCGCGCAGGGAGTGGCCCGAGAACAGCGCTAAGCGCTCGGCCTTCGATAGTTCGGGGTGCACTCCGGCGGCCTCGACGCAGGTCTTGATCAGCCTGGCGACATGCTTGTCCGACAACCGCTCGGCCGTAGCTTTCAGGCCGTTGCGACTAACGGCCACAAAAAGCGGTCCGAAATCGATCTTGGCATAATGCAACCATTGCGTCAGGGCATGCACCGGGCAAGTCTGATCAGAAGAGCCGCGGGCAATCTCCACTTCACGCCAGCCGGTCTTGCCGCGCAGGGTGATGAGGACACCTTCCTCAAGCACCTCGACCCAGCCGCCGCTGTCGGGCGTGTCGTCCTTGCCGTAGTCGAGGGCCACGATCTCTGACCGCCGCAAGCCCCCGGCAAAGCCGATCAGCAGAATTGCCCGATCGCGCAAGCCCCGCAGGTCGTGGGGCAGGGCGGCCAGCATGTCGCGCAGGTCTTCTGGCAGGATCGCCTCTTTCTGCGTGGGCGGGCGGGCGTGCTTGCGGCGTATGCCGGCCAGCACGGAGGCAATGTGGCGGTCCTTGCGGTCCAGCCGTTCTCCGCGCTGCGCATAGCCCCAGGTCAGGCCGGACAGCCGCCGCTCTATCGAGGAGACCGAAAGGGGTCGGAACGCCGACTGCGATGGGGTCTTGCCGCCCGGCGCCGCCAGATCGGCGATGTAGAGCCCGATCAGCGGGGGCGAAGCGGGCAGGGGGTCCGCGCCGCGCATCCGGCACCAGCGGGCGAAATGGGCCCAGTCCTTGGCATAGGCCTTCAACGTGTTCTCCGACGCCGCCTGACGCGCATAGTCTTTCGCGGTTTCGACCAGGCGGTCGAGCGTGCCCGAGCCGGCGACATGGGAGGGCAGGGCGATCATGTCGCGCTCCAGATCTGCGCCCTCGTCCCATTTATGACAATCAGGGCGTTCGGGCGGCTCTGAAGGCGATTTCTCTGGTGTTTCGATCATGCCAGTCAGCATATCTTCTTGATGTCCGATAACGCAACATTATTGGACATGGGCAAGAGATCCAAGGCGGGGCGGTTTGTGTGCTATTCGGTGGCAGAAAGCGCCGTTCTAGTGTAGGCTCTGGTCATGACATTTGCCCGTCCCGATCACTTCATCGACCCAGAGACACTACCCCGGATACCCTCGTGGGTCACCGTTGCACGCGCTGAAACCCTTGAAGATGTGGCGTTTTTGTCGGGGGCGGCGCTGAGCCACCTGCATTTTGTGCTGAGCCGCGAGGACCTCCCCCAAGCCTTGTTGCGGGAGCGGATGGCGCTGCGCGCGGCGGAGGCTTGTGTCGCGTTTTCCGGCCGACCAGAGCTGGCAGCGGAGCTGCGCGATGCGGTGCATCTGTTGCGTCCGGGCGATCTGCCTGGACCGGCGGGGGATACCTGCCTCGCATGGCGGCGTGCGGTGGAGCGACCGGTGTCGCTCAAGGCGCTGTGCCGAGCCGTGCCGACCCTCGAGCAGGCCGCGATCGCAGTATGGCTCGATGCGGGGCAGGGCGCACCGGTAGCACGTGCCGCGATGGTGCTGGAGACGGTCCTGACGGAAGCGCCGCGCGCTGACGTGCCGGCGTTTATCCTTGCCGACGCGGCCCTTGCGACGGGGCTTGGCTGGGATCATGTCGTGCCGCTTCTGGGGGCGGGCCTGAAGCGTTCTGACCTGCGCAAACGGGGGGAAGATCTTCGGCTAGCCTGCCATCGGGCGCTCGTTTCCTCGGCGATCGAGGCGGTGCGGCAGGCCGCCGACCTCGCGCGTCGGGCGGCGCATCTGAAGGCGGTCGCACCGAAGCTGCGGGCGAAGGGGGCAGGGAAGGCGGTCGAGATGTTCCTGACCCGGGACGCCGTGGCACCGTCGGCTTTGCCTCTGCCGGATCGCGCCGCGCGGCGGCTCTGCGACCGGCTGGTGGAGCTCGGTGCGGTGCGCGAGCTGACCGGGCGCGACACCTTCCGGCTCTACGGAGTGTAGCGATGGCGAAGGATCGCCCCGAACCGGAGCTTGACCGCGAGTTGTCCGACTTGCCGCCGGAACTGCGCTGGCGCGAATGGATGCGCCGGATCGAGGCGGTGCTGTTTGCGAGCCGAACACCGGTGCCGCGCGAGGATTTGGCGCGGGTCGTGGGGCAGGGGGCCTCGGTCGATCTGCTGGTCGAGGACCTTGCCGCCGATCTGGAGGGGCGGGCCTTCGAGATTGCCCAAGTCGCCGGCGGCTGGATGTTCCGGACCCGATCTGTCTATGCCCCCGCGATCCGCGTTACGGCGGATGTCGGGGGCCAACTGCTCGATCTGAGCGAGTTTGACATCGCCGTTCTGGCCGCCATCGCTTACCACCAGCCGATCACCCGTGACGGACTGAAGGACATTTTCGGCAAGGAGATCAGCCGCGACCTGATCGGTCGACTGCATGTGCGCGACCTGATCGGAACCGGGCCACGGTCCCCTCGGCGCGGGGCGCCTTATACATTCGTGACCACCGAGCACTTCCTGGTCGCGTTCGGGTTGGAGAGCCTGATAGATCTTCCCGATCGGGAGCAGCTGGTCGATGCGGGCGTGGTTGGTTCTTCATGACAGCGATGCGGTGCTCCCGTCATGCAACCTGTTTACATGATCTTAGCGAATTTCGAATATTTCGAGTGTTGCGATTGTTTCGAATGACGGATACCCTATATCCTACACGAGAAGAGAGAACCGGAGAGAGAAGATGAACGCCCTCAGAAAAGAGGCGTTTTTTGATCGTTTGCCCGACGAGGTCGAGATCAAGAACGCCGAGCAACTCAGAACGATCGTCGCCTCCCAGATCAAGGAAGGCGAACCAACGAAGCTGTCGCTTGCCTTGGAAGGCGGCGAAGTTCGAACCGTGACGCTTGCGCCTGCCCTGACGGCTTCGCTGCTCGAAGTTCTGCGGCTTGTGTCGAGCGGTCGCGGGTTTCGGATGATCCCCGTCGAATCAGAGCTGACCACACAGCAGGCCGCGGACCTACTCAATGTGTCCCGTCCGTTCCTGGTGAAGCTTCTCGAGGAAGGCGAGATTCCGTTTGCGAAGACCGGCCGTCATCGCCGAGTCCGTGCCGACGATCTCTTTGCCTACAAGGAGAAGCGTGACGCGTCTCGCTCGGATGCTTTAAGTAACCTTGCCGCAATGGATGCGGAAGAAGGTCTTGTATGAGCCGATACGCTGATCGGTTCACAGCTCTCCTCGATGCCTGCGTTCTTGGCAGCGCGCTTCGAAGAAACATGCTCCTGAGCCTGGCCGAGGCCGGCTTGTTCCGGCCTCGGTGGAGCAGTCGCATCCTCGACGAGACCCAGAAGGCGATCACCCAAATCACAAAGGGCGAAACCGATGGTTCCCGGCAAAGGGCGGCAATCGAGGCAGCCTTCCCTGAAGCTCTGGTGACAGGTTATGAGATCTTCGAAGACAAGCTCGCGTTGCCCGATCCGGGCGACAACCACGTGCTTGCAGCAGCCATCGCAACGTCTGCCTCGGTTATCGTGACGGACAATCTTGCTGATTTTCCGTCCGTGGCTCTCGACCCGCACGCCATTCAGGCGATTTCCGCCGACGACTTCATCGCCGATACAATCGAGCTGGATCCCTCGGAGGCCATTCTGGCCCTGCGTCGCATGCGGGAGCGCTTCAAGAACCCCGCGCTCGATGTTGCGGCTTTGATTCACAAGTCAGAAGCGCAGGGCCTATTGCAGGTTGCAACCTTCATGGACAAGTACCAGTCGTTCCTGTGAGGAGACGACTGGTGGATGTTATAGCACAGGCATAAAGTACTTTCGGCGCTTGTGGCCGACTTTAAGCCCCGCCGGACGTGCTAAGCGGTCCGTGGTAATCTGTCATCACTGATCCATCTTCAGCCGAGGAGATTCTCCAGCTCTTCCCCTTGGGCGGCATGCTTCTTGGGGTTTTCTGCTTTCAGCTTGTTCACGTTGATGAGCTTCCATCTGACCGCTGGAAGCTCGGCCGCCTGAGGGCGGTCGATCGCGTCGAAGTCGGGGGCACCGTCATGCAGGGTTCTCAGGAACCTCTTCGCGCCCTCATCCAAGCGGGATTGGATATCACCGATCAGGCGGTCGCGCGTCGCGATCAATTCCCCGAGGTCGACCGCTTCCTTCGTCATGCCCTCGAACTCCCGGGCATAGGGCTGATCCAGATCGATCAGGTTTGGGTTCAGAAGTTCGTGCGGCGGGCGGGGTGAACTCGCGACGTAGATCAGAAAAGTACGGAACAACGCGTCGGTAAACCCTTCGTTCTCGTAGAGTAGTTTAACGTCGTAGAGGTCTCGCGGGTGCTGGCGATCAAGGGCCGCATGGAGCTTGCCGCCGAACAAATCCTCGAAGGATACGATGTTCATCGTCGCATATCCGAACGCCTCCTCGACGGCTTCGGAGACTTCGCGTTGTTCCGGATCATGCACGACGCCCCGGGTAACGGGGGAGGTTTCGATTTTGATTTCGGCTGTGCCGAGGCGGGCGAGCTCACGCGTAGCCCCACCGCCACCGCCGGCAATGCGCTGAGCTTTGGCGCCGGTGATGCCGCCTTCTATGGCGGCGGCGATCCGGTCCATCGCGTCGTTGATCTCGACGAGGCTTTCGGCGCGGTCCTTGACAGGCAGATAGGTCAAATCGATATCGACCGAGAGGCGCGGAAGGTCGCGATAGAAGAGGTTGATGGCCGTCCCGCCCTTGAGCGCAAATATCTCCTCCTTCGCGACATACGGCAGTATCCGCACGAGCAGCGCCACTTGGGCGGCATAGTCCTCACGCGCCATGACCACGTTCCTTTCCTACAAACTCTTCGGGCACCATGATCCTGTAGCGCGGATGTATCTTGCCGCCTTTGACCAATGTGCGATCCCCGCTGCCGAGGTCGAACTCTTCCGGATCGAGACGCTTGCGCCAGGCATGGTCGTGGCGGTCGGCGAACACGAAGAACAGGCGTTTGACCTTGATCTTCTTGCAACTTCTGAGCAGTGCCGAGAGGGTTCTTGGGCGCAACGTCGTCAGGCTTTCGAACACCATGTCGAGGTTGTGAAAGCTCTCCTGATCCGGCAACTCGTCCAGCGCCTCAAAGATCGCGCGTTCCGGCGAGGACATCACCAGTTTCCAGTCCCATGGCAGGGACGATGCTGTCTCGTTGAGATTTTTTCGTGCGTCATTGACACCCAACTCTGGATCGGAGAACAGCGATACGCTGCGTGTGCGGAGTTCGGCGTTGAGCGGCAGTTTTTCGAGCCAGTTGGGGATTTTTGAGCCGTAGAGCCAAACCGTGCTTTTGTCGCCGAGGGAGAGATAGTGCGCATAGCCTTGCAGGCCTAATGCCGTTGCCCCCCCGACATGGACAGGGTAGTGCATGATGTGCTGGAGCGAGAGCAGGCAGGTCTTCCAATCGAGCGTCTTCGTGGTGGCGCTGCCTGGTGCCGGGCGTCGGAAGACTCCGCGTCCAAGGCGTTCTAGCCAGCCACGTTGGACATAGGCGTAGGACGAACGTCGGCCTATCCCGTGGTGCTCAAGCCAGGCGGAGTCCACGAGGAACCCCGTGGGTACAGCCTCAAGAAGACTCTTTAGTTTTTCATGTTCTTGTCCACTCATGTGCGACACAATGAAGTATTTTTAAAGAGGTCGCCACTTGTTTCTGTGATAACCAGTGAGATAGTCCGTCAAGGATCGACAAATTCTGGAATTTTCAAAGAGACTGGTGGTTGTCAGCTCTGAAGCTCACCAGCAAAGCAGGGCGTGAATGCTCTCGGAGGGCTGAGAAGACATCCGGCCATTCGGATCGAACAGTCGAAGCTATGTGCCCCTGTCGAAGCCGCTGCGCCACACCAGAGTCAGGTTTCACTTTCGATTGTGGCGTTCTTTTGCCCATACAAACATCGCACCGACGGCAGCATTGGCTTGCTGCACGCTGAACACTTCGGGTTCGAACGCGCCCGCCCATTGCTTTGTATCACGATGTTCTGGATGGTGTTTGTCGGTCAGCGCGTTGAGAAACTCTTCGTAAGAGTAGGGCCCTCCACAGTCCTCTGGCGGGCAGGCTCGCTCTCCGGCAACACAGGCGGGAAAGTCCAGATCTGATCTTCCGGTTGGTTTGCTAATCTTCTCAACGGTGACGAGATGCCGCCAGCCATCTCCGAAATCATAAGTGTATGTGAACTGACTGCCTTTCTTGACCAGCTTTCCAAGAGTAAACATCTTCTCGTCCTTCCGGCCATCTGTAGGGTCCCAGCTGTCGTCACGTTCGTCGCGGGCCTCGAACCTGTCTTCGCCAATCTCGAACTCATGCAAATGATAGTCTTGCCAAGGCATAGCGCCCTGGGAAACGAAATGCAGGATGTCCAAGCTGATGTCATTCGGCACGAGGACTCGGCGCCAGATCGGTGGTTTGATGCCAATAAGTTCGATTTTCAGCTCAATCAAAGTGTGTTCCGCCTGTCTCAATGGCCCTGCCGTTGAAGGAACTTTCGATTCTAAAGTTAAAGCATTCAAGGGGAACCTTGGCCCCTCCTGCCCTTTGGTCAGGATCGCGCCCTACTCGGTCGGCTGCGCGCAGCCGCCCTCCCCGAGCTGAAACGCCGCCTCTCCCTGCGACGTACCGCTGGCCGTGCAGTCTCTTCCAGAGCCAGCCCGACCAGCCGTCGCATGGTCGTGGCAACGCTTCATCTCGGCCATTCGGTAACGGTCGCTGGGGCAGGGCGGGTCGGCTTAATAGTCTCGTCCGCCACGTCTCAGCCGACGTTTCTCTTCGCTTTGCCGGACATGCTGTTCTGCCATCCTTGACCGCAAACCATGCTCGACGATCGCCGGATCGATATGGCCGAAGCTGGCAGAGGGCCGGTGCTTAGCGCGATGCAAGAAATCGCAAACGATTGGGCTGCCGAAGTGGGGTCATTCGAAATCGTGATGAACCGCGCCCGGTGCAGATGCCTCGACGGTCTACTTGCAATCGCTTAACCAGATGCCGCCGCACTCAACCAGCTTACTACGGGTGCGAGCGGTCGCGCCACGTTAGGCAAGGCTCGGCAAAGCGCGAACCCGTCCGGCTGCGGCTCGGGGTGAGAGGGCAGAAAAGACACCGCCCCCGGCAATTCCATCGGCTGTTCACCTAGGCTCCAGACCCATTGATTTCAGGCATTTGGCGTGATTCAGGCTCCGCAAGGAGACCTGATCAATGAGCAATCTTTACTGGCTGACGGACGCACAAATGGAGCGCCTCAAGCCGTTCTTTCCGAAGAGCCATGGCAAA